>CETH01140019.1_pt1 | contig 18616 bp, 16 predicted proteins | sample 361461 | NCBI WGS metagenome assembly CETH01 (sample SAMEA2622695, study PRJEB7988) | marine metagenome | isolation source: saline water (ENVO:00002010), including
TTTGGGAATAATATTATCTTCAAATTTAAATTTGAAAATTCCTAAAGTAACACCTAACTCTAATTCTAGAAATAATTTAGATTTAATTTTAGGAGTTATGGTTGAATTCCAACAAGAAATTCCAGATGACGCTGCAACTTCTGGTAATGGAACTTTTCTTAATGAATTAGATGTTGGATATATTAATTATAATGATATATTAAGATGTGACCCAGATGATCATTTTCTATTAGATTCGCCTCCTCATAATAGAGATTATTTTTATTCTCAAATGGTAGCTGTCCAAAATTATTATTATGATGTTTTTGGTGAAAATAAATTTGAGATAGCTTTATTAGATGATGTTTATACAGTATCTAAGAGAATGAGAGAGTATGCCTATTCAAATGATGATATTACAACTTTATTTGTAGAATCTGTTGATAGTGCTCAAATTGATATTGATAATTTTTTTATTAATAATCCCACATATAATATTAATAATACTTTAATTGTTGTATTTCATGCAGGTTTAGGACAAGATATAGAGGCTGGAATTTTTGATCCTACAATTTTTGATATTCATAGTGCTTATATTGATTTTGATATGCTCCAATCTATAAACTATCAAGGACAGTTAGAGAATGGCCTTTTACTTCCAGAGACTCTAAATATGATATATTATGATGTTGTTGAAGATTTATATTCTCCATCATTAACAAGTATTGAAGATTTGGAAAATGCATATTGTGATATCCAATATGGTATAACAGGATTGTTTGCATATTTATTAGGTTATCGATTGGGATTGCCTCCAATGCATAGTACTGATAATACAATAGAGTCAGAAGGATACACATTCTCTAAACCAACAAGAATTGGTCAATTTGGTTTGATGGATGTGGGTATGTTTAATGGTCGAGGAATAATGCCCGCCTTACCGGACCCATGGACTAGAATACATTTAGGTATTACAAATCCTATAGATGTTACACAGCAAGCAATGAATAGTGAAACATTAGATGTTGATATAATTAGACGTAATCTTGATGACCAAATTTACAAAGTATCAATTTTAGAAGATGAATATTTTTTAATTGAAAATAGTAATAATCGTTTGGCAGATGGAACATATATCGATGAGATAATTCTTGATTCTTTGATTTATTTAAATGATATTGATGATGATAGTACTAAGATTTTTTGGCTTGATGTTGTAGATGATTTAGGCTTATTAAATATTAATAATCAAACAGGTGTAATTGAAAGCGTCTTAGATTATGATTTAGCAATGCCGGGTTCTGGAATATTAATATGGCATATTAAAGAACCAGATATTTCTTCTTTGTTTGAAGGTATTAATAATGATTTATATTATAAAGCTGTTCAATTAGAAGAAGGTGATGGTGTTTTTAATATTGGATTAGCGCAACCTGGATTTAGTAGTACATTTATAGATGGATGGGTTGATGATTATTGGTTTGCAGGTGCATGTCCTAATTATTGCAATGGAACATATCAGGATGTTAATGGATTTAACCAAAATTATTGGTCTGATATAACAGGAAATAATGAAGAAAATGTTTTTTTTGATAATCGCAGTTTCCCTAATTCTAATCTTTATTCAGATGTAGAATCTTATTTTGCATTACAAATTAATTCAGCCATTCAAGATACGATGTCATTAAGTTTTAGAGTTTTAAATGAAAATTATTCCATTAATACTGTTAATGATAATCTAAGCAGAATTTTAGGTAATGATCAGTCCTGTATGTTTTATATTGACGCTGACATTCCTATAAATATTGAAGATGTTAAATTATACGGATTATGTAATCAGTATCAAGAATCTTTAAATGCAGCTGATTTTGATGTCAGTTGTAGTAATAAATTATTATCAGATAATTTAGATGATAATGATATTATCTTATCTTATGATGGCCGTTTATGTCTATTAGAAAATGATTCTTATTATATTGACAATAATCAAGTGGTTTCTTTTTATTTTGATGGTCCTATTGGCTATCATTCAACATTAGATAGCCTTGAATTTATAGATTTGTATATTAATACTTCGAGTTATGCTTTAGGTGATTTAGATTTAAATGGTTTAGATGAATTAATAGAGATATCCAATGGATCAATATTTATTAATAATTATAATGGCACATCTATTAATGGATTTCCTTTATCTGGTCAATTTTATGATAATCCATTAGTCTTAAACTTTTTAAATGATGACTACCCCGAAATTATATGTAAAAATAATGACAAGATTTCAATTCTATCTAATAATGGCTCAATTATTTATGAATTACCATTGTTTTATCCTGATGAAGATATCTTTGTATTGTTAATAGATAATGAAATACATTTAATTAATCATAAAAAAGTTATTATTTTTTCTATTGATAATTTCTCATCATTTTCTCAAGAAGATTTATTTTGGACTAATCCTTTATCAACAACATATAATTTTCCTATAGGCCAAGGTCCTGATTATAACAATAGACAAGTTCTATTAAATTTATATATAGATAATGCTTCTGATTTTGGTTTTGATACAAATAGGGCTTATAATTATCCCAATCCTTCTTCAACGGTTACTACATTTCGATATTTTATTGGTAATGCATTAAATATTAAGATAGATATTTATGATGTCCGTGGTTTTTTAGTTGATAGTTTTATTCATGATAATTTAGAATCTTATTCATATAATGAAATTGATTTAGATGTATCAAAATATGATTCTGGTTTATATTTTGCAACTCTGCAATCTGATTTTAAAGAGAAAAAAATAATTAAAATATTAATAGAAAAATAATGAGATTGTATATATACATATTAATTATCAGTAATTTGATTTTTGGACAACTTGTTTGGTGGACTCATTCAGAGTTAGAATGGAAAACAATTGAGACGGAACATTTCAAGATTCACTTTTATGATAAAACAGAGAGAAGTGCACGAGAGGCTGCTGAAATTGCAGAATATGTATATCCTCATATTACTAAAGTATATGATTTTATTCCAGAAAATAAAACAGAGATTGTAATTAAGGATGTTGATGATTATTCAAATGGTTCAGCATATTATTATGATAATATGATAGAAATTTGGGCTAAACCGCTAGATTATGATTTAAGAGGATCTCATAGATGGATGCAAGATGTTATTTCCCATGAGTTTACTCATATTATACAACTTGGAAAATCAATGAAATTTTCTCGATCGTTTCCTGGTTCTTACATACAAATGTTGAGTTATGAAAAAGAAAAAAGAGATGATGTTTTATATGGTTATCCAAATCAAATTACAAGTTATCCTATACCTAATACAGCTGTTCCCCCTTGGTTTGCAGAAGGGACTGCACAACATACATACGATGAAATATTTTTTGATTATTGGGATTCTATAAGAGATATGTTGTTAAGAGATAAATTTTATTATAATTCTTTATTGACTATGGATGAAATGAATTTTTTTGGAAAATGTGGAATAGATAATGAACTAGTTTATAATCAAGGATATTCATTAGTAGAATTCATTGTTGATCAATATGGAGAAGAATCATTAAAAGAAATTTCTGAATCACTATCTAATCCATTTAATTATTCAGTATCTTATGCGATTAAAGATGTTATAGGTATAGACAGTTATCAATTATATGAACAATGGAAAGCATTTACAAATGAAGATTATGCGTTAAAAATAAAAAATATTAGGGACTTGAATAATTATAAGATTATTGAGTCTGAAGGAACTTCAAATATTAATCCTATTTGGTCTCCTGATAATAAAAATATTGCATTTTTATCTAATAAAAGTAATGATTATTTCACTCAAACTGATTTATTTATTTATAATTTAGAAAAAGAGGAAAGTGAAAAAATAATGTCTGGAGTAAAAAGTACTCCAACATGGATAAATGATTCCTTAATTGTTTATACTAAAAGGAGTAAACCTGATAAATATGGATCAAAATATTTTGATTTATATTTATATGATTTTAAAACAGAAGAAGAAGACAGGTTATCTGAAGGTTCTCGTTTATTTTCTCCAATGTATGATAAAGAGAATGATTGCATTGTTGCTATTAATACATTTGATGGCACTAATAACATCGTTATATCTGATACTACATTTAAAAATTTTAATCAGATTACAAACTTTAAAAATGGATTGCAAATTTTTTCGATTACAAAGTATAATGATAATTATTTAGTAGACGCAGTTTTAAATCATGGGAGAGATTTGTATTTAATTGATTCTAAAACAGGTGAGTCAAGTATTTTTAATGGCGCAAAATGGGATATTAGAGATCCTAAAAATATGAATGATACATTTGTTTATTCAGATGATAGATATGGAATATATAATCTATATTATAAAAACTCAAATAATGAAGGATATATTACAAATGTAGTTGGTGGAGCATTTAAACCTCATATATCAAGTGATGGTAGAATAGTATTTTCAATTTATCAAGATGGTGGATATAAAATTGCGATTTTAAATGATGTGATATTTATAGACAGTCCAGGATATGCTTTATTGGATAATGAAGACTATTATAAAAGAGAAACATCTATATTACTAGATAGACAAAATGAATCTTTAGCTTCTGATTATGTGGATTCAATGACTGGTCCCTTTTTTATGCCGAGAATTACATATGATTACAATACAATTAAACCTGGATTGTATTTTTATGATATCCATTCTTTAAGACATATAGCTATATTTGGAGGAGGATCAATAAACTCAAATAAAGATTTAGATTTATTTTTATTATTTGATTATCACAAAAATAAAAATAGTTATTTCTTTAATTTTTATTGGCTAACAAGAAATACTTCTAGATTGCAATATTATAGAAGATCTAATGGTTTATCATTAGATAACATAACATATGATGTAGATTATTCTTATTACTTGTTTTCATCAGATATGGGAACTCGCTTCCCTAAAAAAAATGGTGGAAAGTTTTCTATTTTTCATACTTATTCACATCAGAGACAATTTTTTGATGTGATACAAACTCAGGTGTTACCAGATGAATATATAGAAGATTTTTTATTTGAAAATGAAGCAAATTATGTCTTTTATGATGGTGCATATGATGCATTTAAAGGTCATGCTTTAACTCTAAAATATGAACATGATGGTAGGAAGAAAGATTTTTTATATAGGATGAATCCTAAACGAGGCATTAAGATTAATAATTTGTCATTATCATATGAATGGAATAAATTTTTTGAAGGTTATAAAGTTAACTCAGATACTGAATCAATAGTCCCTGATTTAACGAATCATAATACATTTAGATTTATGACAGATATTTCGGGCTATTCAATGTTTAAATTAAATGAAGAAGATAAAGAAATTAGTGTTTCATATAACCTACAATATAATACAATGTCTAATATGGACACAGATGATTTTTTCTATTTTTTTGGCGGGGGGCTTCCTGGAATCAAAGGGTATACGTTTTTTGATCCCATATTACAAGGACCTACTACAACTATATTTACAAATCAAATCAGGTTTCCCGTATTTTCTGGAAAAGCAATTGGTCAATCTTCATTCTATATTAATTCATTTTCTATTAGTTTAATACATCAAATGGGTAGAGCTCAAAATGGTATAATTGCATCAAAAGCGACAATTGCTACTGCAGCTGCTAACTTAGATGAATTTTTATCTACAGAGATGATTATTGGCTCAGAGCAAATTGACGCATTAGATAGGGCTAATTTAATTCCAGATTATTTAGAAGATCTTATTTATGTTGATATATATAAAGAATATGATAAATACAAGTTAGAAAATTTTGATGCAGAAGAGTTAGAAGAATTTTATAATAATGCTGAAACAATGCGCTCTTTGAAAAAAAGATATAATAGTTTTAAACGCTCTATTGGAATTGAATTTAGATTGTTGGCATTTTCTTTTTATTCTTTTCCAACGGCAATTACTTATGAATATCATATACCTGTTTCAGATCCATTTACTAAATCTGGACGTCAATATTTACGCATATTATTTGATTTTTAATTTATGAGATTTTATTTATTATATATTATTTTGTTTTCATTTGTATTTATGTTTGAACAAACAATATCAAACTATGATAACTATTTATATCAATATAATAGTGAATTTAAAAATAAGGATAAAATGTCAGAATCTAATAAACAAAAATTAATAGCTTTTGGATTATCTGGACTTTTTTCTGGAGCAGGTCAATTTTATTTAGGTGATTGGAAAAAAGGATTAATATATTCGAGTATAGAAATTTTAGAATGGGCCTATAGGGATAATTATCTTGAAAAAAATGATTATTATACAGAACAATATAAAATATATGGTCAAGAAAATTGGACTATTTCTAAATGGGTTAATGATTATTATCTATTTAATAATCCTAATAGTGCAGTTTATGAAGCATTTTTAAATCAAGATGGCTCATATGCTAATCCATGGGAAGATTCTCATAGAATCTGGTTTGAATATTGTGAAAATCCAAATCCTGAAGGTTGTAGTAGTAATAATTTTATTAATTCGATTGATCAATTTTCTACAAGGTATCAGAATATTTGTAATGATTCAAATTTAGATGGATGTAATGTTGATTTACCTGATTCTATATTTGTGAATTTGCAGGATCTTAATAATGATGGTTTAATTAATAATATAGATCAAATCCGAGCTTATGTAGGTGATGTTTTACTCGATCATCATTTTTATGAAGGAATTGGAAAATATGATTTGTATTTTTCAGGGTGGTCTGATGCTACATTTTCAGATATTTCAGACTCAACAGATAATGCAAGTTTTATTGTTATTCAGGAAAATAGCTCTAAATTGGCTTCTACAGCTAAAAAGGAGCATTATGAATATACACTTAGAAAAAAGGCTAAAGAAAAAAGTGATATTGCAGAAAATGCACTATCTGCAATTTTTATAAATCATGCAATTAGCATGTTAGATATTTTATTAGATAAAAAAAATAGTGATTATAATGTAGATTTTTCAGCATATTATAATCCAAATGATAATTATAAAGTAAATGGAATTACAGTACATATTAATTTTAAATAAATGATTAAGTATATTTATATATTATTTATTTTATTTTTCATTGGTTGTTCTAATAGTAAAATAGATTATGAATCTTCTGATTTACGCTATGAAGAAGCAATGAAATTATTTAGTCAGGAAAAATATTTAAAAGCTAAAGAACAATTTAAGTATATGATATTTAATAATCCTGGATCAAAAAATGCTCTGGATTCTCAATTTTATTTAGCAGAGTGTTTCTATTTATTAGAAGAATATAATCAGGCAAGTAAAGAATATGAAAAATATATTTCGATGTCTCAAGATTCAGACTTAGTTAAGAAATCAAAATTTTTAGCAGCTAAATGTTATTATGAGTTATCTTTAAGTTATTATAAAGATCAGACAGACACAAAATATGCGATATCTAAAATACAAAATTTTATAGAGCAGTATTCTGGTAATAAGCAAAATATTATTTTACATGATAAAGAAATAGATTTATTAGAAAATAGTAATGATATGATTGATGAATTACGTTTAAGACTTGCAAAAAAAGATTTAGAATCTGGAAGATTATACATTCGTCTTCGAAAATATAATGCTGCATTAACTTATTTTAATTCAATATTATTAGAATATTATGATACAGAGTATAATGATGATGCTATTTATTATTCTGTTTTAACATATTTGAAGATGAAAAATTTAGATTCCGCAAATAAATTTTTATTATTAAATAAGAATAATTTTTATAATAAATCAAATTATGATAAAGTGCAAAAGATAATAGATAATTATTCATTAGATAAAAAACTTATGAATACATACCTGGATTTTTAGGGGGAACATTTATTTGTTGAAACCGGATCTAAAATAAATGAATATTGCTTTTTTAGGTGGAGCCTTTGATCCTCCACATGTTGGACATTTTAAAATAATTGAATATTGTATGAATTTATTTGATAAAGTATTAATTATCCCAAATAAAGAGTCTCCTTCGAATAATAAAAAAATAATTGCATCCTATCAACATAGAATAAATATGCTTAATATTTTATTTGAAAATCAGAATGTAGAATTGGATAATTTTGAATTATTATCAGATAAAAAAAATTACACTTATTATACTATTAAATATTTAAAAGATAAATATAAAAATGACTCTATAACAATGATTTTGGGACAAGATCAATTAGAGAAATTAGATCAGTGGTATAATTATGATTATATAGTTAATAATATAACTATTTTATGCTTTGCTCGGAATATTAATAAAGATAGTAATAAAAATATTGGTAATATCAATTTTGTAGATTTTGATTATGATATTTCTTCTACTTATATTAGAAATTTATTTAAAAGTAGCAATTTAATAAACAGTGTTTTTATTGATAAAAATGTAAATGAGTATATAATTAAGAAAGGTTTGTATAAATAATGGTTATGTCAATTTTTAAATTTTGTTTTGGGTTATGCTTACTTAGTTATAGTGCTGATTTGTTAATTAATAATAGTAAGAAGATAGCAAAAATTTTCAATATTTCTAATGTTGTTATTGGTGTTACTATTGTTGCATTTGGAACAAGTTTACCTGAATTAGTTGTTAGTATAATAGCAGCCTTGGATAATGAACAATCATTAATTGTGGGAAATATTATCGGTTCTAATATTGCTAATATAGGTTTAGTATTAGGTGTTTCTGCCTTTTTAAGTCCATTTAAGATTGAATCAACACAGGAGTTAAACTTTAATTTTTTTTATGTTCTGATATCAAGTTTGTTATTTTCTTTTTTATTAATTTATTATCAAATGCATTATTTGTCTGGTATTTTGTTTTTAATAATATTGGCAATTTATTTTTATTTATTATTTAAATATGATTTTGATTATGAAGAAGAAGAAAATTCTTTGATTACATATGACGTAAATAAATTTACTTTATTTTTTTTAATTGTAGTTGGATGTTTTGGTATCTCTTATGGCTCTAATTTATTTATTGAAGGTTCTATCGATATAGCAGATTTTTTAGGTTATGATAATATATTTATAGGCATGACTTTTGTAGCTATAGGTACTTCTTTACCAGAACTTGTTACTTCATTGGTCGCAATTGTAAAAAATGAAAGGAATATAGCTATTGGTAATATCATTGGCTCTAATATTATTAATATCTTACTGGTAGGTGGAACTAGCTCATTGATTTGTTCTCTTGATATTCATAACATTCAATTATTATATCCTCATTTATTTATTATGGTTTTTTTAGTATTTTTATTAATTGTTATTAGTATTTTCAAAATAAAAATTAGTAGATTAATTAGTTCTTTTTTAATTGTTATATATTTAATTTTCTTATACATAAATTTTTTAAAATAATATTAATAAAATGATTGAATTTCAAAAAGCGACTGCAACATATAGTAAAGATATTGGTATTTTTGATATATCTTTTAAAGTTAATCCTGGAGAATTAGTTTTTTTAATGGGTCCTACGGGTGCAGGAAAATCAACAGTTTTAAGGGCTATTTATAAAGATTTAATGCTTGATTCTGGAAAAATTATTTTAGACAATGAAGATATATCTAATGCCAGTAATTATAAAATACCGTTAATTAGACGAAAAATAGGTATGATTTTTCAAGATTTTAAATTATTAAATAACAGAACAGTTTTTGATAATGTTAGTCTTCCATTATATATTACAGGTGAATCTCATCAAACAATTCATCATAATGTAAAAGATGTATTAAATAAAGTAGGGCTTTCAGGCTCTCAGAAATTTTTTCCTACAGAACTTAGCGGTGGTGAACAACAAAGAGTAGGTATAGCTAGGGCTCTAGTTAATAATCCTAAAGTTATACTTGCCGATGAACCTACTGGTAATTTAGATCCCAATGTATCAGATGAAATTTTAGATATTTTAGAAATGTATAATAAAAATGGTACTTCCGTATTAATGTCAACTCATAATTTCCCATTGATACAACCTAGAAAAAAACGTTTTATTGAGCTAAATGAAGGAAGAATAGTTGATTAATAAAATTGTATATTTATTTGGTGAGAGTGTTAAATCATTATGGAGGACTAAACTTCCTTCAATTGTTTCTTCAATGGCTATTTCAGTTGGATTAATTGTTATTTCTCTTTCTTATTTATTATTTATTAATGTTGATAGCACTGTATTAGATTTTAAAAATAGTTATAAAATAGAAGTTTTTTTTGATGAAGACCTTAATAATAAGAATGCAATAAAAGTATTTAATAAAATATTGCTTATTAATGGTATTGAAGAAGGAATGTTTATTGATAAAAATAAGGCAGCCTCTATATTTAAAAAAGAATTTGATGAAAATATAGAAAATATAATAGGGTTCAATCCATTGCCAATGGGTGGAATATATTATATTTCAGAAGAATTTAGAGACCATTCTTCAATTCAAAATATTATTAAAAAAATTAAAAAAAATAGAAGTGTAGATAGTGTAATATATGAAAAAGATTTAATAGTCAAATTTGATAGATTTGTTAAAAATATTTTGGCGATTATTTTTGTAATTAGCTTCTTTATTATCCTAGTAGCTGTGTTTTTTGTATCAAATACAATCTTAATTATAATTTATTCTAAGAAAGAGGATATCTTAATTTTAAAGCTTTTAGGGGCTTCCAATCATTTTATTAAAATTCCATATTATTTAGAAGGTATGTATCATGGTATTATAGGCTCTATAATCTCTATATCATTTTTATATTTGTTTTATGATTTTTTTAATTCTATATCAATATATACTTTTAAAATTCAGTCTATAGATTTTTTACAACTTTCTTTAGCCAACATCTTTTTGGGTGTAATATTGGGGTTTTTGGGAAGTTCTAAAGCACTATCTTCATATGTTGAAAATTGACAAAGGAGTTAATTTATGCCAACTAAAAAAACAAAAAAGAATACTTCGAATAAAAAAAATAATGATTTTAAAAAGAAAATATCTGAACTTGAATTAGAGTTAGAAAAAAAGAACGATAAAAATATTAGATTGCTTGCTGAATTTGATAATTACAAACAAAGAACAAGCAGGCTTATGATTGAGAATAATAAGTATGAAGGTATGGATTTTATTAAGAATATTTTGTCTGTGATTGATGATATTGATAGAGTCCTACAGATTAAAGAACTTATTAAAAATAAATCTATACTTGATGGTATCAATCTTATTAAAAGTAAATTTATATCAATTTTAGAGCATAATGGTGTAGTTGCCTATGACTCAATTGGGGAAGAATTTAACCCAGATTTGCATGAAGCATTGATGACTAAAAAATCTGGTAAGAAGTCTAATATTGTTCTAGAAGAATATGAAATTGGTTACAAATATCATGATAAAGTATTAAGGCATTCTAAAGTTGTGGTAAGTGAATGAAGAGAGATTATTATGAAATATTAGGTGTTTCAAAGACATCTTCACAAAATGAAATAAAGAAAGCTTATAGAAAAGTAGCTATGAAATATCACCCAGATAAGAATCCAGATGATAAACAAGCGGAAGAAAAATTTAAAGAAGCTGCAGAGGCCTATTCAATATTAAGTAATGAAGATAAGAAATCAAGATATGATCAATTTGGGCATGCAGGAGTTAATCAGAGTTCATCAGCAGGTTTTAGCGGAGGAATGGACTTAAATGATATCTTTTCTAATTTTGGAGATATTTTTGGAGGCAGTGGTTTTGGAGACTTTTTTGGAGGTTCTAGTGGGGGGTTTGGTGGTGCTAGAAATTCAAGGTCTCAGAATGATATGAAAATATCAATTCCTCTATCGTTGGAAGAAATTTTCTCAGGAGTATCAAAAAAAATTAAGATTAAAAGATGGGAAAAATCTTCAACATCTTCAGCTACAAAATGTAATAATTGTGATGGAAGAGGTGAAGTTCGCCATGTTCAAAGATCAATGCTGGGGCAAATTGTAAATGTTCAAGTTTGTTCTCATTGTAATGGTGTCGGATATATAGGTGGAAGGGATAAAAATACTGCAACAATAAAGGTAAAAATTCCTGCTGGAGTTTCTGATGGAAATTATATGACATTAAATGGTGAGGGTAATCAATCTATTGATGGGGGTTCTAATGGTGATTTGATTATTTATTTTGAAGAAAAATCTCATGAATTGTTTATAAGAGATGGTAGTGATATTTATATTGAATGCATTATAAATTATTGTGATGCTGTATTAGGAAATGAAATTCAGGTGCCAACTTTAAGTGGAAAAGTTAAATTGAAAATACCTCCAGGTATAAAAAATGGTCAATTATTAAGATTGAAAAATAAAGGTATTAAAGAAGTTAATCGACATAAAGTTGGAAATCAGTATATTAGAATTAATATTGATATACCTACATCAATTTCTAAAATAGAAAAAGATGTTATTTTGAAGTTAAGAGAATTAACAAAAGATAAGGTCCAATTTAAAAAAATTAATAATTAAATATAAAATAATTAAATTAAGATAATAAATAAATATATGTAAATATGAAAAATAGTGGATTTAATAGAAAAATTGGTATTTTAGATTGGTTAATTTTCCTATCTGTTATTATTATGATTATAATGGTCTATGTACCTTTAGAAGTTTGGCAAGAAGAAAGTAAATATAAAACTGAAAGACGCAATAGGATGAAGTATATTAATTTTGCTGAGGAGTTTTATTTTGAACTTACTGGAGAATACACGACAGATGTTAATGAGTTGTTCTCTCTAGTTGAATCTGCAACAGATTCTTTACTTGCAGATACTACATTTATTGGAAAACAAATTATAAATCTTAATGGTAAAGCATATCCAGTAAATTTGGATTTATCTTTTGCTGAGAGAGTCGATACTACGTTTAGCATACCTGAAAAAGTAAAAAAAACCTATTTAGATACATTGTATAAAATTGGGATGCTTAATGAAAAAAATAAAGAGATTATAGATACATTGTGGATGAATAAAACACAATTAACAGATGTTATGGATAGTCCATCATATGTTAAAAAATATTTTACTCATTATGAGAATAGCAAGGGATATAAAATCAGTATAAAAGAATTTAATGATAATAAAAATGAGTTTCAAAAAATGGGCTATAAGCCTAAAAAAGAAAAAATTGAAGAGAGAATTTCTGTTGAAATAAATTATTTAAGAAGAAAATTCCATTTGAATAATGATTTTATATATTGTCCAATTTCAAAAAATAATGATTCTTTAAAATTTAATTTAAAAATTGATAAATCTGACCCTAAAAAACCAATATTTATTATAGAATCTCCTGTTAATGTTCAAGATAATCACAATGAAATGAGATATGGTATATTTCGTTATCGTCCAGGTACTCAAGAAACAATTATTGGTGGAGTTAAAAGTTGGGCAGAGCAAGAGGGTTAAGGAAAATTTTTGCTATCCATAGCGCAAAGCTCAAATTATTTTCATTTTGTTGAATGGTCTCCATCTGAATCAGGCCCCAAAGTTTTAAAATTTAAAAAAATAAAACATAATGTAGATTATTTTAATAAAAATTTATTAAATGATTTAATATCAGATTTCAATCCTGTTTCAAAAGAAGAATCAAATTCGTTAACCTATTCAATTGATTCTAATTATGTAGGATTGTCATCTTTTGCGGTTGATCCTAAAATAAATTTATCTGAATATATTAGTTGGTATGAAAAGAATATGCTTAACAACTATTTTTTAGATACATTTGACTTGTTTTATTATCCAATTAATGATACTAATGTTATGGTCATATCTATTAATAAGAAAATTAAAAACAATTTAGTGAAATCTAGTATTGATTTAGGTTATAAGATGATGAATTTTACAGTAGATATATTTTCAGCCAATCAAATGGTAACCCAAATGTATTGTGAAAATAAAATTCAAAATTACTTATTATGGAAAATTGATAAAAATAATCATCATTATTTTTTATATATCAAAAATAATAAATTTCAAAATTTAATTAAAGTTAGATATTCTAATAAAATAGTTGATTATTTAGTTAATGTGGGTGTCAATGAAAATGAGAAAATATTGAGGAATATAGAATCAGTTTTAAAGGGGGAAAATGGCAGCACAGATAAAATATTTTTGTATCAAACTAAGATAGATACAAAAGATATTTCAAATATTTTAAATAAGAATTTAGATAATTTAGTATTAATGGATCCTTCTAGTTTTATTAGTATGAAAGGAGCTAATAAAAATAAATTTAAATTTTTAGCTTACAATGAAAATGGAATTAGTTTGAGAGGTGTTGATGTTTGATGTTAATTTTTTAAAAAAGACTGGTTTACAATCAGATATTGAATCTCATTCAGAATTAATAGAAAAAGATGATTCTCAGCATTTTGAATCTAATAATGATTTTGTGCAAATAAATAATAATAATAAGTCTTATTGGTATTATTTAGTTGTAATGTGTGTTTTGTTATTTGTTTCGTATTCATTTTTTTTGATTAATAATAACCTGAATGACAATCATTCATACATTGAAATTGATATATATGATTTTTATCATATTTTATTAGATAATATGGATGTAATCCAAATTACTGATATAAATGCACATAATGAATATTTCTCAGCTGATTTTATAATTGATGGAAATGAAAATTTTTATAATTTAATGAGTGATTTTTCTTATTTGTTAGGGCCATCAGTTAGGGGTTCTAAGTTTAATGGCAATTATTTTATAAAATTTAATATATATAAAAAATCAAATAAGAAATCGAATTTTAGCATAGACGAATTAAAAAAAGAGATAGAAGATTTTAATTTAGGTTTATCTTTAGATTTATATAATGATAAATTAATTATTTTATTAGAGCCTAGTAATCTTATTAATCTAGTTGATTTTTTAGATAAAATTAAAGTTCTTGATAAATTCCAATTTGATATTGAATCAATTGATGATTTTGAATTATATAAAGTTTTAATTTATAAATAAAAATGATTTCTATTATTGGTGGAAAATTAAAAGGTCATAAGTTAAATAGTATTAAAATAAATTCTGTAAGACCCACCCAAGCAAAGATACGAAAATCGATAATGGATATTATTTATGATTTTGAAAACAAGACAGTTTTAGATTTATATTCTGGTTTTGGAACATTGGGTATTGAGTGTCTGAGTAGAGGTGCTAAAAGTGTCGATTTTATTGAAAAAAATTATAAAGTTATTAAAGTTTTAAGACAAAATGTAGATTCTTTAGGTTTGCATACTCATTGCAGTATATTTAAATCATGCGTATTTGATTTTTTAAATACGTCTAATAGTAAATATGATATAATTTTTGCAGATCCTCCATATGAGACATGTGATTTTACAATGATTCTATCTGAAGTGAAGAATAAATTGAATCCAGGAGGGGTGTTTTGTTTTGAATCAAATAAATTAGGCTCTGTTATAGATGAAGCTGTTAGAGTTAAAATATATGGAGATACACAGATAACATTTTGGGAGAATAAAATATGAAAAAAGTAATTTATCCAGGAACATTTGATCCTATAACATTAGGCCATTTTGATATTATTAAAAGATCTAGTGAAACTTTTGATACTGTTGTTATAGGTGTCACAGATGATAATAATAAAAATAATTTATTTTCAATTGATGAAAGAATAGATATGATTGAAAAGACAACATTGAACATATCTAATATTGAAATTAAAAAGTTTAATGGTTTATTAGTTGATTTTGCAAAAAAAGAAAAAGCCATTGCAATTATAAGAGGGTTAAGAGTGCTATCTGATTTTGAATATGAGTTTAAAATGGCATTAATGAATAGAGATCTTAATGATAATATCAATACTTATTTTTTAATGCCACATGAAAAATATACACATATTAGTTCATCATTAGTTAAAGAAGTTGCATCTTATGGTGGAAACATTAAAAAATATGTTTCAGATTTTGTTTATGAAAGAATATTAGAAAAAAATAATCAATGAAATTGAGTAAGTATAAAAAACAAATATTTGATAAAGTTTTAAATTGTGATAAGAAAATTTTATTACCTGAAATTAATGATGAAAGAATAGTTCAAGCATCTAAAAAAATGCAAAAAATGGGTTTTTGTGTATTGAATTTATCTGACTTTAATTTTGATTTATCTTTTTATAAAGAATGTTTATCTAATAAGAAATTTATAAATAATTGGACTGAAGAAATGTTAGACTTTTTTTTATCTAATTCATTTAATAGATCACTTTTACTATTAAATGAAGGAAAAGTTGATTGTGTTGTTGGTGGAGCAACAATGTCTACTGCTAATGTTATTAGGTCTTCAATAAGAATTGTTGGAGTTAAAGATCAGTGGGTTTCTAGTATATTTTTAATGATTTCTAATAAAGAAGATTATGCATATACTTATTCTGATTGTGGTGTTATACCAGAGCCAAATGAGAAACAACTAGTTTCAATTGCTTATAATGCTGCATTGTACCACCGGAAATTAACAGGAGAGGAACCTAAATTAGCTTTTCTATCCTTCTCAACTAAAGGTAGTGCAGAACATTATAAGATTGATAGAATAAATAATGCATTGGAGATATTCTCAAAAAAACATCCTGATATTGTTCATGATGGAGAGTTACAATTTGATGCAGCTATAGATATGAAAGTTGCCAAAATGAAAAAAGCTGATAGCATTTTAAAAGGCCAGGCAAATGTTTTTATATTTCCTGACTTATACTCAGCTAACATATCATATAAAATAACTCAGTATTTAGCTGGTTTTGAAGCCTTGGGTCCATTGTTAACAGGATTAAAAAAACCTGTACATGATTTATCAAGAGGAGCTAGTGTAGATGATATTATAAGTATATCTTCTATTGCAGCACTAGATAGTATTTAATTGCCAAATTATAATTACAGATGTACAAAGTGTGAGAAAATTTTTGAAGTATTTCAAAATATGTCTGATAATAAATTTAATAATTGTAGCTAATTATTGAAAAATAAATGTAATGATGATGGTCCATTGATTCGTATTATAACAGGTGGATCTGGAATGATATTTAAAGGATCTGGCTTTTATTTGACAGATTATAATAATAAAAAGAATGAAATAAAAAAGGATGAAAATAATGAATAGAACAAAATACCCTGATAATGGAAAAAAAATCACTATGCAAAATAATGAATTATTAGTTCCTGTTAATCCAATTATACCGTTTATTGAAGGAGATGGTATTGGATCTGATATATGGAAATCTTCTGTTAGAGTATTTGATTCAGCTGTTGAAAAAGCATATAATAATCAACGAAAAATTCATTGGATGGAGATATATGCAGGTGAAAAGGCTAATGATGTATATGAAGAAAATATTTGGCTTCCACAGGAAACATTAGATGTCGTCAGTGATTGTCTTATTGCAATTAAAGGTCCTCTTACCACGCCAGTTGGAGGTGGTATTCGTTCTTTGAATGTAGCACTTAGACAAAAATTAGATTTATATGCTTGTGTTAGGCCTGTAAGGTGGTTTAATGGTGTTCCTTCTCCAGTTAAAGAACCAGGGCTTGTTGATATGGTGATTTTTAGAGAAAATACAGAGGATATATATGCAGGAATAGAATGGATGCATGGTACAGATGATGTTGAGAAAGTAAAATCATTCTTAATGAATGAAATGGGTGTAACTAATATTCGTTTTCCTGAAACTGCAAGTTTAGGAGTTAAACCTGTATCTAAAGAAGGTACTACAAGATTAGTCAAAGCTGCTTTAGATGTAGCTTTTCAACAAAAAAGAAAATCATTAACTTTGGTTCACAAAGGCAATATTATGAAGTTTACAGAAGGAGCTTTTAGAGATTGGGGATACGAAATTGCTAAAACTGAATATGGGTCAGAAGATTTTGATGGAGGACCATGGCAAATAATAAAAAAAGATGGACATCAGTTAATAATAAAAGATGTTATTGCAGATGCCTTTTTACAGCAAATACTTTTAAGGCCGTCAGAGTATGATGTTATTGCTACATTAAATCTTAATGGTGATTATATTTCTGATGCTTTAGCTGCAATTGTTGGAGGAATTGGTATAGCACCAGGAGCTAATATTAATTATATGAGTGGTCATGCAATTTTTGAGGCAACTCATGGTACCGCTCCAAAATATGCAGGACAAGACAAGGTCAACCCTAGTTCTGTTATATTATCAGGTGCTATGATGTTGGAATATATGGGATGGCAAGAAGCCGCAGATTTAATTATAAAAGGTATTGAAGGCGCTATATCAAGTAAAAAAGTTACATATGATTTTCATAGATTAATGGATGATGCAACGCTACTTAAATGTTCGGAATTTGGTGAAGCTTTAATATCAAATATGTAAAATGAATTTTATTGATTTTGCAATAATTCATGTTAAGGCAGGTAATGGAGGAAATGGGTGTGTAGCTTTTTTAAGAGAAAAGTTCAGACCTAAAGGCGGACCATCTGGTGGTGATGGTGGTAATGGTGGCCATATTGTACTTCAAGTTGATCCTTCTCTTTCCACTTTAAATGATTTAAGATATAATAAGAAATATATAGCTAAAA
>CETH01172314.1_pt1 | contig 18613 bp, 17 predicted proteins | sample 361461 | NCBI WGS metagenome assembly CETH01 (sample SAMEA2622695, study PRJEB7988) | marine metagenome | isolation source: saline water (ENVO:00002010), including
GTGGCATAGATGGATTAGTACACAAAGGTGACTTATCCTGGAAAAGTTTTAATCATCCATCAGAAATTTTAAATAATGGTGAAGAAATTGAAGTTAAAATAATAAAATATGATGAGGAAAATACTAGACTAAGTTTAGGAATCAAACAATTAACAGATGATCCTTGGGAAAAAATAAAAGATAATTTTACTGTAGGAGAAAAATATAATGGTAAAATTATAAATATAAATGATTCGAATGTAAGCGTATCCTTAAAAAATGAATTTGAAGGATATGTACAGCAACAAGATATAACTTGGTTAAAAAAACCTCCACATCCATCAAAAATAGTACAAATGGAAGAAGAAATAGAAGTAAAGCTTCTTGAGATTGACAATGAAAAAAGAAGGCTTGTTTGTGGCATAAAACAACTAAAAGAAAATCCATGGGATAATATTGAAAGTATACATAAAATTGGGGAAATTATTGAAACAGAAATAGTTAATAAAGTTGATTTTGGAATATTTGTAAAAATACACGAAGAAATAGACGGAATGGTTCATATATCTGATCTATCATGGGAAGAAAATAAAAACGCAGAAATATTAAAATCACTAAAAAAAGGCGAAAAAGTAAAATTAAAAATTTTAGAAATTGATAAACAAAAGGAAAGAATTAGCTTAAGTATGAAACACTTAGAAAATGATCCAATTTCTGATTATATCAGTAAAAACCCTATTAATTCATTTATTTCCGGCACTATTTTAGCAACAGAAGAAAAAGGTGTTGTTGTAGAACTTGAAAAAAATGTTACGGGATTTATAAAAAAAATAAATTTGGCTAAAGAAAAATCTGAACAAAAAATTGAAAGATTTGCAATAGGAGAAAAAATTGACTCTATGATTATCTCTTTTGATGAAAAAACAAGAAAAATAAATCTTTCAGTTAAAGATAAAGAAGTTAAAGAAGAACAAGAAGCACTAAGTCAGTTTGGATCAAGTGAATCTGGAGCATCTTTAGGAGATATTTTAGGAGAAGCACTTGATAAAAAGAAGTCAACTTAATGTTAAAATCAGATTTAATTGTTAATCTCCAAAAAAAATACAAAAGCTTAAGCACTAATGATACTGAAAGAATAATTGAATTATTTTTTAATAAAATTACTTCAAGTTTATCTAATAATAATAACGTTGAAATAAGATTCTTTGGAAGTTTTAAAAATAAAATAAATAAGGCAAAATATGTAAGAAACCCAAAAACAAATGAAAAAATATACAAAGAAGAAACAAAAAAAATTCATTTTAAAATTGGTAAAATTCTTCATAAAAGGTTAAATTCAACCAATTAAAAAATGAACAAATCTAACAGAGTCATATTAGCATTGGACTCTGATAATTTTAAAAAAATAAATAGTATTTTAGATAAGATAAAAAATCATCTTTATGCAGTAAAAATAGGTTATGAATTTTTTTTAAATTTCGGTTTAGATGGTTATAAAAAAATAAAAAAAAAACGAATAAAAATTTTTTTAGATTTAAAACTTCACGATATCCCTAATACTGTAAAGAATGGAATTGAAGCTATATCAAAACTTAGAGCCGAATTCACTACAATACATATTTCTGGTGGGGATGAAATGCAAAAATTAGCTATTTCAAAAAAAGGAAATACTAAAATTTTAGGTGTTTCAATATTAACAAGTTTAGATGTAGATCAAATAAAAAAATATTATTCAAAAAATAATATACAAAAATTAGTTAAAAATTTTGTAAAAAATGCCCATAAAAATAATTTAGATGGTGTAATTTGTAGTCCAAAAGAAATCCAAATTATTAGAAAACTTGTAAATGATAAATTTATTATTATTACTCCAGGCATTAGACCTATTAATTATAAAAAAAAAGATGATCAACAAAGAACCTTAACTCCTAAAAAAGCTATTGAATTGGGAGCTAATTTCATTGTAATAGGTAGACCTATACTTTTGTCGAAGGATCCTTTGAAAGAGATTAGAAAAATTAATTTAGAAATTGAGCAAAGTAAAAATTAAAATTTGTGGGATTAAAAATTCTAATATATTTGATTATTGCGATCAAAATATGATTGATTATGCTGGACTAATTTTTTATAAAAAAAGTCCAAGATATATAAATATAGATACAGCAATTAATATTTTAAAATCCAATTATAAAATTTCTACAGTAGGTGTATTTGTAGACGAAAAAATTAACTTTATAATAGAATTCATAAATAAACTTAACTTAAAATTTGTTCAACTGCATGGAAGTGAAGATAATGAATATATTAAAAAAATTAAAAGTAATTCTAAAGTATCTGTAATTAAGAATATTGCAATCAGAGAATCTATAGATTTAAATCAAATAGAAAATTATCCTTTAACAGATTATTTGTTATTAGATTATAAACCTAATAAAAATGAACTTCCCGGTGGTAATGCGAAAAGCTTTAATTGGGATATTTTAAAAGATGTAAAATTTAACAAACCCTGGTTTATATCTGGAGGTATAAACATCAATAATATCAATAAAATATTAAATAATTTAGATCCTTATGGAATTGACATTTCTTCAGGTGTAGAAGACAAACCTGGAATTAAAAATGTTAAAAAAATAAAACAAATAATGGATATTATAAATGAATAAAAAAAATTCATATCTGCAATGGCCAGATGAAAAAGGATATTTTGGAAAATATGGTGGACGATATGTCGCTGAAACATTAATGCCTTTGATTTTAGATGTGGAAGAAAAATACAAAAAAATTAGAAACGATAAATCTTTTAATAAAGAATTTGATTATTATTTAAAAAAATATGTTGGCAGACCAAGTCCTTTATTCTTTGCTAAAAGAATTAGTGATGATCTGAAAGGGGCTAAAGTTTATTTTAAAAGGGATGAACTAAACCATACAGGTGCTCACAAAATAAATAACTGTTTAGGCCAAATACTTCTTGCAAAAAAAATGGGCAAAACAAGAATTATAGCTGAAACAGGAGCGGGTCAACATGGAGTTGCTACAGCTACAGTTTGTGCTTTATTTAATTTACCATGCACAGTTTATATGGGGGAAAAGGATATTGAAAGACAATCTCCAAATGTATTTAGAATGAAATTATTAGGAGCAGAAATAAAGCCAGTATCATCAGGATCAAAATCTTTGAAAGATGCTATGAATGAAGCTTTAAGAGATTGGGTGACAAATGTTAAAAATACTTTTTATATTATTGGAACAGTAGCTGGTCCACATCCATACCCTACAATGGTAAGAGATTTTCAATCAATTATAGGTAAAGAAGTAAAAAAACAAATTTTTGAATTTGAAAAAAAATTACCTGATTTACTAATTGCGTGTATAGGAGGAGGTTCTAATGCTATTGGGTTATTTCATGAATTTCTAGATAACAAAGAAGTTAAAATGATTGCCGTTGAAGCAGCAGGATATGGTTTAAATTCTAATAAACATGCTGCAAGTTTATCAGGTGGAAAACCAGGAGTGCTCCATGGTAACAAAACCTATTTATTACAAACAAATTCTGGGCAAATCAAAGAAGCTCACTCGATCTCAGCTGGTCTAGATTACCCAGGAATAGGTCCAGAGCATTCTTTTCTTCATGACAATAAAAGAGTTAAATATTTATCAGCTACAGATAAAGAGGCTATTCAAGCTTTTAAATATTGTTGCAAAATGGAAGGAATAATACCTGCTCTAGAACCTGCTCATGCTCTCGCAGTCTTAAAGAAAATAGTTCCAAAAATGAATTCAAATCAAGTAGTTGTAATGAATATGTGTGGCAGGGGTGATAAGGATATTTTTACTGTAGCTAAAGCTTTAAATATTAAATTATAATGAATACAAGAATAAATAAAATTTTTTCAAAAAAAAGTAAAAAATTACTTACATTTGTTACTGGAGGTGATCCCAATTTAAGAACTTCTAGAAAAATCATTGATATTTTATCTAATAATGGGGCTGATTTAATTGAAATAGGAATGCCTTTTTCTGATCCAATGGCTGATGGGCCCACAATTCAACTTTCTAGCAATAGAGCTATATTACAAAATATTAATTTAAATAATATTTTTGATTTATGTAAAAAATTTAGACAAAATAATTCTGTTACTCCTCTTATTTTAATGGGATATTATAATGTTATATATAATTATGGATTAAAAAATTTTATTAATAAATGTGAAAAAACGAATATCGATGGACTAATTATTGTAGACTTACAACCTGAAGAAGATACCCAATTATTGGATTTAATGAAAAATAAAAATATTGATCTAATTCGATTAATAACTCCAACTACAGATAAAAATCGACTAAAAACTATTTTAAAAAATGCCTCAGGTTTTCTTTATTATGTTACCATTACTGGTATTACTGGTCAACAATCAGCAGATATTAAAATTTTAAAAAAACAAATTAAAGAAATAAAGAAAGAAACTAATTTACCAGTTGTAGCTGGGTTTGGAATAAAAAGTGTCAGTCAAGTAAGAGAAGTTTGTAAATTTAGTGATGGCGTTGTTGTGGGTTCTGCTATCGTAAAAATAATAGAAAAAAATATTAAATCTAAAAAAAAACATATTCTTCAATTAATTAAAAACTTTGTAATTAAATTAAAAAAGGGAACTTTATAATGAATTGGTTAACTGATTTTGTTAAACCGAAATTAAGTGCACTTGTCAGTAAAAGAAAAGATATTCCTGAAAATCTTTGGCAAAATTGCCCAAAATGTAAAAAAATGTTACATCACAAAGATCTTCAAGAAAATCTTAATATATGCACTGAATGTAATTTTCACTTTAGAATATCTATAGATAAAAGAATCGAAAGTTTATTCGGGAAAAAAAATTTTAATGAAATTGCTATAGATAAAGTTATAGAAGATCCATTAAAATTCGTAGATAAAAAAAAATATACTGATAGGTTAAAAGAATATAGAAAAAAAACTAATAGAGAAGATGCAATAGTATTAGGAAGAACAAATATAGGATCAATAAATATTATAGTTGGTTTAATGAATTTTGATTTTATGGGCGGTTCAATGGGTAAATATGTTGGATCAGCCATAGTAAAAGCATCAAATATTTGCTTAGAAGAAAATAAACCTCTAATATTATTTACCAGTTCAGGTGGGGCTAGAATGCAAGAGGGCATTGTAAGTCTTATGCAAATGCCCAAAACAGTTGCAGCAGTTCAAAAACTATCTAAAAAAAATATTCCATATATTGTTGTTTTGACTGATCCAACCACAGGTGGTGTAACAGCCTCTTTTGCCATGCTTGCAGATATTCTAATTGCTGAAAATGATTCAACAATTGGATTTGCAGGAAAAAGGGTAATTCAAGATACTATTAGAGAAGATTTACCATCTAACTTTCAAAAATCAGAATATTTAAAAGAACACGGCATGGTTGATGTTGTTGTTGATAGAAAAAATTTATATCAAAAGCTTTTAATAATTCTATCACACTTACAAAAATGAGTGAAAGGATTCTTAAGAATCTTTTGTCTAGATTTCAGAAATTGCATCCTAAATATATTGATTTGCAACTAAATAGATTAATAAAATTACTTAATAAAATAGATAATCCACATCTAAAACTTTCAAATGTAATTCATATTGCTGGAACAAATGGCAAAGGATCAACCTTAAGTTATATAAAAGAAATTTTAATTCAAAATAAATATAGTGTTAATTGTTACATATCTCCACATCTAGAAAAATTTGAAGAAAGAATTACTTTAAAAAACAAAATAGTTTCAAAAAAAAAACTAATTAGTGCGCTTAAATATATTGAAAAAATCAACAACAAAAAGCCAATTACTTTTTTTGAAATTACTACAGCTGCAGCTTTTTATTTGTTCAATAAAAATCGAGCAGATTTTTTAATTCTAGAAACTGGTTTAGGGGGGAAATATGATGCAACTAATGTAATTCAAAATCCAATTATAAATATAATTACACCAATTGGATTAGACCATCAAGAATTCCTTGGCAGTTCACTTATGAAAATAGTTAATGAAAAATTAGGTATTATTAAAAAGAAAAGTTCTATTATTATTTCAAAACAAAACAACAATACTATGAAATATATTTCAAAAAATATAAAAAATTTAAAAAATAATAAAATAATTTATAATAAGCATTACGAAATTAAAAAAATACAAAAAAATTCTTTTATTTTTAAACATTTTAATATTGATTATAAATATTCTAAACCTAATTTAATCGGTACACATCAAATTGAAAATGCATCAACAGCGCTTGCTGCTTGTTATGAATTAAAAAGAAAAAAATTTAAATTAAGCAAAATAGCAATAAACAAAGGTTTAGTAAAAACTAAATGGGAAGGAAGATTAGAAAAATTTATATTTGACTCAATTGAATATTATTTTGATGGTGCACATAATCCTGAAGGAGCAATAAAATTATCTAATTTTATGAAAATATCTAAAATAGATACTTGGTTAATTTTAGGAATGATGAATAATAAAGATATTTTAACTTTTTTGAAAATTCTTAAAGAGAATATAAACGGTGTAATCTGTATAAAAATACCTGAACAAAAAAATTCTTATGAGCCTTATGAAATAAGTAAAATATGTGATAAATTGAATATTGAAAATAAAATTATTGATTCCTTTAATAAAGCAAATAAATATTTAATAAATAAAATTAAGCCAGATAGAATAATAGTTACTGGATCATTATATTTAGTTGGTAAAACAAGAAAATATTTATTATAAATACTCTTCTAACCATTGAGACAAAGATGATTTTGGCAAAGAACCAACTTTTGAATCAATTAGTTTTCCTTCTTTAAACAACATTAGCGTAGGTATACCCCTAACATTATATTTTTGAGGTATCATTTGATTTTCATCAATATTAATCTTGACAATTTTAAGTAATCCTTTTTTTTCATCAGCAATTTCTTTCAAAATCGGAGCTATTTGTTTGCAAGGACCACACCATTCAGCCCAAAAATCTATAAGTGTTAGAGATTTTGAATTTAAAACATCCTTATCAAAATTAGCATCTGAAGTGTGTGTAATATTATCATCTGTTATATTATTCATATAATATAAATAGTAATTAAATAATAAAAATCAATCTAAATCTTTTACAATATTTAAACCTTTATAATCTCCCACATGATACCATTTTGATTTAATTATTTCACCTTCTAACATATTTTTTTTAATTAAGTCATCCCATATAAGATTAAATGAAAAAATATTTTTTTTATAAGATTTTAAAAAATTTAAAGAAATAATTTGAGCACCTGAATAATATAATTTCGGAAAATTATAATTGTATCTTTCTAATTTACCATTTTTAATACTAAAATCTCCATTAACTTTATCAATTCCATATGCATTTTTGGATTCAATTAAAAAAAGTTTACATTTTGTATCTTTATGTAAAGACTGTATAGAGTTAAGTATTTCTTTAAAATTCATCTTGCTCCAAAAAACATCACTATTTAATACTAAAGCAAAGTCATTAGATATATGTTTTGATGCATTTTTTACTCCACCTGCAGTATCAAGTAATTTTTTTTCATAAGATAAAATAATATTCTTTTCAGGAAACTTATCTCTTATATAATTTTTTATTATTTCACTTTTATAATGAATATTGATAATCATTTCAGTGAAAGAAGTATTGTTAATAATATTTCCTAATAAAGTAGTATTTTTAATTTTTATTAATGGTTTAGGAACAGTATCAGTTAAGGGTCTTAATCTTTTGCCATATCCTGCTGATAAAATCATTAATGAAATATTTTTAATTTTCAAATTCATCTGGTAATAGCTTAATATACATTTTCAGCAATGTTGTCATATGCGGTTTATTTAAACTTTTAAGTAATCTTTTTTTAGTAATTTTGAGATATTTTAAATAACTTTTGTTTTTTTTATGTAATTTTATCCATCTTCCCATCAATCTTGTTTGTCTGGCACAATTAAAGAAATCATATTTCTCTGTGAAATCCTTTTTTTTCTTTATTTGAAATGTTTTTGTACAATAATATTCTATTAATTCTTCATTAAATTTATCATCAAAAAAAACTCTGGAATCTTCTAAAATTGAAAATAAATCCCAACAATCCTCTCCCCAAAAACTATCTTGGAAATCAATAATGCCACATTTAAGATTACTAGTTCTTTTTGGTAAATAAAATAAATTATTTAAATTAAAATCTTTATGAACAAAACTATCGAAATTAAACGAAAATTTATTATATTGCTGCTTCCAAGTATTAAAAAAAAGACTTCTTCTACTTAATTTAATATTTTTTTTTGAATGATAATAATAATAATCATCAACAAATTCAGATATTTCTTTCTTAAAAGTATTATAGTTATAAATAGGTAAAAAATAATTTTTTTTAAATGAGATTTGATTTTTAAATATAATTAAAGAATCTATTGCAAATTTTAAAATCTTCTTGGTATTTTCTTTATTAATTATTTTATCATATCTTAGCTTTCCAAAATCTTCAATTACAACAGTTTTTAGATAATCATCAATATAATAAATTTTAGGAATAGATACTCTATATTGTGATAAAATATTGTGAACTTTTATAAAATTTTTATATTGTTGTGGTTCATCTGACGAATCAACTAATAAATAATTATTTTTTCCTTTCTTTATACGGTAATATTTTCTATTGGAAGCATCTTGTTCAACTGTATTTATTTGATATTCATCAAATGCGGGGGGTAATATATTTTTAATATCTTTTTTATTCACATTTAGAATTTAATATTTTTTGATGAATGAGAAATTTGCAATTTTCTGCTCTCTGTATCTATTAATGAAAATTTAATAAAATAATATTCTTTTATATTTTTTTTCAACATTTTTGGCCATTCTATTATACTAATATTTCCTTCAATATTTTCAAATAATCCCAATTCATTTAATTCTTTTTTAGTTGTTATTCTAAATAAGTCATAATGCAAAATTTCAATAATGCCTAAATTATAATTTATAAGTAAAGGAAAAGTGGGACTTTGAATTGTTTTTGGTTTTTTTAATTTATTTATTTTAAACAAAGAATTAATCAAAAACCTAGTAAATGTTGTTTTACCACTACCTAAATCACCTTCTAATAATATAACATCTGATTTTTTTAAGCGTTTTGATAAAGAAATTGAAAAATTTTCTAATTTTTTTAAATTAAACTTAAATGAAGTATTATTTTTCAATCTTTTAAATATTTTTTAACTCATCTATTAAATCAATTTTTTCCCATGTAAACAAATTATTTTCATTTTTTCTTCCAAAATGTCCATATGCTGCTGTCGGTTGGTATATTGGATTATTCAATTGAAGATGCTCTCGAATACCTCTTGGACTTAAATCAAATAAATCTGGAATTAACTTTTGAATTTTTGATTCGTCTACCTTAGATGTTCCTTTTGTATCTAAATATATTGATAAAGGTTTAGAGATTCCTATAGCATAAGAAAGTTGAATGATACATTGATCAGCTAAATTTGCTGCAACTATATTTTTTGCCAAATATCTAGCAGCATATGCAGCTGAACGATCAACTTTTGTTGGATCTTTTCCTGAAAATGCACCTCCCCCATGAGGGGCTGCTCCTCCATAGGTATCAACAATAATTTTTCTTCCTGTTAAACCAGTATCTCCATCTGGACCACCAATAACAAAATTACCCGTTGGATTTACATAGAACTCTTTGTCATCAAAATCATTTAAAAAATTTTCAGGAATACATTCATAAACCAGTGGTTTTAAGATGTCCTTTATTTCATCAGGAGAATTTCCTTCTTTGTGTTGTGTTGATATTACTAAAGATGATATTTTTTTAGGAAGCCCATTCTCATATAAAAAAGTTATTTGACTTTTTGAATCCGGCTCAAGAATTTCTAGTTTACCTTGCTTTCTATAATCTGCCATTTTGCTTAAAATTAAATGTGAGTAATATATTGGAGCAGGCATAAATTCTTCTGTTTCCTTGCAAGCATAACCAAACATAATACCTTGATCACCAGCTCCTTCATCTTTGTTGCTTGATGCATCTACCCCCATAGCAATATCTGAGGATTGTTCATGTAGATATGATTGAATATCACATTTTTCCCAATGAAAACCTTCTTGTTCGTATCCAATTTCTTTAATACATTTTCTTACATTGCTAATAATATATTCTCTATCTATTTTTGCACCTCTTGTTTCTCCTGCTAAGACTACCTTATTCGTAGTAGCAAGAGTTTCACATGCAACACGGGACATTGGATTTTCCTTCAAATAAGTATCTACTACCATATCAGAAATTTGATCACATACTTTATCTGGATGTCCTTCAGACACAGACTCGCTAGTGAATAAATAAGATCTTTTCATAATTGCTTTTTATTAAACTATAATAAATTCTTCAAGATGCAATTAAATTTTTTTTTAATTTTTTAATATGTTGAGAGCTAATTCCACAACATCCTCCAATTATTTTCAAATCATATGAATCAACCCATTTTTTGATGTCATTTAAAAACAATTTAGGAGTATACCCTTTGTCAAAGTCCCAAGTTGGAATTTTAAAATCACCACTATGCGGATAAACACCATTATATTTAGATAATGAATTATTTTTTAAAACTTTAAGACAATTATCTATATTGTCTATTTCGGTGTGCATTAATAAAGTAGCTTCAGCAGAATTTGGAAGTTTACTTATAACTTCTTTGAGTAATAAGGTATTTGCTGAAAAAGCCAGGGCATCACCATTTGCATTTGTTGCACCTCCTGAAATACCTATCCAATATGGAAGACCCGATTCAATAGTTGCTTGAATAAGAGGTTCTGATGATTGTGGATGAGCAATCATTTCTAAAATAATTAAATCAACATTTTTTTGTATAAATAAATTAATCTGTTCTCTAAAATTATTTAACAATTCTTCATAAGAAGGTGAACAAATACTTGGAAAAGTATCTATTTCATATCTATTAGCAGTAAATGCTAAAGATAAAGACCCAGCAATTTTAATATCTAAGTGGCTATATTTTTCTCTAGCATTAATAGCACATTGAATTGTTTTTAAATTAATTTCCTTAAAATCTAAATTTTTATCCACTTCATGTATATTATGTTTTGCAGATGCAAAAGTATTTGTAGTAATAATTTTAGAACCAGATTTTATGTAACTTTCATGTATTTCTTCTAGTATTTTAGGATGCGTATAACCTGCTAAACCGGTCCAAATTTTATTATCTAAGACTATGCCTCTTTTTTGAAATTCTGTACCTGTAGCTCCATCTATTAATAATAAATTATTATTATTATTAATTATTTTTTCAGTAAAAGTTTCCACTTTCTATATTAATATCTATATGTGTCATCTTTGAAGGGGCCATTTATATTTACCCCAATATATTTGGCTTGATCTTCAGTTAATTTTGTTAACTTTGCTCCTACTTTTTTTAAGTGAAGTAAAGCAACTTTTTCATCCAAATGTTTAGGGAGAACATAAACTTTTTTTTCATATTGATTTGAATTTTTCCATAACTCAATTTGTGCCATAACTTGATTACTAAATGATGCACTCATAACAAAACTTGGGTGACCAGTAGCATTTCCTAAATTTACTAACCTGCCTTGAGATAATAAAATTAACTTTTTACCATCAGGAAATTCTATTTCATCTACTTGTGGTTTTATTTCTTCAGATTTATAATTTCTTAATGCTTCAGTCTGAATTTCATTATCAAAATGTCCTATATTACAAACAATTGCCCTATCTTTCATTTTTCTCATATGATCAATCGTTATTATGTCTTTATTTCCTGTAGCTGTTACAAAAATATCTCCATATATAGAGGCATCATCCATGGTTACCACCTCATAACCTTCCATAGCGGCTTGAAGAGCATTTATAGGATCTACTTCAGTAACACAAACCCTTGCGCCAGCACCTCTTAAACTTGCAGCAGATCCTTTTCCTACATCTCCATAGCCTGCAACAACAGCTACTTTACCTGCCATCATAACATCAGTTCCTCTTCTGATACCATCTACTAAACTTTCTTTACATCCATATAGATTATCAAATTTTGATTTAGTAACTGAGTCATTAACATTTATAGCTGGTACTTTTAATAATCCCTTTTTTTCCATTTCTTTTAAACGATGAACACCCGTTGTTGTTTCTTCAGATAAGCCTTTGATATTTTTTAATAAATCTGGATATTTTTCATGAATAATCTTTGTAGCATCTCCACCATCATCTAAAATCATATTTGGCTTCCATTTCATAGGACCAGACAAAGTTTGTTCAATACACCACCAAAATTCATCTTCATTCATACCCTTCCAAGCAAAAACGGGTATACCTTTTGCAGCTATAGCTGCAGCAGCTTGATCCTGTGTAGAAAAAATATTACATGAACTCCATCTTACAGAGGCGCCTAAAGCAATTAATGTTTCTATAAGAACTGCGGTTTGGATGGTCATATGAAGACACCCAACTATATTAGCCCCAGATAAAGGTTTTGAACTTCCATATTCTTCCCTTAATGCCATAAGTCCGGGCATTTCTGTTTCTGCAATTTCTATTTCTTTTCTTCCCCAGTCACTTAAAGAAATATCTTTAACTTTGAAATCATTTGACATGAACTAGTCTTTTATATTTAATTTTAATTTGAAACAAGCACCTTTATAACCAACTTGATTATTTTCACATAGTTCTAAATATCCTCCAAAACTTTCTATTATTTTCTTAGAAATAGATAGTCCTAAACCTGAGTGTTGCTCATTTTTTTCATTTCTATCAGTATAAAAACGATTAAAAATTTTATCTTTTAGTTTGTATTCAATGCCGGGGCCTTGATCACAAAAAAATATTATGACAGTTTTTTGATCCTTTTTTTCAACTTTTATATATATACTTGAATTAAGTGGAGAAAAAGAAATAGCATTTTCGATTAGATTAATAAATACCTGAGAAAGTTTACTTTCATTAGCTTTCACATAAATCTCATCTTGTTCAAAATCAATTTTTATCTTTATATTTTTATTATTTTCTAAAAAGTTATTAAAAAATACTTTTGTAAATCTAATTATATCAAAATAACCAAATGATTGCTCCTCTATCTCTGCGTTTGTTCTTGTGTAATGAGTAATGTCAGATATTAGCTTATCCATTTTTCCTAATTCTTTTTCAATATTGATAAAAAGTAATTTTTTATTTTCCTCTCCGATTTTATTAATAGATAATAATTCACTAGAAGATTTAATACTTGTTAGTGGATTTTTAAGCTCATGAGCCACATCTGCAGAAAAATTTTGTAGTTCATTTATTTTATCTTTTAAATCTTTAGATAAATTTTTTATTTCCTGACTAAGTGCTCCAATTTCATCTTTTCTTAAAGGGTATTTAATAATATTTTCTTTTTTATATAATTTATCTTTTTCCATTTTAGCTAAAAAAGATAAGGTTTTAATTGGTCGAATTATGCTTCGTGTAAACATAATTGATAATAAAAATGTAAAAAAAATTATTATAAAAAAGAAATTTAATAAATAAAGAGATATAATTGAAGCCTCATTGTTTGTTTCTTTTATATAACCTTTCATAATTACTGCTCCATATGTAGTATTATTTTTAATTAAAGGTTTTGAAATATTATAAGATAAATTATTATTTTCATTATAATAAAACTTAGATATTTTTTGTTGGCTTTTTATGGATTGAATCATAAAAAAAATATCATTTTTTGCAAACTCAATTTTTTCTTTTAATTTTTGTCTATAAAATATTTTTTGAAGAGAATTGAAAAAATTAATATAATAGTCTTGATAAACATTATAAAGACTCTGTTTATCTTTGGCTTGTCCTAGTTCAATTTCGATTATTTCGTCATTAATAAAAATATTTTGTGTATCAACATATTTTATAAAATCTGAGCTAAAAATTCTTATTTCATAAGGTTTATTGAGATATTTATCCTCTATATAAAGTTGTGAACTATATGGATCCAATTGCTGTTCTAAAGAAAGAATTACCTCTCCACTTTCTTCATTAAACATTGGAATATTAAAAACTGAGTTGGTTAATAAATATCCTGCAATATCTTCTATAGAAACATTCATGGTATCAATTTTTATTTGTAATTGATCTCTTTGTAATTCAAAATTTTTATTATTATTTAATAAAAATAAATTTGCAAAAAAGATAAAAACTAGCCCAATTGCAGCAGTAATAATATTGATAATAATTATTTGGGTAGTTAATGAAAAATTATATAGATATATTTTTTTTAGAAACACTATTCACGCCATTTATATCCCATGCCATAGCGTGTTTGAATCTGATCAAAAAAATTATCTATTTCAACAAATTTTTTTCTCAATCTTTTAACATGACTATCAATTGTTCTATCATCTACGTAAATGTTATCACCATACATTGCATCCATAAGTTGATTTCTATCTTTTACAACTCCAGGATTTTTTGCTAAACAATTTATAAGATGAAATTCTGCTACAGTTAATTCAATAGGTTGTTGCTTCCAAAAACATAATTGTTTTTCATGATCTAATTGTAATTCACCATGTTTTAATATATTTTTTTTATCTGAATTTAATACACCGCTACTTGTTTTTCTATTGGCATGAATTCTTAAAACAGTTCTAATCCTTTCATTAAGTAATTTTTGAGAAAAGGGTTTTTTTATATAATCTGCTGCACCCATCCTTAAACCTATAATTTCATCTTGCTCCTGATCTTTTGAAGTTAAGAAAATTATAGGAAGATTTTTTAAGTCAAGGTTTTTACTAGATCGAACTTTCATCAAAAGCTCATTACCTGTCATTCTTGGCATCTTTATATCAAACAATCCAAGATCATAGTTTTTTTTCTCAAGAGATTCGAGTGCCTCTTCTCCATTTTGAAAAGAATCTACTTCGAATCCATCTTGTTTGAGAGCAAGAGAAACTGACGTCCTTATACTTTCTTCATCATCTACTAAGGCAATTATGGTCATAATTTTTTATCAACTAATAATATTTTATGGCAGTTTTAAGTCAAATATACATATCTTTCATTTTTTTATAAATTGTTATAAAATAAATATTTAGTTAGATATCAAATATTAGATAATTAAACTAATTCAATAACTTGAAATCAAAAATATAAATAAAAATTGACTTTTATAAAAAAATATCTAAGTTCATATTTTGTTCTTATTGCGGTATGCGGCAAATATTGTATTGTAATTTAAGAGGCAACACTACATACAGTTGTATTCCAATATTATACTATATGAAAAGAAAATAACCTGATGGCACAGAATTCTCAAAATCTGAAAAATACAAATAGTGATATCAAATCAAAACCAATAACAGAAAATAAAGTTGATATCATCAGCCTTAGAGTTGTTAGAAGAGATGGTTCTATTGCCCCTTTTAAATCAGAAAAAATTTTCAATGCAATTAAAAAAGCCTTTTTAGCACAAACAAAAATTAGAAATAATAAAAATGATGAAAATAAAGAAAATAATAATATCCACAAAACTGTTAATTCCCTAACAGAAAAAATTATTACAGCCTTAACAAGAAGAATAGCCGATGGTGACATGATTCATATTGAAGATATTCAAGACCAAGTAGAACTTGCTTTAATGAGAGAAGAGCATCACAAAGTTGCAAGAGCATATGTTTTATATAGAGAGCAAAGAGCCGCTCAAAGATATCATACAATTAAATTAAAAGAACAAGTAGGTGGAAAAGTTTTTGCAATGACAGTTTCAAAAAGAAATGGCTCTAAAGAACCAGTTTCTCTTGAAAAAATTTCAAACAGAGTTTCAGTTCTATCAACTGGATTATCTATTGATCCCATTACTGTAGCTCAAAAAGCTATACCAGGACTTTATAATGAAATTACTACAACAGAGATAGATAGTTACCTTGCTGAGACAGCTGCTGCCTTAACTGTTGAGCACCCTGATTATTCTATTTTAGCTGCAAGAATCAAAGCTAATTCATTACATAAACACACTCCAGGTTTTATAATAGCTAGTAAACTTTTATTTGAGGATGGACTATTAAATGAGGATTATTATAATAAAGTAGTTGAACATGAAGAAGATATTGAATCTATTATTGATTATGATCGTGATTATAACTTTGATTATTTTGCGCTAACAACACTAACTAGAGCCTATCTTTTAAAATACGAAAATAAAACAGTCGAAAGACCTCAGGATCTTTGGATGAGGGTTGCTTTAACTGTCATAGGAAAAGAGTATAGTTATGATAAATTAAAACGTACTTATTCAGCTCTTTCAAATGGATATTATACTCATGCTACTCCAACTTTGTTTAATAGTGGATTGAAAATGCAACAATTATCATCTTGTTTTTTAATAGCTATGGAAGATGACTCAATAGAAGGTATTTTTAATACTATTAAAGATTGTGCTTTAATATCAAAAACTGCTGGGGGAATAGGCATGCATGCCCATAATATTAGAGGAGGCGGAAGTAGAATAAAATCAACAAACGGAAAATCAAATGGACTCATTCCTTTCCTTAAAATTTTTAATGAGACAGCTAGATCAGTTGATCAAGGAGGGGGAAAAAGAAAAGGTTCTTTTGCTGTATATTTAGAGCCATGGCACGCTGATATTGAGCAGTTTTTAGAATTAAGAAAAAATACAGGGGCTGAAGAATTTCGGGCAAGAGATCTTTTTTATGCGCTTTGGATACCTGATCTTTTTATGAAACGAGTGGAAGAAGATAAAGATTGGACTTTAATGAGCGAGAATGAATGTCCGGGTTTATCAGACACATATGGGAATGAATTTGAAAAACTTTATACTAAATATGAAAATAAATTAACTCATCTTAAAAAAATTAAAGCTAGAACTCTTATGTCAAGGATTATTGAAGCTCAAATCGAGTCTGGACAACCCTACATGCTTTACAAAGATGCTATAAATAAAAAATCAAACCAAAAAAATATAGGAGTCATAAAATCTTCAAATCTATGTGCAGAAATTGTTGAATATTCTGAAAAAAATGAAACAGCGGTATGTAATTTAGCCTCAATAGCTCTTCCAAAATTTGTAAATAATAAAGAAAAAAAATATAATTTTAAAAAATTATATGAAGTATCAAAACTAGCAGTAAAAAATTTAGATATGGTAATAGACATCAATTTTTATCCTACTGATAAAACAAATAAATCTAATAATTTGCATAGACCTATAGGATTGGGTGTGCAAGGTTTAGCTGATGTTTTCTTTATGTTAAATTTACCATATGACTCAGAAAAAGCTAAAAAACTAAATATACAAATTTTTGAAACTATTTATTTTGGTGCTATTGAGGCTTCAATGGAATTAGCAAAAGAAAAAGGAACCTATTCTACTTATGAAGGCTCTCCATTATCAAAAGGAATGTTCCAATTTGATCTTTGGAATACAAAACCATCTAATATGTGGGATTGGGAAGGTCTCAAAAATAAAATAAATAAACATGGTGTAAGAAATTCTTTAACTACTGCTTGCATGCCTACTGCTTCAACGGGTATAATTTTAGGAAACACTGAAACTTTTCAAATACAAACTTCTAATATTTATAAAAGACAAACATTATCTGGAGAATTTCTTTTGGTTAATCGTCACTTAGTAAAAGAATTATCTAAAAGAAAATTGTGGGACAAAAATATGAGAGATAACATAATTTTAGAAAACGGATCAGTTCAAAATATCCCTAATTTTCCTGAGGACTTAAAAGAAATTTATAAGACTGTTTGGGAAACTTCTCAAAAAACAGTGATTGATATGGCTGCTGACAGAGGACCTTTCATTGATCAAACTCAATCAATGAATTTATGGTTAGCAAACCCAACTTTTGGCAAAGTTAGTTCTATGCATATGTATGCATGGAAAAAAGGACTAAAAACAGGAATGTATTACTTAAGAAGTAGATCGGCAGTAGATGCAGTAAAAGTTACAGTTTCAAATGAAAAAGCTGCCAGAAATAAATATATAGAAGTCAATCAAACAGAGGAATGCGATACTTGCAGTGCATAATAAAAAATAATGATTTCTAAAGGATGTAAGTCAATATTTCCCATAAAACACCATGAAATATGGGATAGATATAAACAACATATTCAAGCCTTCTGGACACCTGAAGAAGTTTCTCTTCAAGATGATATAAGAGATCTTAAAAATTTAACTGATGGTGAAAGACATTTTATTAAACAAGTTTTAGCTTTTTTTGCTAATTCTGAAGCAATGATAAATGAAAATTTAGCTTCAAGATTTTACAAGGAAATATTAATTCCCGAAGCCAGATGTTTTATATCTGTTCAAATGCTTAATGAGTCTATTCATGCTGAAATGTATGCTTTGCAGATAGAATCATATGTTGAAAATCCAGATGAAAAAGATCGATTATTTTCTGCAATAGAAAATGTTCATTGCATTAATCAAAAAGCACAATGGGTATCAAAATGGCTAAATGGTAATCAAAATCTATTAACAAGATTAATTGGTTTTGGTTTGGTTGAAGGTTTGTTTTTTGCAGGTTCATTTTGTGCAATTTATTATTTTAGAA
>CETH01030115.1_pt1 | contig 18610 bp, 23 predicted proteins | sample 361461 | NCBI WGS metagenome assembly CETH01 (sample SAMEA2622695, study PRJEB7988) | marine metagenome | isolation source: saline water (ENVO:00002010), including
CGGTTTTGGTATAGGCAGTACTTACAGCAAAATTTCGATGAGAGAACAGCGAAACTAGTAATATTGTTCCAATAATTTGAAATAATCCCGCAAATAAACAATAAACAATAAATTTTTGATTTATTGATGGAAATTCAAAACCACTATTATGTAGTACAACTACATAGATGATTACAATAGGGAATCCAAATATAAAGCGTATCCATGTTATAACCTCAGCAGATAGAAATTTTGTTAATGATTTTTGGATACTTGTACGAATAGTTTGCATTAATGCTGCAAAAATAGTGATAAAAACCCAAGTAGACATTTTATCCTAATCTTAATTCAGGAATTTCTATTCCAATTTGTGGTATCGAAAGTGTAGTACTTTTTATTGCATCGACAATATCTTGAGATAATGGTTTAACGAGTTTGTAAAATCCGTCTTCAAAATTATCTCGCATAATTATATCCATTGAGATTAATTTAGCTATCTGAGTTCCGATTACTACTTGGTATTGACCATTAGGAATATTAAAATTTGTAAACCATTCATGGTAAATGCTACCCCAAGTTTCACTTCCAATTTCAGAAGATAAGGAAATATCAATTCCACTTGGATAGCTGCCTTCAGAAAATCGCTTAAATACTGCGTTGAAAATATCGTCTCGTGATTTTACTTGTCTTGGTTGATCAGGATCGTAATGTATCCATGACGCTAAGATACAGCAATCAATTAATGCAGTTGGTGGTTTTAAAATAGTATTCTTATCATCCATTACTTGCCCCTATAGCTTTTTCTTTTTTTCTTCACGATTGTCGCATTTCCTTTAAGATTTGCCAAACACTAATTAATGCTAATTTGGTTTTTTTTCAACCCAATCCAAGCAATTAACGAAGAGATAACACCTAGAATCATAAGTATTGAACCTAATATATACGATATTTGAAAAGCATACATAAATGATTCAATAGAATCCCTAGTTGAAGATGCATATATAAGGTCTACATCAGGTGAATTGGATTGATATAAAAAGGTGAAAAACCAACCGATGAGCGTAACTGCAGTTACGCTACCAAATGCTCTAGATATAGCGGATATAGCTCCGCCAGTACCTAAAGAATTTGATGACATGTTACCCATAATTAAACTTAAATTTGCACTTTGGAAAAGGCCTATACCAGACCCAACAATAATCATCCTAATACCTATTTCTACTAATGAAGATTCCGGAGATAATATGCTATATGATAATAGGCCTAAACTCACAATACATAATCCTGCAACACTAGTAATTCCAGAGCCATATTTATCAGAAAAATATCCACCGATTGGAGAACATAACGATATTGAAATTGCGTTTAGTAATAGAAATATTCCTAAAACTATTGATGATGCGGAAATTATTTCTGCTACAAAAAAAGGAAGTATAAATAAATTAACAAAAGATCCCATATATAAAAATAGGTTTGCAAAAAAACCACCCAAAACAATAGGATTATTAATTAATGTAAATTCAATTAAGGGATTATTTAGTGATATTTGTCTTCTAATAAATAATATTATTGAAACTATTGATATTACTAAAGTAGAAAGAGTTGGTATTTGAATCCAGCCGATATTTGTCCCTAAATTTAAAAATAATACTGCAGATATAATACCAATGAATATTAATATTGCTCCAATCCAATCGAAATCAGTTCCTCTGTGGGTTTTTTGAAAGTTTGATGTATTATAGGTTTTAATTACAATCAATGATCCAATAATACATAATACACAGATTGGTATCCTGCCTAAAAATATCCATTGCCAAGGTAAAAATTCTAGAATTACACCAGCAAATACTGTACCAAAAATCATGCCTAAACTTCCTATGCCTGCCATAATTCCAAGAGCTCTACCTCTATAAGATGATGGAAATAACGATGTTGCTAAAGCAGGGGCGATAGACAATATAGCGGAATTGCCAAATGCTTGTAATATTCGAAACCCTAGAACAGTATTTATTGTAGGAGAAAGTCCAATAGATATCATTGCAATTGTGTATACTATCAATCCGAAAATAAATACGTTTTTTAATCCAAATGCGTCTCCGGCACTTCCCATTGGTAATTGTAAGGCTACAGTAGTCCCAAGGTAAAAAATTATCATAAAATAGGTGATGTTAGGAGAAACTGTGAAAAATTCTGAAATATTTGGTAGGGCGACATTCACACTTATATCTAAAGCACTTAGAAACATACCAGAACCAACCAGAATAAGCTGGATCCATTGAGTTCTACTTATAGTATTAGCAGAGTTTATTTCATTCTTTTTGGGTTTATAGATCAAGATTATTATTTATTAAGTAAGGGTGTAACCCCATCTTCTAGGTTTATTTCTAAAGCATTTATGGATAAGCACAGCATATTATAATATCCAATAATTGCTATCAAATCTATAAGTGCTTTTTGGCCTAATAAATGTTCTACCGCACTATAAGTTGCATTAGATATTTTGGTATTTTCTAGTAATTCTTTTGTGAATTGTACAAATACACCTTCTTTAGGAAGTAATTTACGTGGTGGAATATTGTTTTGTATAGTTTCGATTACTTCTTCTCTTATACCCACTTCTCTAGCGGATGCAACATGATGAGTCCAGACATATTCACAGTTTTGAATTTTAGATATAGTTAGGGTTATTATTTCCCTGATTTCAGAATTAATTGTAGAAGATACATATCTAAGTTCTTCTCCTAATGAAGCAATTTTGGTTGCAATTTCTGGGCTATTTAATAAAGCTTTAAATGGCCGCGCTACATGTCCTCGATATTTAGCTATTTCATCATAGAATTGTTGTTTATCCTGAGGTATTTGATCTTTTTCTAAAATATCTACTCTGGGCATAGTTTTCCTCCAATTAAATTATTCTAGTTATTCCATGCTTTTTTAGCGATCTGATTAGCTTCTTTAATTATATATTCTTCATCTAAATTAAGAATTTTATGGTTCTTCATGATCCATTTACCATCTACCATGACTGACTCAACGTCTTGTATTTGTCCCATATGAACCCAGTTAGAAACAATATCCGTTTGAGGTGTCATATGAGGTTTGAAGGTATTAACTATAATTAAATCAGCTTTATTTCCTTTAGCGATAAATCCTGCATCATTAATTCCTAAAGATTGGTAACCATTTTGTGTTGCCCATTTATATACCTCATTTGGATTAGGATTTCTACCATCCATAATTCTTACACGTTCCATAAATAATCCAGTTCTCATAACTTCGATCATATTTTCATCCATATTATCTGAACCCATAGCAATACTGCACCCGTATTCTTCTAAGTCTTTTATATTAGGGCTCAATCCTCTTCTAGCAGCGATTGATGAATTAAATGATACTGATGATTTAAACTTACCTAATATTTGCTCTTCTTTTTTTGTCATACATCTACAGTGAGCAGCTACAAGTTTACTTGTTAAAAAGTTATTTTGTTCTAAATATTCGGTCGGGGTTGTACCAAAATTATCTTTAATATTTTGTACCTCTCCCCATAGTTGATTTAAATGGATTGTTGACACAATATCTAGTTTTTCTTGGAGTACTCTTAATTCTTGCAATGACTTTGGAGAATTCATATCAGGTGCATGTGCTGCAAGTGCTACAGTAACCCTTGATTGATCATATCCATTCCATTTTGTGTATAGATCGATAATTCGTTCTATGCCATCCTCTAATTTTTGTTGATCAGATTCAAATTTGCCTGGTTCTCCAATACTACCAGACACTCTATCAGACATTTGCTCTGCTAAAACTAAACGTAGCCCAGTTTTTTGAAGTTCATTTGCATAGTTCATAATTCCTTGTGCAACTTCCATTGTGACTGTGGTCCCAGACTTTATTGCTTCTATAGCACCTAGTAAAACCATAATTTGTTGTTCTTCTGTAGAAATTTTTGGGAGAGATCTTCTTGGAGGACCAGGAAATGGAGGAGTATTAGCATATGATTCATTTTCAAAAATTCCTCGGGCTAATGTTAGACTTAAATGCGTGTGGCAATTTGCAAATCCTGAAAAAATTGCTCTGTTAGTTGCATCTATTATAGTCGAATCAGGATACAGTTTTAAGATTTCAGTGTTTGGTAAAATATCAAGAATAACATCATTTTCAATAACAATAGAGTGATTTTCTAAAACTGAAATCGTATCAGTATTCATTATAATTTTTCCATTTTGTATAGCTGTTTTCATATTTTTCTCCAGTAGTTATTAATTGTCTTAGTTTTTAAAACCTAGTAGTTCTATGTCTTTTATGATTCCTTTGGATTGAATAAGAACTTTAAAGTCGCCATAATCATCTGGATCAATGAGGGTTTTCATAGCTATGCGACTTAATTCTTTTCTTGCATATGATAATTCTTTTGTATCAAGTGAATCTAAATAAGAATAAAAACCAAGATTTTCTAAAAATCTACGCTGTAATGCATATCCTTGTGTAGTAAAACCTTGCTTTTCTCCAGCTTTCATAAGTGATGTGAAATCGACAAATGATGTAATATCTTGGGAACCAATATTTTGATATGGATTGTTAGTATATTGATGCTGATTGTAGCACATTAGAGTACCACTACTATATTTTGATGAATAGAGATCTTTTGACAATTCACCGTAATCAATTGATAGTGTAAAACCTTGATTCAAAGTTTTAAAAACTTCTGCCATCCAAGAATCAATTCCTAAATTTATTTCACCCCGGTATCCTTCTGGTAAATCAAGATTTAAGGATTTTAAGCGATTAGTAATTAATGGACTGGATGGTATATCTAAAATTTCAGTAAATCCTTTATCTGAAGTTGTTACATATACTTCTTTCACTAATCCGTCTTGTATAGCAAATTGGTGAAAAGGGAAATTGTCTACTAATTCATTACAAAGAATACAGCCAGTTATGTTTTTAAAAGGGTTAACTCCTTCTGCTTTTACTCGATTAACTCCCCACGTTATTTCTTTTTTATTAGGGCGACTATTTTGAGCTTCTCCATTCCAGCCAAGTGATTCATTTAATGAATTTGGCCACCAGGGTTCGTAATCTGTAGCTACATATTGTAAAGCGGTAGAAAAGTTAGAGTCTAATAGTTGAATTTCGTCTACAATAGATCTTGCAAGAGCTCCGTCTCCAGAACCCACTTCAATAACTTGGAAAGTAGAAGGGAAATCAAGAATTTCCCACATTTGTTTTAGTTGTTTTGCAATGAGTGTTCCAAATAATGGATGGCTTGTTGGGGCAGTTCCAAATTCTGTATTAATTCTGTTCGCACGAGTAGAGTAAAAGCCACCCTTAGGGGAGTAAAGACAAATTTGCATAAACTGAGAAAACGTTATTGGTCCGTTTTGTTGAATAAGAGCTCGGATTTCTTCTTCAACATTTTTCACGCATCACCTCTGATTTTTGAACCCTAATCCATATCTGGCACTTATCCAACCAGCTCCCATAGCGCCTATTATGGCAATTAAGTAATTTTCTCCATTAAATAATAGATTGGTTACCAGTATAGCAATAATCGTTGCAATACTCATGCTCAATACATATGTAAGAAAAATTCTCAGCTTCATAATTTACTCATATATTGATTTTTTGAATAATGTACACTATTCTATTATTATATATATTACAGTTAAGGATACCAAAATGCCACGAGGTGGAGCAAGACTTGGAGCTGGAAGACCTAAAGGCCAAGGAAAATATAAAGAATCAACTAGACCTATCCGAATACCTGAAAGCATGGTTCAAGAAATACTAGAATATGTTGAAACGAGTGGCTATCAGTTGCCTTTATATGCAAGCGCAGTACAGGCTGGATTTCCCTCTCCCGCTGATGATTACCTTGAAGGTAATTTAGATTTAAATAAACATCTTATTAAGCATCCGACTGCTACATTTTTTGTAAGAGCTGCTGGACAATCCATGATTAAATCAGGTATTCACCATGGCGATATTTTAGTAGTTGATCGAAGCCTAGAAGCAAAAAACGGGAAAATTGTTATAGCGGCAATAGATGGGCAACTAACAGTAAAGAGGTTGAAAAAATCATCTCAAGGAATCTATCTTATACCTGAAAATGATGAGTTTGACCCTATCAAAATTGAAGAAAATAATGATGTGATAATTTGGGGTGTAGTGACTAATGTGTTACATGAGGTATAGAGGTTATGAGTATATTTGCATTAGTAGATTGCAATAATTTTTATGTATCTTGTGAACGAGTCTTTAATCCTAGTTTAATAGAGAAACCAATTGTTGTACTTTCTAATAATGATGGGTGTGTAATTGCACGTTCTAATGAAGCAAAAGAACTGGGAATTCCTATGGGAGCTCCATATTATCAACATAAATCATTTATAGAAAAAAATAATGTCAAAGTGTTTTCTTCTAACTATCAATTTTATGGCGATATGTCACAACGTGTTATGAAATCATTGAGTATGATGTTGCCTAATCAGGATGTTGAAGTTTATTCGATTGATGAAGCATTTTTACGTTTAGATGGATTTGTAATGAGAGATTTATTTGATTGGGCACTTGGAGTTAGAAATAACATTCTTCAATGGACTGGAATACCTACATCTATTGGTATAGCACCTACAAAAACACTTTCTAAAATTGCTAATCATGTTGCAAAAAAACAGACTCAAAATGGAGTATTTGATTTACGAGACACTGACTTACAAGAATATATTATGGCAGATTTACCCGTAGAAGAATTATGGGGAATATCTCACAGATGGGGTAAAAAATTACGGTCTTTAGGTATATCTACAGCACTTCAGTTAAAAAATACTGATCCAAAATTTATTCAGAAAAAATTAAGTATAGTAGTAGAAAGAATGGTATATGAACTTCAGGGATTATCTTGTCTTGATTTAGAAAAGCAAGTGGCCAAAAAATCTATTATGTCTTCAAAATCTTTTGGGACTTTACTTAAAGAATTAGAACCAATAGAACAAGCATTATCAACCTATACAGTACGAGCATGTGAAAAATTGCGTCAGCAAGGTAGTAAAGCTAAGTGTTTATACATATTTTTACAAACAAGTCCATTTAGAGTTGATCAACACCAGTATAGAAATAGCTTAAAATTTGAATTTGATTTACCTACATCAGATACAGCCATTATTATTCGTGTTGCCAAAACCTTATTAAGACAAATATATAAATATGGGTACTATTATCACAAATGTGGAGTTATGTTATTCAATTTGGTTTCAGAAGAGTATCAGCAAGGTCATTTTTTTACATCGCAAGATTCATCTCGTGATCGTTTAATGAGGTCAATAGATATAATTAATGAATCTATGGGGCGAGAAACGATATTTTATGCTGCTCAAGGAGTTAAGCAGGATTGGAAGATGAGAAGAAATAAACTTTCACCACGATATACAACGAATTGGCAAGAACTTGTTAAAGTATATTAGCACATAAAAGTAATAAACATATATAATAGTTGTATGTAAATGTTATATATGTAAAGGACGCTTGAACACTTGGCAAATAGAAAAATCGGTTGTTTATTAATGAATATAGGGACGCCATCAGAACCTACTGTATCTGGTTTGCGATCGTATCTTAAAGAATTTTTATCTGATCCCGATGTTATAGATACAAACCCTCTTTTGCGTTGGATTATTGTTAATTTGTTTGTTGTTCCATTTAGACCCCAAAAAGTATTACCGCAATATCAAAGTGTTTGGATGGATGAAGGATCTCCATTGCTTGTTTATACTAAAAATTTTGTAAAAAAAATTACAAAAATAAACCCAGATATTATATTTGATATAGGTATGCGTTATGGTACACCATCGATAGAACAAGGGCTCAAAAATTTACAAGAAGCAGAAGTAGAAAAAATTGTATTATGTCCTATGTTCCCTCAATATGCACAAGCAACTTCAGGATCTTGTATAAAAAAAGCAATTCAAATTATTGAAGATCAAAATATAAATATTCCGTATGAAATTATTTCATATTTTTATGACGAAGATTTTATAATTGATTGTTTAGCAGAAACAATTGAAAATTCTGACGTGTATCAAGAAAGTGAATTTTTATTATTTAGTTTTCATGGTTTGCCTGAGCGGCAAGTAAAAAAATTGGATATGTCAAAGAGTCACTGTTTAATTCAGGATAATTGTTGTGAAATTGAATGTGAATTTAATAAAATGTGTTACAAGCATCATTGTTATGAAACTGTTAAAAATGTAATGAATAAAGTCAGAATAAAAAAACCTTTTGATATATCATTCCAAAGCAGATTTGGATTTGATCCATGGATTAAACCAAATACTACAGATATTATTGAAGCATTACCTGCTAAGGGGATTAAAAATATTTCAGTGATTTGTCCCGCTTTTGTTTTTGATTGTTTAGAAACATTAGAGGAGATTGCTATAAGGAATCAGGAGTATTATGTAGAAGCAGGTGGGGAAAATATTAAATTAATACCTGCTTTGAATGATGGTGATAAATGGGTTAACGAGTTTTATAATTATATATATAACAAATTTGCTTAGTTATTAGAGGTAATTATGAATAATGAGGAATATAAACAAAAACTAACGCCTGCTCAATATGAGGTAACAAGAAATAAAGCTACTGAACCTCCTTTTACTGGAGAATACCTCCATAATAAAGAAGATGGTACTTATCTTTGTGTTTGTTGTGCTAATCCTTTATTTTCATCCGAAACAAAATATGATTCAGGTTGCGGTTGGCCAAGTTTTTGGGATGCTATGGATTCTGAACAAATTAAGGAAGAAACAGATACATCATATGGTATGGTTAGAATCGAAATTACATGTGTAAAATGCGATGCTCATTTAGGTCATGTATTCCCAGATGGTCCTGCTCCTACTGGTTTAAGGTATTGTATCAATTCAGTATCTCTAGATTTCAAAAGCTCTAGTGAATAATCTTATCCTTCAGGTCCGTCCCATTTATATTTTGTTGGACGACCAAGTTTTCCATACTCAGTTTTATTTTCTTCGGGGACAGGAGTAGTAATTTTATTTTGTGGAGAAATTTCAATTGACTTCTCATCAGTCTGTTTTAGTTTTTTATTTTTTTTCATGGTATGATTTCCTTTACACTAATATAGCATAAGAGTCTTAAGGATAGTAGAAATATGACTATTTATGATCCAAAATTTTGGCGATGGCAGGTAGAAGAAAGACTTGCAGTTTTAAAACAAGAATTTAACTTAATGCGTGCAGATGATCCATCTAGAGAAGATTTACAAAAGAGAATTATTATGCTCGAGAATGAATTAAAACAGATTGATAAAGAGGATGAAGAACACGGTACTCAATGGTATGATGAAGATACAGGTGCTGCTGCAGATATGTAACTTTTTATAGGGTGATAATAAATGACAAATATAATAGAAAAATTTGATAGAATCACAAAAACTGCTTCACGGAGCTTAGGTTTTAGAATTAGTAAAGATGAAGATAAAAATCCTTCATCCATAATAATTGTATCTACAAAAACAATTACCAAACAATCAATAAATTCATTAAAAAAAATTAATCCTGATGCACTGATTATTAATACTGAAGATTTACCTAAAACAAAAGTCGACCTCTTAAAAGATTTTTCTTGGGGTATTAATATGAACTCTTTGACAATAGAAAAAGCTGAGAAAAATCACAAAAATAAACCCGATTTTTTCATGTTTGGTATAGAGGATTCACTAATTGAGCCATTAGAAGAAGGCTCTATAGGAAGATTTTTATTTGTAGAAAATGATATTACAGAATTTTATATTAAAAATTTGGAAGATTTACCTATAGACGTTATTGTTACATCACTACCAAATGAAGCAAATATTACACTTAACACTTTAATGATTTTAGCTAATATTAGAAGCTATATTACTAAATATTTCTTTATAGAATCTGATAATCAATTAACCAATAGAGAATTACAAGAATTAAGAGAAATTGGTGTTGATGGATTTATTTTTAATGAAAAAGTTGGATTAAAAGAAATAGTGGATATGAAAGAAAAGATTAATAAACTGCCTGATAAGAAAAATAAAGTTACTACCAAAAATAACGATCGAATTTCTTTTTCTGTTGAAAATGTAGATATCGATGACGATGAAGATGATGAGTAGTATAAATAATAGTACTAGAAATGGGGTCTTCCATGGATAAAATAGCAATAATTGGTTTGGGCTTAATTGGAGGGTCTATGGGACTTGCATTAAAATCAGGTAAACGATCTGATATTGAGATATGGGGATTCGATCAGGATAGTGCGGTAGGTAATAAAGCAAAAAAAGTTGGCGCTATTGATAAGTCAGTTTGGAATTTACCGGATGCTGTTAAGGATGCAAAAATAGTAATAATCACTACACCTGTCTTGTCGGTCCGACAAATTATGGAGGATATTTCACCACATTTGTCCCCGGGAACTATTATTACTGATACAGGAAGCACTAAAAGAGTAATAATGGACTGGGCTGATGAATATTTACCAGAAAACGTTCATTTTGTTGGTGGTCATCCTATGGCAGGTCGTGAACATTCGGGTATTGGAAGTGCAGATGGCACTTTATATAAAGGTTGTCGATACGTAGTTATTCCAAATTCAACAGCAGATCAAAGAGCTGTAGATACTATTATTTCTATGATAGAGTATATAGGCGCAAAACCATATTTTATGGACCCTCAAGAACATGATAGTTATGTTGGTGCAGTTAGCCATTTGCCTATGATGTTGTCAAAAGCACTTATATTGTCAACGAGTCAAAGCCCTAGCTGGAGAGAAATAGCTAAACTTGCAGCATCTGGATATCGAGATATTTCAAGATTAGCTTCTGGAAGCCCTATCATGCATTTAGATATAGCATTAACAAATAAAGATTCGATTACCTATTGGATTGATCGTGCAACTGAGCAATTGCAAAAAATTAAAATATTGATAGAAAACACCGATATTGAAGAGATAGATCAAAAAGAAGAAGCTATGGATGAATTATTAGATACTTTTTTAGAGGCACTTCATTCTCGAGAAAGTTGGCTTTATAGATATGAAGCTGGTGAAGATTTTGATGATTTGGGGAATAATCCAACTCAACCAGATCTGCCAACCTCAAGCGATCAAATAGCAGATATGTTATTTGGTGGCAGATTAAGAGAACGATATCAAAAGATGTTCGAAATAACATCAAACCAATTGAAAGATAATCAGAAGAAAAATAGGCGTTGGAGTAGATGATATGGAGATGCTTATAGGTAAATCTTCCCAGATACAAGGAGAACTATATTTACCTGGAGATAAATCAATATCTCATCGATCAGTAATATTTAACTCTATAGCAAATGGTACTGCTAAAATCACTAATATTTCGCTCGGGCAAGATTGTATTTCTACTATTAATATTATGAGAAATATGGGGGTAGAAGTTGATATTAACGAACAAGATCTTACTACGGTAACTATAAAAGGAGTAGGCCGAACAGGCTTAATAGAACCAAAAATAGTTTTAGATGCTGGTAATTCGGGTACTACGATGAGATTAATCTCGGGGTTATTGTCTACCCAACCATTTTTTTCTGTATTAACGGGAGATGACTCTCTTCGTTCTAGACCAATGGGAAGAATTATTTCTCCTCTGAAACAGATGGGCGCAAATATAAACGGTAGAGATGGTAATACTAAAGCTCCATTTGCTATACAAGGTTCAGAACTACAAGGAATTGAATATATTATGCCTGTGGCTAGTGCGCAATTGAAATCTTGTTTGATATTAGCAGCGATTAATAGTTCAGGCCAAACTGTATTGCATCAGCCAGCACTTTCTAGAGATCATACTGAGAAAATGTTGGGTAATATGGGAGTAGATATTCATAATGAAGGATTAAAATTAATTATACAGCCATTTATGGGTGAATTTGAAAGTACGGATGTAAATGTTCCTGCAGATATAAGTTCTGCAGCTTTTTGGATAGTTGCTGGGTTATGTCATAAACAAGGAAAAATTACATTAAAAAATGTTGGAATTAATCCGTCAAGATCAGGTATTTTAGATGTTATGTCTGCAATGGGCGGTAATATAACTATACAAAATTCAACTATTGTTGCAGGTGAAGAGGTGGGCGATATTGTTGTAGAATCCAGTGAGTTACAAGGTATTGAAATTGGTGGAGATATTATCCCAAGATTAATAGATGAAATTCCAATTATTGCTTTAGCTGCATGTTTTGCTAAAGGGAAAACAATAATTAGAGATGCTTCTGATGCAAGGAATAAAGAAAGTGATCGTTTATCTATCACAGCAAGTGAGTTATCAAAGTTTGGTGCTGATATAGAAGAATTAGAGGATGGTATTATAGTCAATGGTGTGGGCAGTTTGAATGGCACAATTTGTCAATCATTTGATGATCATCGTATAGCAATGATGGAAGCGATAGCAGCGATATTATCACATGGAGAAACTACTATTCAAAATAGTGATTGTGTTTCGATTTCATATCCAAAATTTTGGGATGATTTGAGCATTTTGACAGGAGATCAATAAGATGCCTGCTACAAAGCTCTTTGTTATTTCTGGTCCTTCAGGTGTAGGTAAGGATACAATAATTAATCATTTAAAGTCTCGAGACAACAACTGGCATTTTGTGGTTACAGCCACTACTAGATCTATACGGGATGGAGAAAAAGATGGGAAAGATTACCTTTTTCTTACTCCTGATCAATTTCAAGCTATGTTAGATCGAGATCAATTTATAGAAAATGCAGAAGTTTATGATAATAGATATGGGGTACCTGTATCTCAAATTGATATTGCAAAATATTCTAATCGCCATGCAATATTAAAAATTGATGTGCAGGGAGCTTTAACTATTAAAGCAAAATTTGATGATGCTATTTTGATATTTGTGCAACCCGAAAGTATTGATCAATTAATTTCTCGTTTAACTACAAGAAATTCAGAAAATCAAACTGAATTACAGTCAAGAATATCAAAAGCATCTTATGAAATGGATCAAATTGAACATTTTGATTATATTGTAACCAATAATGATAATGAAATTTTAGAATCAGTAGAGATGATTGATAAAATTATTTCTACGCATTGATCTAACTGGTATGATGTTATTTTGGAGGGAATATGGCAATTGATAAAGAAACAGTTGAATATGTGTCTAGGTTGGCAAAAATTAGACTTAATGAAAAAGAATTAGGTGAATATACCAATCAACTAGATGATATTTTAGATCATATTAAAGTTTTAGAGGGTGTTGATACCAAAGATGTAGAACCTCAGTATGGGATTTTACAGACAGTCATGCGCGAAGATAAAATAGCTGATTCTCTAGAACAATCACAAGTTTTACAAAATGCTCCTGATACAGAAGATGAATATATTAAGGTAAAGCCTGTATTAGAATAATTAATAATTTGAAAGATAAAGAAAATATGGATATAGAACTACAAAATATGACCATAAACAGTGCGCGAAAGTTACTTGATGAAGGATTTATTTCTTCCAAGGAATTAACACAGCTATATCTTGATCGAATAGGAAACACAGAAAATATTATTCAGAGCTATGTGACAATAGATGGTGAAAAAGCTTTAAAGCAAGCTGAAACCGCTGATGAAATCATTAAATCTGGCAAAGCTTCGTATTTAACAGGTATTCCTTTACAGATTAAAGATAATATGTGTACAAAAGATACATTAACAACGTGTTCTTCAAAAATGCTTGAAAATTTTATTCCTCCATATGACGCAACTGTTGTGAAAAAGTTAAGAGAAGAAAATGCAGTTTTTCTTGGTAAAGGCAATTTAGATGAATTTGCCATGGGATCATCAACAGAAAACTCTGCATTTAATACAACAAAAAATCCTTGGGACATTACAAAAGTACCAGGTGGGAGTAGTGGAGGGCCAGCTGCTGCTGTTGCTGCTTCACAAGCTATAGCTTCTCTTGGGTCAGACACTGGTGGCTCTATTAGACAACCTGCATCTTTATGTGGGGTTGTTGGGCTTAAACCTACATATGGCCTTGTTAGTAGATTTGGGCTTATAGCATTTGCATCTTCTCTAGATCAAATTGGACCAATAACCAAAGATGTTACAGATTGTTCAATTCTTCTCAATTCTATAGTTGGTAATGATAAAAATGATTCAACTTCTTTGAAGTATGATTCTCCTGATTATTATAAAAATTTATCGGATGATATTTCTAATTTGAAAATAGGTGTCCCAAAAGAATATTTTGTATCTGGTATCGATGATAAAGTTCGAGAATCTGTGGAAACTGCAATTAAACAATTGGAATCTCTTGGTGCTAAGGTTGATCGGGAAGTATCTTTACCCTCAAGCGAGTTGGCATTAGCAGTATATTATATTATTGCCCCATCGGAATGTTCTTCCAATTTATCAAGATTTGATGGAGTGAAGTACGGATTTCGGTATAAAGATGGTGACTCTATGTGGGAAGAACTAGAAGTTACTCGGCAACTAGGATTTGGACCAGAAGTAAAACGAAGAATTATGTTAGGTGCCTATAGTTTATCTTCTGGGTATTATGACGAATATTATTTAAAAGCTCAAAAAGTAAGAACAGTAATTATTAATGAATTTGAAGAAACCTTTAAAAAGTATGATTTATTAGTAACTCCTACATCTCCAACGACTGCATTTGGTGTGGGAGAAAGAACAGACAACCCTCTTCAAATGTATTTAAGTGATGTTTGTACAGTTCCTGTAAATATTGCTGGACTTCCTGCAATTTCTGTACCTTGTGGATTTTCTGATGGATTACCAATTGGTTTGCAAATTATTGGGCCAAAATTTGGTGAACAAAATATTTTAAATCTTGCATATGCTTTCGAACAAAATACTGAATGGCATAAATATAATCCAAGAATTGAGTAAATTATGTTTATGTTAGTAAAGATAGAATTACAGAATTTTAGTTTATGGAAGTCAATTTGGGATAAAGAAAAGACTGTACGAGAATCATATGGTTGTGTCAGTGAAAAAATATTTCGTAACTCAATAACAGATAAAGAAGTATTTATATTAACAGAATGGGAAGATATTGAAGACGCTCAAGAATTTGGTATGTCTGATGATTTACGAAAGTCTTTAGGAAAGTCGGGAGGACTTGGACGACCAGAGGTTTCTTTTATAGACGAGATTTCCTAATATTCTTTTACTGATACCATTTTTCATTTTCTGTCATTTTTAGAAATACATTTAGTAACTCTTCACTAGAGCATAATAATCCTTGAGTGAGAAGATTGGCTTGTTTTAATGTTGCTTTATCAAGGGTAATTCCATTACTTTCTGTTACTAATAATAATCCAGCAGCTATATCCCAAGGTTTAAGAGAATGATGTAAAAAAATATCGATTCGACCTGACGCGGCGTATGCCATTCCTAATGCTGCTGAACCAAATATTCTTAAACATTGCATAGTAGGAAAAAGGTTTTCAATAAGTTTGAAAGCAAGCATAGCCTTTTCATCTACGTGGCCTATATCTAATCCAATTATAAAATCTCCTGGATTTGTTTTTGTGCTAACCTGCATTGCTTCTCCATTAAGAGTAGCTCCTTGATTGGATTGGGAAAAAAATAGCTCATCTCGTATTGGATCATAGATTGCTCCAACAACTGGGTTGTTACCTTGAACTAAACCAATTGACACACAAAAGTGTGGTATACCTGCAGCAAAATTTCTTGTACCATCAATGGGGTCAATAACCCATCGCAATTCATCAGAAATTATATTACCGCCATATTCTTCACCAAGAATTTCAATGTCAGGAAAATATTGCTTCAATCTTTCTCGGATTAAAGTTTCTGAAGCTAAATCTATATTTGTAACTGGGTCTGATGGGCTCTTAAAGGATATTTGTTTTGTAGTATAAAATCCCTCTTTAACTAATTCCCCAGCTTCTTTAATTATAGATGTAAGAATTGGTTGGATCTCGGTGTCATTCATGTTGTTAAAAATCAATATAATGCCCCTTTAATATTATTAAATTTCTGTAGAAATATTACTTCGTAAAACTATACTTAGTATATAGAATAACATTGTTTAATATCTGTTTTGTAATAAAAAGTGTAACTCACAAATATTTATTGTCGTGCTTTTGGGAATTTATAATACCTATTGTTCTTTTTTTACAGCAATTAAGATTGTTTGATACATATATAACATTATTTCTCTATATATGTTTTTTTAAGAAAAATTATCTAATTTTATATATTTATACTAATTCTAAGCTATTGGCGTTGATAGTTATATGTATGCGGAAATAGCCTAAAATCGACGAGAAACAATTTTCAGTATTAAATTCTTATATGTCGACATGGTTTAATTTTGACATACACTCCTGACGATTTCGTTTTGTCAGAATTCATACCTTTTTAAGATAAATTTTCCTACTTTTATAAATTATGCAGTCTGATTGATTTTAATCGTCGTTATTTATTACTTGTATACATATATTAATTAGTTTAATTGATAACTTTTAAGATAAATTGAATTAGTCCGTACACTATGAATACAATGCATAATGATATTGGTATGGTAAATACTAATCCACTACCACCCTCTAGTGAATCACTTTTCATCCATAAAAATATTCCAATTATAATTCCAATAATTGTTAATTCTACTAACAACTTATATACCTAAATTGTTATCTTCTATTTTTTTACCTGACATTTCTTCGTAGATTTTATCTACCATTTCTAGAAGGCCAGGTACTCCCAAATTTCTAGCATTAGCAATTCTTGGTCTTAATAGTATAGGATAAAGTTCTAAACCAGCCTTATATTCAAATAGAAATGTATATTGATAATTATAGTACGTTAATATTGCTGATTCATTATCAATTCCTATTTGAGCAAATCTATTTAATCTAAATTCTGCAAAAATTCTTCTGTTAGCAGTAGTTAACCAAGTTTCAAATTGCCATATTTCAGCTTCTGTCATTCCAGATAATCCTTTTGTACGGGCTTTCCACATGATATCAACAAACGCATCACCATAATTATTTGGAATTGTTATTTTTTCAAAAAGTGAAATTCTATCCATTGTTAGTTTGTTGTCTGAATCTTGATGCTGAATCTTTAACTGTTGGTTTTGTTTTCTTAATTGAAAGACCAAAACTAACGCAACTAACAATGTCGCAATACCAGTGATTAGTTGCGCTATAAAACCAATTAACTCTGTTTCCATTATTCACCTCATCACAATTTTAACTTTGTTAGTTTTAAATCTTTGTGCGGAGGTAAGGTTAAAATAGATTCAACTAGCCTCCAATCATCGGTACTCAGCCTTTTAAGTAATTGAAATACACCTGGTTCGGGGGATTTTATTATTTTATCTTTTAGTAATTGCTTAATTCTGTTATCGAAGAATCTTTCGAATTGAGAGTGTCGTACTTCTGGACTTTTACCAAAAGATCTGAATATCTCAAACCAGCCTTTAGATAGGTAGGTTATACTCCCTTTTTTAAGTTGTTCTCTACTCTTTTCAACAGTACCTCCACTAGTGTATTTAAGTTGTATAAGTAGAGATGAATCAAGTATCGCAGTAGATGGCCTATTAGAATCCTTTGTTTTTATTTTAGGATTAAGAATATGTTTATTAACTAGTCGTAATATTGGCTCTTCTTTATTTTTAGTTATAATATCTGCATTTGATTTCCATATATTCTCATCATATTTATCGGTAATATATCGTTCCCAATCAAATTCATTTATATTGGTTTCGTTTTCTTGTTTAAGAATATACTGATCCATAAATTGAGTTAATTCATCTATTACATCAATAATGGACTTATCTTGTATCTCTGCTATTATTTTTAGCCGTTTATGTGTATTAGATCTAAGCCGTAATACGGAATATTTTTTATCGCTCATAATGTCATTATTCTACTAATGTATACAAATTATTTATACATTTAATAATTAGCTAAATATTAATTTCTGTATAAAAATGTTTCTTTACATTAAATAGTAGTAATAGTAATTACTAAACTCTATAATAACGTTACTTATTTATTATTGAAAAATAATGACGGAATCATTCATTAAGGAGGATTACTTTGATTAGAGAATTCCAAGGAAAAAAACCTAAGATTCATCCTACAGCATTTGTTAGTGAGTTTGCATATGTTATTGGTGATGTTGAAATTGATGAATATACCATGATTTTACCTGGAGTTATTATTCGTGGGGATAGCGGGAAAATTAAAATTGGTAAGAGAACTAATATTCAAGATAATAGTGTTGTACATTCTGATGCTGATTCTTGGATAGGCGATGATTCAACACTCGGCCATGCTGTTGTCTGGCATGGAAGAATATTATCCAATAATTGTTTGGTAGGAAACGGTGCTGTAGTAAATGATGGAGTTGAAGTAGGAGAATTATCAATAATTGCTGCAGGGTCTGTTGTTCTCGAAGAGGCAAGAATCCCTGAAAAGACTATTGTTACTGGTATTCCTGGTAAGCCACGTGGAGAAACTACTGAAAAACATCATGAATTAATTAAACGAACAGCTTCTCATTATACTCAACGAGGTAAAAATTATAAGGCAGAAGG
>CETH01044647.1_pt1 | contig 18592 bp, 14 predicted proteins | sample 361461 | NCBI WGS metagenome assembly CETH01 (sample SAMEA2622695, study PRJEB7988) | marine metagenome | isolation source: saline water (ENVO:00002010), including
GATGTTGGCGGCAGGTAGCGCGTCAACAGTGACTCAAGCAGCTCGTAACCGACGATCTACCAAACGCTCTACAGAAGTATCAAACCCAGCTAGAAAGCTGGGGTTGGTGTTATTTATTGAATGAGTTTGAGTCTGCTTTTAATTACTCAATATTCTGAATTTGAATAATTAAAAATTTAATTAAATAGTTATAAATCAATGCTGTAGAGTAATAAATTTCGTTATTTCTGAATTTTTGTCACCATTTCTGTCACCTTTTAATTAAGGTCAAAATGATTTCTTACTTTTTCCCTGAATAGCTTGCCAAATAGTTTATGGTTATCCAGCTCATATCTTACTCTTCCTGCTATAATACAAGGGGAAATGTTCAGTTTGTTTGCTAATTCTCTAACACTGATATGGTCTGTATACCGCTTAGGGTTCCAGCTTTCTAAAGGAATAAAACACTCTTTAGCCAATGCATCCGCTTCTAGTTCTTTTTCATCCGCTCCATGTGCATCAAGGTCATCAAGAAACCAAGTTTCAGTCTCGTCCACGTGAAGAGCCAAGTGAGCTAACTCATGCATTAACGAAAACCAGAAGTTATCTAGTTTGTCGTATCTCAGCGTCAAGGCAACTATAGGATTGCCGTTGCAAGAAGTGCACACAGCACCATCTAAATAAGTTTTAGGGAGATGAGGCTCAATAATTAGATGAATACCGTGACCATTCAGGTACTCTTTGGCAAGTTCTGGCCCTTGGCTAGACCAAGACATCTCAGCGAGCTTCTTCATCCAATCAGTATCCACAGTCCCTTTTTGGTAGCTTACCTTTAATGTATCGTCTTTTGCTTTTTGAAGGACTCTAACCTGCCAAGCCCATAATGCATAAGAATCTATTTCTTTATCGTTAGAGCGCAAGTGAGCAGAACTTCTAAGCAAAGCACGCTCTAAATCAAATCCATTAGATACTGAAGACAAGAATAAATTTAGCTGTTCCGCTGCATATTCTTTTAGCTCCTTCAAAGAGCCTTTAAAATCAGGGAAGTAACCATTTTTACGCATTTCGGCTAGGGGAAAAGAGTTCCAATCAACTTCAGAGCTAACAGCTTGTTGTTGGTTAGGTTCTTTTATTAGAACGTCAGCAGAGATCCCCAAGCCTTTGCTAAGCTTACGAATCATATTGATACTGAGGTTGCGTTTACCATTAAGCACTTCCGTTACTTTAGGAGCTGAGCCAATAAAAGGAATTAAATCTTTCTTTATAAGTCCTTGTTGGTCCATCCGAAACTTAATGGCTTCTATTGGATCAGGCGGATCGATAGGAAACTTTTCCTCTTCGTACTTCTCAATCAATACTGCGAGAACGTCCAGTTCATCTCCTTCCTTAGAACCATCTTCAGGCTCGAGATCCATTAAAGTCATTAGACGCGCTAATGCTTGTTCATGATCTTGATCAGATTTTATAAGTCTAATGTGGTCCATAACTCTTCCTTAAAAGTCTTTTTTGTCGTATTCCGAATGGGTTCCAACCCACTCTATGACTGCAATACCGTTTTGGTACCTGACTTTAACAACTAGCCGATAGTGATTACCTTTGATATTAAATATCACTCTATTATCAGACAAAAAGTCTGCGCTTCCGTAGCGATCTTTAATATCTTGAGGTGTCTTCCAGTTTGACCTATCTGCTTCGTCAAACCATGCATCAAGTGCCTTTTTGGCATTGGCATGTTTCTTACTAAACTTTACTAGTTTGTCTCTTCCTAAGACCTTCATAGACTCCCCAAAGTTCCCAAGAAGGTAATTTTATATATATTACCAAAATGGGAAGTAAGTTTATATTGAAAATGGCAAAATACAATACTTATTTTGCCAAGGCTTGCGACTTCGTGACATCAGAGACAGATAAAGTTTATGTACTACGTCAAGTTAACCCAGTGTTAGTCTTGCTTCAGTGACTTATAAACTTTATGGAGTAAATGCTCAGAAGCGAGATTTCTGAACTCACTATCACTCATGAGCTTACCGAAAATCTCTTCATTTCCTTCCATTCTATCTATAACAAGACCTTCAAAAGCTTTATCAAACACATATCTGAAATCGTCCATTGAGTTAGCAGAGGCCGCTTGCCTCAATTTATCATTGCTTATAGCTTCTTCTTGTATTTGATCAAAGAAAAGCTGGTCTGCTTGAGTAAAATCAGTTCCAAACCTTTCGTTAAGTATATCAATCAACTCGGAAAGTCGGACTTCTTCATCTCCTCCTCGTCCAGTCCCCACATCTGTAGGGCCTTTCAATGGGCCAGCCTCACCGCTTTTTAAATCTATTTGGCCTTCGCTTATTTTCTGTAGCCTGTAATACTCCAGCTCTACTTCATCTTCTAGGTGGTAGGCTGTGCCTGCTGCTTTTCGGGGAAGTTTGGTCAGCAAAAATCTTAAATAGGTATAAAGCTGCTCGAGGTCTGAATCCTGATATGGAATGACTTGAGATAAGAACCCATACATATTTCTGAAATTAACACAGAGGCTCTTAAAATCATCCTGTTCTTCTTCAGGCATTTCGGTATAGCGCTCGACGGCTTTGTCTAGAACACCATTCATTTTTGCATGATCGTGAACTGTTTCTTTGCGTCGAGGTTTGAAATAGACATTGCAGAATTCTGTAATCTCTTCCTCAAAAATTATACCTGCTTCTTCAAGTTGATGTTGAAGCCGATACAAATGCTGGGCATCAGTTAAGTCTTCTGCAGGCGTCTGCTCATAAAATGGCTTGAAAGCAGCAAAGATTTCTTCAGGCTGATTACGAAAATCAAGAACAAAGGTGTCCTCTTTACCAGCACAAGTTCTATTTAGACGCGAAAGTGTTTGTACTGCCTGAATTCCGGAAAGCTTCTTGTCCACATACATTGTATGCAAAAGAGGTTGATCAAAGCCTGTTTGGTATTTTTCTGCCACTAAAAGAACCTGGTATTCATCAGTATCAAATTTACCTGGAAGTTCGCTCTCTTTAATGCCCTCATTCATCGCTACTTCTGTCCAACTTTTACCTGGAGCATCTGGGTCCTCAACGACACCAGAAAAAGCGACAAGAGATTTAACATCGGTATACCCATTTGAACGAATATAGCTATCAAACGCTTGTTTGTATCTGACAGCATGTAATCGAGAGTCTGTGACGACCATAGCCTTAGCTCTGCCACCTATTTTGTGTTGCACATGGGTACGGAAGTGCTCAACCATAACTTCTGTTTTCTGTGCAAGGTTATGTGGATGCAGAGTTAAAAAGCGTGCTAAAGCTCTTGCCGCTTTCTTGCGCTCAACATGAGGGTCTTTTTCTGCTGACTGCGTAACACGAAAGTAGGTTTCATAAGTCGTATAATTTTTTAGCACATCAAGTATAAATTTTTCTTCTATAGCCTGGCGCATAGTGTATTCGTGAAAAGGTGCTTCCCCAGTTGGGCCTGGCTCATCAAACACTTTCATCGTTTTGTATTTCGGGGTGGCTGTGAAGGCATAAAAGCTAATGTTTGGCTGCTTACCTCGCTTCATCATTTCGTGAACGACTTCTTCCATTCGATCTTGGTCTTCTTCACTAAGATTGTCCTCATCGAAACCGTTATCAGTCGTATAAGTCGCTGCGGCCTCTCGAATACCATCTTTATTCAAAACACCTTTAAGCTCCATGGCACTTTCACCGCTTTGAGAGCTGTGCGCCTCATCCACTATAACCGCGAACCTTTTACCTTTTGTGGTAAGTTCCAGTCCTTCACCTTTTTCGAGATCTTTGTTTAGCTTCTCTAACGTTTCTGAAACGAAAGGGAATTTTTGCAGTGTAGTTATAATAATGGGGGTGCCTGTGGTCAATGCTTTGACTAATTGACGCGTATCCTCATCGATTTTTTGGACTACCCCTTGCTTATGCTCAAACTGATAAATCGTATTTTGTAGTTGTTGGTCTAGAACTCGTCGATCTGTAATTACGACCACAGAGTCAAAAATTTTGTTGTCCTGCTCATCATGCAAACTACTTAGGCGGTGTGCTAACCATGCGATAGAATTGGATTTGCCAGAACCTGCGGAATGTTTAACTAAATAGTTGTGACCGGAACCGTTAATCTTTGAGTGATAGATTAGATTTCTTACAGCATTTAACTGATGATAGCGAGGGAAGATCATTGTTTCTTTGGTTATCTTCTTGATGCCTCTATCAGTCAGAATACGTTTATCTTCAACCTGCAAGTGCATAAAACGGCCCAAGATGTCCATCCAACTTTCTCTGGAAAATACTTCTCTCCATAGATATGCCGTTTTATAACCGCCATCTTCTGCTGTCGGATTCCCTGCCCCTCCGCTACAGCCAAGATTGAATGGCAAAAAGAAAGTTTTATCGCCGCTTAATCTAGTTGTCATAAACACTAAGTCTTGATCAACGGCAAAGTGCACTAAGGCGCGCTTTTTAAACTCGAAAAGTAGTTCGCGGTGGTCCCGGTCTCTTTTGTACTGCTTTTTAGCATCTTCTACAGTTTGACCTGACAGGGGGTTTTTAAGTTCCAATGTTGCAACAGGTAAGCCGTTTAAGAATAAAACCATATCAAGTGAGTTTTTATGCTTGTCGCTGTAGTAAAGCTGGCGGGTGACACTGAGTACGTTCTTGCTAAACAGAGCCCAATTTTCTGGGTTGAGGTTGTTGCTTGGTGCGAATGAAGCGACTTTGAACTTCTTGCCATAAACTTTAAAGCCATGGCGTAGAACTTTTAGCATTCCTTTTGTATTAAGCTCTTTTACTAAGCCATCTATCAAAATGCTTTCAGCTGCACTGCCATGCACAGCCTCGAGGCTAGCCCACGTATTTTTTTGAGTAGATTGGATGAATTCTATAACGCGAGCTGATTCAATCGCTTTTTCTACATCAAAATCCTTTGAAAGTCCCCGCTGGTAATGGTGTTCATGAATAAGGCAATGCTCTATTGCATTCTCTAAACGTGCTTCTGTATGCTTTTTCATAGTATTCCTTTACCCAACCAGTACAGGGCATTCATTGATCAAGTCTTCTAATTTGATGTTACTTAAATCGTCATAGTGGTAATGGCGAATACTATGATCACGGTTCATATAACCATCATCATCAACAAACCGGCTTGGATCATCCATACACGAAAAAACGAACTTTTTTAAATTTAGTCGTTTCTTTTCTCCAGTGTAAAGACTGATAATGCTGTGAACAGCCTTACACCACGCTTCGCTCGATTTTAACTGGTCAACCAAACTTTCGGGTAATGTTGACGATTTAAATTCTATGCAGTAGACGTTAATTTTCCGATTAAATAACTGGAAAATAACGTAGTCGCATCGTTTAGACCAAGGGCGAGCTTCATCATCAAAGAAATGGAATAACGGATCACTATTGCCACGCTGATTTTTTTTATCCAACTGAATTGCGATTACTTCGCCAGAATACCCTAGACGAACTTTTTGCTTTCGTTCACCACCACCCTGCATAAAAATTTTTTCTTCTAAGACAATTCGTTTGTTGTCTCGCTTTGTCACTTCGTATGTATTCGTATTTAAGTACGAACGCAGGCCCCTGAAGTATTTATTTGCATCCACTGCCATTTTTTAGAACTCCTGTGGCACTTCAACTTGCTGAACATCTATTTTTCCAGTTACTGCGGCTGTGATTAGGGCCGTACGATATTCATTAAGCTTCTCAATAGTTTTATTAGTGACTGAGAGCATTTTTGTCATTTTTACTAAATCGGTGTCCAGGTAATTAGCAATTTTTTCTTGCTCTTCGAAAGTAGGAATTCCCAATCTGAAATTTTTTATGAAGCTCTCAGGAACACGCTTTTGTCCACCGGCACCAAACATTTCAGATGCACCAATTTCTCTGAAAGGATGGCTTATAGATAGGTAAAACAACCACCTTGCACTACACTCTTGGAGTGGCCGCATAACATGCAACTCAGTGGTACCAAAAGCTATTCCATTGGTAAGATCGCAGGCTAAAGCCCCTTTACCATTTTCAAAACAGGGCGTTATCTTAGCTATTACTACATCGTTATCTCGGAAATAGGTATATCCGTCGTAAACGTCATCAAGTATCTTATTAGTGTCCAAGCGAATTCCACCGTATTCACCCACAGCGTCCATTGGTACAAAGGACACCATGTCGTTACGTTCAATATCAATAATTTCTGATTTGACAGGATTAGACTTTATCGAAAATCTAAGTCTAGCGACTTCCCAATGCTCCGGAATTTCTCCCAACCAATCGACTTCAGAGTCTTTCATCGGTGCATCTGGGTTTAGCCCTTTGGTCACCGCTTGCGTGACCATGGCGATGCGCTGTTCATGGAGTTTTTCAATCAATGCTTTTTTCTTTTCTATTAGGCGATCTATTTGTGCAGTTTTATAATCAAGAAATTTTGCAATTTGGGTTTGTTCTTTTTTTTCTGGAGCTGCAATTTTAATTAGCTTTGTTTTTTCTTGATTCATAATTCCGAGAGTTGTTGCATTAGAAATAACTTTCATTACTTCAACTTTTACCCTCAAAGAATAAGCTAAGAAGTTAGCATCCATATTTGATGCAGGGATAATCACATTAATTTGCTGATTGCAAAGGAACGGTGATTTCGCCAGACCAATTTTTCCTAATGTAGCTCCAATACCTACAACAAGAATCGATTCTTGGGGAAACCTTTTTACCACTCCATCTTCAATAGCCTCAATACTCAACTTTCTAATTGAGTCGGAAAGGATTAGTTTTTCATCAGTGAAGTCACTAGGCGTAAACCAGTCTTCGGTTGGGTCTAAATAGTACTTGCTTTCGCTTGAAGGGGGCGTGCTTCCTGTATAAACCCTTTCAGAATAGAATTTAAGTCTTCTAGTTTCCCAATGACTGGGTATATCACCTAAATAATCTACGCCGCTATACTTTGTCTGTGTGTAAGAAAACAGCTCCATCAAATTACTTCCTTCAGCATTTCTAATACTTCAGTTTCCAAGTCCTTAATGTCTGCTTCAATTTCATTTAAATCCCGAGGCGGCTGGTACTGATAGAAATGACGATTAAACGGGATCTCGTAACCCACTTTAACTTTATTGTGGTCGATCCATGCATCATCTCTATAAGGTAAGACTTCTTTTGCTAAGTAGTCTTCACAGTGTTCCCGCACTAATTTTAAAAGTTTTGACTTGTCGACTTTGCCTTTATTTTTTTTACTTTCGTAATCAAGAGGCAAAGGCAAATCGATAAGCTCGTTTTCTTCGTCCCGGTTGCCATTTGCGAGTAATCCTCCTGGAAAAGGTACATTTTCACTATCACGCAGGTCTGCATCTGGCTCTGGATTGCCTTTGGCGTCTAAACAAGGCATGGCTGTTGGGTCTTTTTCACCCAATGATTGGTCCGCAAGCAGCGCTTTTTTAAGAGAACTGTCAAATTTAATGTCTGCTTTCTTAAACGCTGCTTTTAATATAGTTTCAAACTTAGCTCGGTCTTTTACAAGTTCACCGCCCGCAAATTGCGGCTTAAGGCTTTTTAGTACGTGTATGATACTGCTCTGTAACTGCTTCCCTTCTCGCTCTTCCGTCGCAACTATTGCCGCCTCTTTGCGTTTTTTAGATAAAGCTAAACCCTGAAAATAGTCTGTTTCAGTGAAGCATTTTATGCGTTCATCATTAACTGTGAAGTTAAGGCGTAATGGTCTCTCAACCGTTATTTTGAAATAGCCGAAGTCCTGATTGTTAAAAATTTTGCTGACATAAATCCCTTGGTCTTGATCACGTTGCTTATCTTTAGGGCTATCTACATTTGTAATAATGGTTTTGAGAGTGCGTTTTTCGTTATCTTTAAAACCGGCATAGATTTGGGTAATAGCATCAATATGGTTAGGTTCGCCTGGATGCTCTGGTGAATCGCCCTCGCCTAACTTTTTACGCTTGTCCCCTAGACTTTTCTTCATCTTCCACGCGAAATCAGTCGCATTTATTAGCTGCACTTTGCCTCGGCGTTTGGCTGATTTGCGGTTAGTTACAATCCAAATATAGGTATATATGCCTGTGTTGTAGAACAGTTGATCAGGAAGCCCCACAACAGCCTCCAACATGTCATTTTCGATGATCCAGCGCCGAATGTTACTTTCTCCGCCTCCTGCGTCACCACTAAACATAGGAGACCCGTTGAAAATAATAGCAATACGAGAGCCTTCTCCTCCTTCTATACCACCTGGAGACGGCAGAGAGTAGTGTGCAGGGGGACGTTGCATCTTAGAAATCATATGCAGCAGGAATAGCAATGCTCCATCGTTTATGCGTGGCAGCCCAGGGCCAAAACGTCCGTCAAAACCAAACTGGTTATGTTCGTTGGTTACAAAATCTTTTTCAGGTTTCCACTCCACACCGAATGGAGGGTTTGCCGCCATGTAATGAAAGCGCTCGTTAGGATGGCCATCACCGTCGATACGATCATCTCTTTGCTTACCTGTACCTAAAGTATCTCCGAAAACAATGTTGTTTACGTCTTCACCTTTTATCATTAAGTCGGAACCACAAATGGCATAAGACTCAGGGTTGTACTCTTGACCAAATAACTCGACGTTAGCTTGCTCGTTTTCTTCTTTGATGGCGTTTTCTGATTCTGAAAGGATGCCGCCTGTACCACAGGTGGGGTCGTAAATTTTTATGACCTTTCCCTTGGTATAAATGTGTTCTTCACCAGTGAAGAGAAGCTTTATCATTAATTTAACTACTTCTCTCGGGGTAAAGTGGTCTCCAGCCTCCTCGTTAGCTTGTTCGTTAAATCGCCTCACCAAATCTTCAAATATATAGCCCATGGCCATATTGCTTATTCGTTTAGGATGTAGGTCGACCGCCTGAAACTCCTGGATAATTTCGAAAAGCCGATTGGCTTCGTCCAGTCGCTCAATCTCTTCTTCGAATTTAAACTTTTCTAGAATTGCACGCGCTCGAGAAGAAAAGCCTGAAATATACGCTTTTAGATTCGTAGCTAACTTATCTGGATCATTTAATAACGTTCTGAAGGTATTTTTGCTCGTATTGTGAAAAGCTAAATTGAACTTGTGATTGATTGTTTTCTCAATGGTTTCGGTATCTAACTTTTTATTTGCAGAGAGCTGATTGTGCAGCTTTATGACATCTTCTTTGCTCTCTTCTAAAACACAGTCGAGTCGGCGCAACACGGTAAGCGGAATCATGACTTTTCTGTATTGTGGGGGGCGATATGGCCCTCTTAGAAGGTTTGCAATGCTCCAAACTAAATCACTATGTTTTTTGTATTTATCCTGATCTTTCATTTACGAGTCCTTAATTCTTAGTTGAAACTGACAGACTATTTTTTGTCATGTTGCTTTTGCTGCTCTATCCAATGTTCCAAGTCGTTCTTCTTAAAACGCCACGAGCCTCCCACTTTGAAGCCAGGAAGCTTGCCCTCTGCCGCAAGGCGATACGTCGTCTTTTCTGCTAATTGAAGGTACTGTGCTACTTGCTTAAGAGTTAAGATTTGGTCTGTCATTATAGGTAGCCCTTATTCTCTTTATGAGAGAATAAGGGAAAATAGGGGAGTTGACTAGAACAGCTAGAATCAGCGAGTTGGAAGTTTTAATACAAGCTTAAAGCGCGGGCTCTAGTTCTGTATCGTTTTGCATAGCTCTTTGACTTGATGGGAGGTGTTCAACAGCCAACGTTGCGTAATCATCTCGACTCATCATATTTGCAAGAGTGTTAATTCTCATCTGGTCTGTTATCTCTATATTGCCATCAAAACCTGCTACTTTCTCTTCGATTTCCAATGTATTTACATAGAGGTGTGACTTATCTTTGTGCCGACTAAGTGATACGTAGGCATTAGCACGGTCCATTCTTCCAGTGTAAAGTGAGAATGTGTCACCATCTATCGTTGTTCCCTGTGAACTATAGACAGTAAGCGCGTATGCTAAACACAGATTCGTACCTAGCTCATCTGCATATTCAGACGCAAGAAATGATAAGTTTCTACCGTCATCCGTTAAAATAGAAAGTCGCACGTCATTGTTAAATTTGGCAATGTCCAAAATTGTTCCAAGGGTTCCATTCGATACGCCGAGTTTTCGATACTCGTTTCTGGTGAATTTGACTCTATCGCCGATGGAATACTGGTAATCAAATTGTTTGTCTGAAACGCTACAGTTGATGGTAATATTTTGTCGCTGAACTACACCCTCTTCTATTAGAACGTCACGCATAGTTTGAGATAGTTCCTTAACATCTGACCAACGATGTGCGATGACGAGTGTTTTCTTATCAGGGTTCAAGTTACGGTATTCTTTCCAATCCGCTATCAGCTTCTCTTTTGTTTCTTTGTAATTACTTCCCCAATGCAGACATTTGTGCGAATTAAGTGAGTTAAGAGCATCATGTGATTTTCCGTCACGTAAATTTGCAACAGCTTCTCTTGCCCAAGATTGTCGTTGACGTCGAATATTTTGTATTCTGTGGGCCCCAATTACTTCTGGCTTGGAAAGATACCGAAGCGCACCGCCTCTGTTTATACTGTCTAACTGTTTGTCTTCACCCGTTAATATGAGTTTACATTCGTCTTTGTCAGCCGCCGTCAGCAAAGTCTGTAAATCAGTACTGGGTAGTTGGCCAGCTTCATCAACAACTAAAACGTCTATTTTTTTCAACGGGCTTTTGCCTTTTTGTATTGCTGAGACTATCGAAGCGACCGTTTGCGATTTGATACCTGTTTCGGCTTGCAGGTTATCTGCTGCTTTTTTAGCTATGCAAGCTCCTTCAATTTTGAGACCTTTTTTCTCATAGGCGAGTTTTACAGGCAGAAGTGTAGTTGTTTTCCCTGCCCCTGCGCTACCTTGCGTAATTGCGAAATCATTTCCATTCAGCATAGAGAAAATTGCTTCTCGCTGTTCGTCATCGAATATAAATAGTTGAGGATTCGATTCGGTCATACATCGAATCTGACGCTCTGCTGACGATATCGATTCAAAAGTATTTTCCTCAGAAACTCTTTTTTTCGATTTGGATGCCAGATCTTTAGCAGTCCTTATCATCAACTGCTCGACGTCGACGACCTCAGGGGTTGTATAGTGATTAAATCTCAATTTATCTTGAGAAAGAGCAATCACCTCTGAGCTTTCAAGTAAATCGAGTGCAAAAGATTCAGCATATTTGGCGCCAACGCCTGCATTAATGGCCTCAATCGCAACTTGTTTATACAGGTATTGCTCAGTGAAAAATGCTCTATTCTCAGTAATTTCATCTAACACCTTATAGGTGTTGAGCAAAGAGGTCTTTTTGTCCAATTCTCTGTTGCACTGTAGCTGTAAAATTTTATTTTCATCTAAGCCTTTTTCAGCGAGCTCACATTTCCAGTTTTTGTATAGCTCCACATGATTGACCGCTTTTTTGTGCTTTCGAGTAAGCAATTTCACTTTTTGACCAGATTTGCTTGCACTCGTTTTAATTCCTTCTTTTTTCAGCTCTTCTTTAATGTCATTTGCTCTCTTGGAGTACTCGGTACAAAGTTTTTTATCAACTCCGTTTATATGAAACGAATCATCATCTAAAGCGACGCTAAAACCAAGTTGTCGAATATGATAAGCCAGCTCAGCACGGTATATAGCTCCGCTTGCCAATTGCCAATCGTAAATTACTTGAGAGTCAATACTTCCCCAGCTTTGGTCGTGTCTAGGCGCAGTATTGCATATCAATGCATGCGTATGGATTTGCGGTTGAAGCTCTCTACTGCTGGAATGCTGGAATGTCGCAACGACTAGCCCTGCAGTCTTTTCTTTTACGATTCCTGATTTACCCCTTCGAGTATAAGCAGCTTTTCTTTCTATAAACTCTATGGCTTTAGAAACTGCTTTGTCTTGAGCTGACAGAATGGCTTTTTTTAAGCCTGCATCACCTGCTGCTGCGAGTAAGCTTACAGATTTTGGGCAACTGAAAGTGCAATCCCAAGCATGTCTTCGGCTTTTCTGATTTGAGTTTTGGGAGAGTTGAGCTCCTTCTGGAGACAATCCGTTCATCAGATTATTGTAATCTTGGGCTTGAACCATCTGGTTGCAAATGCCAAGTTGTCTGGCACCCAACCCCCTCCAAATACCTGGCGGTTCTCCAGAACCCAAATAGTAGTCTTCTTTTGCAAGGTCTGCGTAATAGTCAATATTTTCAACAGGAGCAATAGTAAGCATTATTTTAATCCTCTATTTAGACGGTTCTTTCTCACGCGTTTTTCATTGCCATTTGCAACATCAAGTAGCCATTTTGCAGGGACATGTCTATTTGAAACTGTCTGGCTTTTGAAGATTGGCCATGTAAGCCTTAAAGCGGATTTCCAACTGGGAACAAATAGAAAACCCTCGACTCCTTTGTTGCTCGATGGTTTTAGTTGCGTGAGTTCGAACTCCTCTACAACTTGTTGTCTAACGCGCCCCCAATCTGAACGACCGTTCTTTGAATTTGGCTTCAAAACTTCCTGCTCGCCAAATAATTTTGATAGGTATCTAGCATCGTCACCTCCAGCGCCTACTCTCAGAGAAATGACGTTTGACAAAAGGTTAAGAATTGCATCAGTATCGTCGTTTCCGTAGATTTGACGAATTTGTGAAATAGACTGAGTGCAAATCACCGATCTAGCGCCTCTGCTTCTCGCTAGTTCTAACCACTTTTTAATTGTTGGGTTTTTAGGCAAGTTGGCGAATTCGTCTATAAATAGCCATGTCTTCCTTTCGGCACCTTCGTCTCGAGCCAAGTAATTACGTGTAACAAGTGAAACAATTGCGTTGCAAAGCGGAGCGCCTATTGATTCAAATCTAGAGTCAGCTTGTATTATGATCACTCTTTTCTCGTGATCTTCACGATTTACCCAGTCTTTAACACTAAATTTTTCACCAGCCCCATCCGACCATGCTAAAGCCAAATCTTCAATCCAGTTCAGATCTGAAATAAGGTGCACATAGAAACCTTGAGTTGTTTTCGAATTTTCTTGAATGAATGAATGCGCAATAGGGAAGTGAACCTTAAGATATTCTTGCATCTCTATCTGTGGTGTTTTTAGCATGTCACTTAGCTCGTGCCACCCCCAATTCCTGTTAGTTCTTATTTGAGTTAGAATCATTCCTGTAAATAGTAATCTTGCACCTTTTACCCATATGCCTTCTTTTTCACTACTATCTGGGATTAAACACTGAGCGATAAGCTTCGCGTCTTGTTTGGTTTTGACATCCTTATAAATGTCCCAAATATGGCTTCTTTCATCCCATGGAGCTAGAAGTAACGTAGATCCAAGCGTAAAGAACTCTGATGTATACTCACCTTTTTCATCGTATATAAGTGCGTAGTCGCCTCTCTCTATGGCCTGAGCGACTAAGGGTTTGAAAGCCATTGATTTACCAGCTCCAGTTGTACCAAAGATTGCGACATTGTTTTGCTCTCTTTGAGTGCAAATACTTATCTTCGGGTGAATCGAAATCCCAGGCTCGGATAATTCATTGCTTTTTAGATCTTGCTTGTACATTCTGTTAGCGTGCTTAATAGCTCTTTTGCCATTCATAAGCATTGCGCCTTTCTCGTGAATTAGGTTTTCACGCCCGCCCTTAACCCACAAAAGCCAATGAGTGATCCATAGAGCAACGCAAATCGAAAACGCGACAGGTATGGTCAAGTGAAGAAAAAAGCTAAGCTTATTGTCATTTTTTTCAATGTACTCCCAATAGGCAGTCCAAAGCTCTGGGTCAATAAAGGGTAAAAACTGGCCTAAAGCAGAGATGAGGTAAGGCAGGTGATTTCCAAATCTACCCCAAGAGGTTTCTTCGAACCAATGCCAACTTAGGTTTAACACGGTATACGATGAGAGTGAGACAAGCAGAAGAAAACACGCAAATATTTGCTTCCAGAGCTGGTATCGTTGACCTGATAAACTACTCATTACTTATACTCCTGATTGACTCTCTTTCTAAACATTTGAAGTGCATTCAAGCGCTCGCTTTCGTCAAGGCCAGCAATTATTGAAACAATTTCGAAAGTCTTTCGTGTAAGTCTTTTCTCCAAACCAGAAAGTAATAGATTAACTTCTTTCTGGTGCAGATATTCCCTCCACGCAAGCCTAAGGACATCAGCTTTACCAATGCCCTTGTCCTCAGCTTCCTGAGCGATTTTGTGAAAATCGTGCCTGGTTAATCTAAGGTTTATATTCTGACTAAGTATTTTAGTGTGTTTACCTTTCATCTATGTTCCTACCGTAAACATTGTGAACACCAGAGCTACACTCAGTTTTAACTAAAGTGAAGCTCTGTAACCGTTACACGCCCGAAATCATGGAAAGTTTATTAATTTCAGTCGTTTAGTTGAATTCTGGCTTGTGAATGAATTCACCGTAGGTGCGCTAGGGTCTGTGTCCCCTTTTTTTGAGCAGTAGTGTGCAAATTAACCACCATTTCAAAGCGTATATTGTGAGCGGCAATGGTTCATCACTTTTCTCATCAATTAACATCTGGGAGATTTTGGGATGTAGGCCTTCTACCCTATTGGAAGCCACCTTCCCTTTTTTCTTTTCTAAAAGAAGTATCAAAAGGCTGATTGGAGAGGTGTTTCCGGCGAATTTTATCGGAGACTTACCAGTCAATTTACCAATCATTAAAAAAGCATCTACAGCTTCCTGATTTGATATTTGATTACAGGCTATTGACTTGTGCTCTAGCTTTTCTGTAACAAGTTGCTCTAGCTTTTTCTCTATTTTTTCTAAGTGCTTCATAACGTCTCCTTAAATTGTCTCTATCCAAACTTTTATGTCTCGAATTCTCCAGCCAACGACTCGGGGTCCAATATGGATTGGAGCTGGTAATATTCCGTTCTTGCGCCATCTCCAAAGCGTTGATGGACTTACTCCTAGGAAATTGGAGAGCTCATTGGCTCTCACAAAAATCTTTTCTTGTTTAGTGAATGTTTCATTCATCGTTATCACCTCGTTCGATACTGGGTTACTTCAGTCATCCTTACCGATGAGAAATAAAAATATGGGATTTCGCTTACCAACTTTTATTGCTCGAAGGATTTCATGATTGCTTTCAAGGTGCTTTACCGATGAGGTTTGCAAAAGTGGGATCTTGACCCTAAAAAATTTAACTGTGGTAAAATGCGGTGTGATGAAATTGAAGTATCAACCGAAAGTTGAATAAGGAGTTTGTATGAATTTTGATCAGGCAACGGATAAGCAGTTAATTAATAGTATCGTCAATGGAAGCGCAGAAGCTTATGAGGTTTTTCAAAAGCGATACATCAAAAGGCTCCGTTCAATCTTCTACAAAAAATTCCAGCCTTTGGAAAAATCATTGTCTTATTCTCTCGGTAGTTTGTTCGAGGACTTTACATCTATTGTCTATACAGAAGTTCTATCAAAGCCATTACAGGACTTGCGTTTCGACGGGAATGGCTCGATAGGTGGTTTTGTCCATAAGATTGCCAATGACAGATCTAACGATATGTGGGAAAGAACCATAAATCACAGGTCCAGCGAAAGCACAGAGAAAAGGAAGCTGAAGAAAGCCGCTGAAAAAGCAAATGGTTCTGATATAGACCCTGTGGAAAACCAGAAAGAGGAGCAATTTGATTATGGTTTTGGCGTTTTCGAGGAGTTTGAAGTTGATAAGTATCTTGTCGACTCTCCTGAAGGAATTAAAATCGCTGAAAACCTAAGAGAAAAGCTTGCCTCCTCGTTATCTGACGAACAATGGAAAATTGTAGAACTAATGGCTTTGAAGGTTACACAAGATGATATAGCTCAAAAGCTTGGCTTGACAAAAGACCAAGTAAGGACTCGCATTAAAAGAATAAATAAAACTGTTGAGAGTCTTTCCAATTAGTTTAGTTTTAGTTTTGCGCGAAAGAGCAGGCCAAAAATATACCCTTATCAAAGGGATTGATTTTCACGTGAGACCTTTTGGAATATGGTGTTTTTGAGCGCCTGTTATAACCTTTCCCGATGAGTCACATCTCTCAAAGTACCTATTTCGCCATTCAAACTCTTTACTCAATGTTTCTGAAGAGCTTAGTACCTCTAAACCAGCTATGAATTTCTTTTCATTACTTACAAAGCCGATGGTTTTACCAGAGCCTTTTCGGTACAAACAGACTAGTTGTGGGGAACCACTCGTCATGCTGTCTTCGCCAGAGTAGATAGCATTACAAAATGAGCTAAAAACTGCCCTACTTGTTCCACCTTGGCTAGAAGCTCTCCAGCGCTGTGACCACTTTTCCACAACACTTGCTCCTGAGCCATCAACCTTTATTTCACTTGAAACGGTAGGAATCGCAGGACTCTCAATTATCCATCTAGATTGTTCTTTATTCCAAGTTATAGTGTTTAGTTTAAATTTTGCTAGGAGACCAGTGCCTTCCCTTGCCGCATGAAAGATAGAAAAGGATTCCCTAAGTTTAGAGGGGTAAACTTCATGAGATGCCTTAACGTGCTGAACAACTTTGCTAAAACGAGATTTACATGAGTCATTTGCACCAAATAATCCACCACTATCAATAGCATTTACTATTTGTCCCAACACCATCGAAGGAAATACTACATCATTCACATATCCAAAAATGTCGGGCGACGAATTAGATGAGAATGTCTTTCGAGCCATATCCCAGTGCGTTTGACCGGTTCTCGCCCAAGAAATTCGGCTATCCGCTGCAAAATTTATCGAGGCTGCGCCTCGTGAGTCAACACCAACCCATGCGACAAAAGTCGTCATTCTCTATTGAACTCCAATTCCTGTTTTGTTAATTTATGAGACATTGTTAGCGCATTCTATGCGCTTTAGCAACCGAGCAACTCCCTGGCCGCTCTCCAAAAAGCATTTTTTGATTGTATTTTAGAGAGTGGGTCGAGGTGGCGTCCACCGGCTCAATTGAGCCGGTGGGTTCAGGGTAATTGCTGAACATCCTCTTGCTAAAGTCCTCATAACAATCGAGCTCCCAGTCAAAGCTAGACCCCGTACTTTCGATGTATTGACCAATGTCTTGTTTATGTACAAAATAATCGTCTCAAAAGATATTATTAGCGTTAAACGAGGACTTTGGGCTGGCTGTTACAACAGGTTGCGTTCAGTCCAGTTAAAAATCCAGTTGCGATAAAGTAGCTGGAATTTTAGATAGAACCTTCTGAGCCAACATATCCAGTGCCTCTCTCCTCTCTTCTAAGTAATCGTATCTATCGTAAATACCTTCAACGCCTTTAATTTTGTGGTTAAGACACCGCTCAGCAATGTGTGGCTGAACACCAACCTCGGCAAGAAGGCTCCTAAAAGTTCGTCTTAAATCATGGACCACAAAATGTTGAATTTTGTTTTGTCCTAAAATGTTTGGATACGGTTGTTTATTCGAGTCCACTTTTTGACCAAAAAGCTTCGCTAGGGCATGGTTTAAGGTATCATCACTAATATATTTCCTTCGCTTACTCAGTCGGCGTGAAGGAAAAATATACTCGGAGCCGTTGGCTCTAATTTTTAGCTCTTTGAAGAGCGGCACAACAAGCTTAGGAATTGGTATTGTGATTTTTGAGCCTGTTTTTGTTCTTTCAGCTGGCAGCTCCCATAGTAGAGTTTCAAAATCAAACTCCCTCCACTGAGCCGCGATGAGTTCCCCCTTTCGAACACCTAGTACCAATAGTAACGTAAATGCTATGTAGTTTTCTCGAGTGATAATATTCTCATGAGTTTTAAACACTGCGAAAACAGTCGAGATCTCGTTAATTGTTAACATTCTCGTTCTAGACTTTTCAGTCCCCCCTGCATCTTTTTCTGTAAAGGGAGTTGCTGGGTTATTATTAATTAGATCGAGCTTTATCGCATGATTGAAAAGTTGTTTACAGTAGTTCAGCGAGTCATTTGCAATTGACGGACGTCCGCTAATACTTACTCGCCTAATGATTTGTAAAATATCGCGAGACGTTACTTTCTCTACAGCCAATTGGCCAATGAACGGTGATATTTCTTTGCGATAAACCCTCGCTGGGATTTGAGGGTTCTTTAAGTGACGCTCACATTCTGACAGCCAATCTTGTGCCACGTCGTCAGTGGTATTGAACTGGGGTAGCTTTTGTCTCGCTTTTTCAGCGATAGGATCGACACCGCTCCTAATTGAAGCCTTTATCTCTAGCGCTTTCAGTTTGGCATCACTTAGGGACAGCTCACCGGTCGCTCTCCCGTATCTCCCCAAGCTAAGTTCTCTTCGTTTTTTATTTATCGAATACCTTAAAACCCAGAACGCACTTTTCTGGTCCGTGATCCTGAAATAAAGGCCGGTATCAACTTTATATCTACCAACTTTCCCCGATTTGAGAAGAGATTTTAATTGTGCGTCATTCATCGTTAACAAAAGTGGTGACAGATACCGAATAGATTACCATTCGGTCTACATTATGTCACCATTTCTGTCACACTTTCGATGAGTTCTTGTCACCATAAATGAAAGCTAATGAAATTTTAGGTATTTAAAATATTCTTATTATTCATTTGCTTGTGTGTTTATGATGTCTCATTAAATGCTATTCTATATTCTGAATTTGCTCGCGCATCTGCTCAATCAGGACTTTAAGTTCAA
>CETH01136563.1_pt1 | contig 18583 bp, 18 predicted proteins | sample 361461 | NCBI WGS metagenome assembly CETH01 (sample SAMEA2622695, study PRJEB7988) | marine metagenome | isolation source: saline water (ENVO:00002010), including
TCCATGTGTTTTATTATTTTTCCATTCGCCTTCATATGTGTCTCCATTCTCCCAAACCATTTTTCCTTTTCCATTCCAACAATTTCCTTCAATGCAACCTATTCTTTGTTCGCCATTAATCCACTCACCTTTGTACTCGTCTCCATTTTCAAAAAATGTCAATGTTCCTTTTCCATGCATTATACCATTTTCCCACTCACCTTCGTACTTTTCTCCATTCGCCCAAACCATTGTTCCTTGTCCATGTGTTTTATTATTTTTCCATTCGCCTTCATATGTGTCTCCATTCGCCCAAACTAATGTTCCTTGTCCATGCATTTTACCATTTTGCCATTCACCTTTATAGGTATCTCCATTCTCCACAACCATTGTGCCTTTTCCATTTTGACAATTTCCTTCAATGCAACCAGAATTATTTGAAACAACTGAAATACCGCCTTCCCAAATAATTTCTTTTCCAATTGCGAAGGGCTGACATGTACCACTGATACTATTTTCTTTTTTCCATTTTTCACAATTATTAAATGCAGATTCTTGATCAGTTCCACGACCATATTCACAACGTCCATTGTCACCAACAACAGCATAAAAATAAGCATTTGGATATTGCTGCAGTTCTTCAGGATATGCCTCATTAGTTATCCATGAGCAAATTTCTTTGGAAAAAGCTTGATTACTTAAATAAAAAAAAACTAGAGAAAAAAATATTATTTTAAATTTGTTCATATTAAAAAAAATTTTCTAAAAATTTTTTATTATAAAAATTAATCAATGGTTATGATTAGATTTTTTAATTCCAGAAAATACTTTTTGCCTCATTTCAGTTACTTTTTCTTGGGAAAATCCATGCCCGATATATACAAACTTGTCTGAAATAGTTGCTGAAGTATATATTACTACAAAAAGTAGCACTAACATTATAGGGGTTATAAGTTTCATATTTATTTTAGTATATCATAAGTTGATGCTCTTGATCTATAATAAATCATCATATTTATAAATTTAATCTTCTACCAGGTTGTTTTGTGCTCATGAACATCAGTCTTATCAGTGATATTAATTCCATTATTTATTAAAAAATCAGATAGCTTTTCAAATTTTTTTGGTTCATCTAAATTAAATATATGAAAATACTTTAATTTATATTTTAAGATCTCCTTATAACCATTGTATTCAGAAATTGGATCATAACTATCATTAAAAGTTTTTCTTAATCTTGCATTTAAGCTTCCATCACCATGTTTTGCTCTACTTTTTAACCAATCTTCATAGTTTCTGATGTTAAATATGTATATTTCATTTGGATAAAATTTAATAATTCTATCTCTTAAAGCTAGCGGTGAAATATATAATCCATCAGTTATAAAAAACATGTCTAAAAAACAATCATATTTTTCTAATCCATTTAAAGGATTAAGATTTGAAGAAATATTGGATAATATTTTTAAAGCAAGGGTTCCATTTTTCCAATGAACAGATTGATAACCATTTTTTTTAAAAAAAGTGTGTAAGCTTATAGATCCACATTTGTTAGGTCCCACGACAAAAATTTTTTTTTTCATTTTATTTTAGCTTATAGTAAGTAAGTTTAGATATTAATATTAAATTAAATATTTTTTAATGTTTCTAGAACTTCCTTAACATGTCCCGCAACTTTAACTTTATTCCACATCTTAAATATTTTGCCCTGGCTATCAATTATAAAAGTAGACCTACTAATTCCGTAATATTTTTTTCCATACATTGACTTTTCAACCCAAATACCAAGCTTTTCACATACTTTATCTTTATCAGATGCTAAAGGGTACTTTATTTTGTATTTTTTGGCAAATTTAAGATTTTTTTCTAAATCATCTTTAGAAATACCTATGATAGTAAATCCAAGTTTTTTAAACTTATTAAAGTTTGCTTGAAAATCACATACTTCAATTGTGCATCCGCTGGTCATAGCTTTTGGATAAAAAAATAAGATTGAATTTTTAATATCTGATGAATGAATTTCTAAATTTTCAGAAAGTGCAAGTTTAAATTTTGGAAGTTTTTTCATAATTTTATATTTAAATAAAACACTACTTTTTTTTAAAAAATTTTCAAACTTATATTAAAAAAAGTCTATTATTTTTATATTATTTAAATATAATTTTATATAAATATATGAATTCTAAAATTGAGATTATTTAATATGTATAATTTTACACCTCAAAGCGCATTTATTGGCGGTATATTGATTGGAGTTTCTGCTTTGATATTTTTTTATTCTACTGGGCGATTAGCTGGTGTAAGTGGAATTTTTACAAATGCGTTTTTTGCTAAAGAAAAAAAAATTTCAAATTGGTTATTTTTAATTGGTTTAGTCATTGGTTCTTTGTTCTATATGAATTTTTCTAAAGCAGAAATTGAATTTAATGTTACAAATTCATTAATCTTAGTTCCGGCAGCAGGTTTTTTAGTTGGATTAGGCACTAGACTAGGCGGTGGTTGCACATCCGGTCATGGAGTTTGCGGCATTAGCCGTTTTTCATTCAGATCAATTGTAGGAACATTAATTTTTATATCAACTGGAATGATAACAGTATTTATACTTCAAAAGTATGGTTTTTATTTATGATCGAAAAAATTTTTTCTTTACTATGTGGTATAATATTTGGAATAGGTTTGATAGTTTCAGGAATGACTAATCCTGAAAAAGTAATCGGATTTTTGAGTATTACAAATAATTGGGATGCATCATTAATTTTTGTAATGGGTGGCGCTATATTAGTATTTGCCCCAGCTATTTATTTATTTAGAAAAAAAGAAAAATCACTTTTGGGGATGAATATTGAGCTGCCAACTAATAATTTTAAAATAGATAAGCAACTTGTCTTCGGTACAAGTTTATTTGGTATAGGTTGGGGATTAGTTGGATTTTGCCCAGGACCAGCCGTATCTTCAATTGCTTTTTTTCAACCAGTTTCAATTATTTTTTTAATTTCTATGTTGGCTGGGATTTACTTTAATAGGTATTTTTTAATAAGACTGTCTTGACTTTGTAATAAAAAAAACTAAGCTATTTCTAGGTTATTTATGTTTGAAAAAAATAAAAATTCAGATCAAAAAGAAACTACAGATGTTTTTCGTCCAATGAAAGGTTCTGCAAAAGTTGTTATTGGAAATGGTGTTTCATTAAAGGGTGAAATTACTAAAGCGGATGAAGTTCAAATTGATGGAGAGGCAGATATTATAGTGAAAGCTGATAATTTAGTTGTAGGTGCATCTGGGAATTGTAAAGGCACTATTGAAACTCATAATGCAGATATTTGGGGTATATTTGATGGAGATATGAAAGCTTCAGGCACACTTACAATTCAAGAAGCTGGAACAGTTGCTGGCACAGTTGAATATCAAAATCTACAAATAAAATTAGGTGGTAAAATCAGTGGTGATGTTAAATTATCTGATAAAATTAAATCGATCAAAGAAGAAGTAAAAGAAAATAATTCATCTTCAAATAAGTCACTGCACGAAGCTATTAAAAAAGAAAAATAGTTATAATTATAAATTAATTTTTAATCTTAATATTTTAATTAATAAAATTTATATTATTTAGTGATATTATTTCCAGCCGCTAATAGACTTTACTTCTAAAAATTCTTCTATTCCCCATCTTCCGCCTTCACGACCATTTCCAGATTGTTTATAGCCTCCAAAAGGGGATCCACTTGCAAAACTTTCGCCATTAATTTCAACCATTCCAGATCTCAGTTGTCTAGCTATTCTTTGGGCTTTTTCTTTATCATTAGTTTGAATATAGTTTGTTAAACCATAACTAGTATCATTGGAAATTTTAATTGCTTCTTCTTCTGTATTAAAAGGAATTATTGAAATGACTGGACCAAATATTTCTTCTCTCGCTATAGTCATATCATTATTTACGTCAGCAAATACAGTGGGACGAACAAAATATCCTTTATTTAGATGGGCAGGGCGATCAGGCCCACCTGCAGTAAGGGTTGCTCCTTCTTCTATGCCTTTGTGAATTAGTTTTTGAATTTTTTCATATTGAATTTTAGAAACTACTGGTCCAATATGTTGACCACTTTTTTCAGCAATATCAACTTTCGTCTTATCTGCAACTTCTTTTGCTTCTTTTATTGCTCTTTCATATATTGATTTTTCAACAAGGAGTCTTGTTGGCGCATTACAACTTTGTCCAGAATTATTAAACACTCTTCTTACACCTCTCCGAATGGCTTTCTGATCAGCATCAGCAAATACAATATTTGCACCTTTACCACCCAGTTCTAATGAAACTCTTTTTATTGTATTAGCTGCGTTTTTAGTAATTAATTTTCCTGCTCTTGTTGAACCTGTAAAAGAAACCATATCAACATCAGAATGACATGTTAGCTGTGTTCCAACACCTGGTCCATCACCATTAACTAAATTAAAAACACCTTGAGGAAATCCTGCTTCATGAATCATTTCAGCAAATAACATTCCAGATAATGGTGCAATTTCAGATGGTTTCAAAACCATTGTACACCCTGCTGCAAAAGCAGGAAGAACCTTTAGTGCTATTTGATTTATGGGCCAATTCCACGGAGTAATTAGCGCACACACTCCAATTGGTTCATGAGATATATAATTGCCTTTATTTTTATCATAATATTTTTCAAATTTGAATTCTGAAAATTTATTTATAAACGTTTTTATGTGACTCTCACCAGATTCACTTTGTTGATCATTTGCCCAATCGATAGGTGCACCCATTTCAATTGAAATTGATTTTGCCATTTCTTTTGAACGTTTAATATATATTTCTAAAAGTTTATTTAATAAATTCAATTTTTTTTCTTTTGGTGTGTGCCACCAATTTTCAAATGCATCTTTTGCTGCTTTTACTGCTGCGTTAGTATCATCTTGTCCACCTAATGAAATAATTGCGCAGACTTCCTCATTAGAAGGATTAATAACATCAAAATCATTGAGTTCAGATGGATTAACCCAATGACCATTTATATAAAATTGTTTCTTTGATTCAACTGTCATAAAAATAAAACAATATTATTAAACTATTTGTTTTTCGATTTAAATTCTAATCGTCTTTTGTGTAAGATAGGTTCTGTATAACCAGAGGGTTGTTTAAGTCCCTCAAAAATAAGATCTTTAGCCGCCTTAAAAGCTAAAGTGTTATATGATGGTGCCATAGGTATATAATTTGGGTCATTTGCATTTTGTTTGTCAACAACTTGAGCCATTTTTTTTAATGTATCTAAAACCTGATCCTCTGATACAATTCCATGGTGCAACCAATTAGTAATAGCTTGGGATGATATTCGACATGTTGCTCTATCTTCCATTAAACCAACATTGTTTATATCAGGTACTTTAGAACAACCAATTCCTTGATCAATCCATCTCACAACATAACCTAAAATACCCTGAGCATTATTTTCAATTTCAGCATTAATTTCTTCATCAGATAAATTTTTTCTATTCAAAAGAGGAAGTGTAATTAGATCATCAAGCGTAGCATTAATTTTTGAATTAGAGATTTTATTTTGAACATCATGAACATTAATTTTATGATAGTGTAATGCATGTAGAGTTGCCGCAGTAGGACTTGGTACCCAAGCACAATTAGCCCCAGACTGAGGGTGTGATATTTTTTGTTTAATCATTTCAAGCATTAAATCAGGCATTGCCCACATTCCTTTTCCTATTTGGGCTTTTCCTTTAAGTCCACATTTTAGGCCAATACTGACATTTCTATCTTCGTATGATTTAATCCAAATAGCATTTTTCATATCTGCTTTTCTCATAAAAGGACCCGCATACATAGAGGTATGAATCTCGTCACCAGTGCGATCTAGAAAGCCCGTATTAATAAAGGCAAGACGTGATTTAGCTGCACGAATACATTCTTTTAAATTAATAGAAGTTCGACGTTCTTCATCCATAATACCAACTTTTATGGTGTTTTCTGGCAAGTTTAGCATTTTTTCTATTTCAGCAAAAAGTGTTACAGCAAAAGCAACTTCTTTAGGTCCGTGCATTTTTGGTTTTACAATATAAACTGATTTATAAAGGGAATTTTTATTATCATCTGTTTTGTTTAAATCATGTAAAGCAATTAAAGCAGTTATAATTGCATCCATAATTCCCTCACCTATTTCTTGATTGTTCTGATCTAAAATTGCAGATGTAGTTGTTAAATGACCTACATTTCTTATTAACATTAACGACCTACCTTTAAGTGTTATAGGTTTACCTTTAAGGGACATTATTTTAATATCTTTGTTAAGAACTCGCCTCACCTTCTTATTATTTTTTATAAATTCAGATTTTATGTTACCTTTCATTAAAGCTAGTAAATTTCGGTACGCATGTATTTTATCTTCAGCATCAACTGTAGCAACACTATCTTCACAATCTAATATGGTTGAAATTGCTGACTCTAAAATTATATCAGCTATATTTGCAGGATCTAGTTTACCAATAGGGTGAGTAGGATCAATTAAAATTCTAGTGTGTAAATTGTTTTTACATAATACTAATTCAGTTAATTGTTCTTCAGACTTTAATAGATAACCCTTTATTTGTTTTTCTTCTTTTAAACTTGTCGTATAATTATTTTTTAATTTAAAGGAAATTTCTTTATTTTTTAATTCAATTTTTGTTATTTTATTCCAATTTGCTTTTTTTAATGGAAAGATTAAATCCAAATGAGATTTTGCGTATTCAATAACTCGCTCTCCTCTTAATGGATCATAATTAGTGTTATTGGATGATTCACCTAAAACATTTGTTCCATATAGTGCATCATATAAACTTCCCCATCTGGCATTTACTGCATTAATAGAATATCTTTCATTTGTAATTGGTACGACTAATTGCGGACCACAAATGCTCGCAATTTCAGGATCAACATTTTTGGTATTAATTTTAAAATCTGAATCTTCTTTAACGATATAATTAATATCCATTAAGAATTTTTTATATTCTTTATTACTAATATTCTTGCCCTTATTCTTGGTATGCCATTTATCTAATTTGACCTGCATGTTTTTACGTTCTTGCAAAAGTTCTTTGTTTATTGGATTTAATTTTTTTACTATTTTTGCAAAATCATCCCAAAATTTTTCCCTATCAATAGTAGTATCAACAATAGCTTCATTGTTAATAAAATTAAATAAACTAGAATTAATATTAAGTTGATTTTTTGAAACCATAAAAATATTTTATGTGATAAAGATTTTTTTTTTAAAATAAATATAATTTAATAAAAATTATACATAAGATTTGGCATATTCTTTAATTTTCATAAGCATAGAATATACCCCATTCCTTCTTCCAGGTGTAAGTAAGGTATTAAGATTCAATGATTCTAATAAATCTAAATCCGCATCTACAATTTCTTGTGGTTGCCTTCCTCCATAAATATTGCACAATATAGTTACCATACCTTTAGAAATAAAGGCATCAGAGTCATAATGAAAATGTAATTTGCTATCTTCTATATATGGCACTAACCACACTTGAGCTTGACAACCAGAAACTTTAAATGTTTCTTGTCTATATTCTTCTGGGAATAATTTTGCATTTTTAGCTTGCTCAAGTAAAAATTTGTATTTTTCCATTTCATCATCAAATATCTCTAAACTTTCTTTATAATGATTTATTTTTTTTTGAATATTTGTCATTGAATATGTTTTCTTAATGTTATTGCCGTTTCTTCAGGAAGAACATCCATAACAAATACTCCTGCCATTGATTCGGAACCTGCTAAAATTTTAGGCTTATCTTCATAACGTAGAGGTGGATAGAATTCTATATGAAAATGAAAATTAGAATCATTTATTTGCGGCGCTGCATGTAAGCCCATTATGTAGGGACATTTTTTTCCCATAAATGAATCATAAGCTTTAACAACTTTTTGCATTGCTATTGCAAAAGATTCTTTTTCTTCATCATTAAAAGCCCATGGACCCGGTAATTGTCTTTTAGGAGCAATCCATATTTCATATGCATATCTAGCAAAAGGAGGAACAGCTGCTATAATATTTTTATCTTGATAGACATAATATTTATTTTCTAATTTATTCATTAGTTTTAATAAAAAATTATCTTTTTTGAATGCTTCAATTTCTTTTTTAATCACAGGAGGAATAAATGGAAAAGCATAAATTTGTCCATGAGGATGATGTAATGTTACGCCACATTCTTCACCTCTATTTTCAAAGGGCATAACATATTCAATATCTTTTTGCTTCAATAATTCCTCATATCGATCTATCCATGCATGCAGTAACAACTTAATTCTATCTAAAGGCATTTGAGCAATAGTATCTAAATGTTTTGATGAATATACAACTACTTCACATTTACCATTTGAATTTTTTGTTAAAACTTCTTTAAGAGTAATAGATTGATTATGTGAATTAAAACTAGCCCAACGATTTGGGAAAATAGCTACTTCAAAATCTTTAAAAGGTATTTCAGTGGGAAAATCTAAATTAGCTCCTGGACAAAGTGGACAATATTCTTTTGGAGGGAATGCAGTTCTGTTCTTTCTTGAATCGGAATATGTCACCCATTCTTGTCTAGCAGGATTCCATCTCATATGAGGTTTTGGGATTTCAGTTGGTTCAAGTTGCTTAGAAGGTAATTCTAAATGTTCAGAATAACCAAAAAGCAACAAATCTCTCTTATCGTTTCGCTCAAATTTTCTTTTATAAATCTTTTTCATTTAATTTACTTTCCCATTTAATTGCCGATTCTATAATTAATGATAAATTATTATATTTAGGATGCCAACTTATGTTTTGATTAAGTTTTTCTACATTGGATACTAATTTTTCTGAATCACCCGGTCTTCTTTTTGTATATTCAAATTTTATTTTACCATTCGTTATTTTATTTGTTTCATTCACAACCTCTAGAACTGAAAAACCATTACCATATCCACAATTAAAAACATTTGTTTCTTTATTTTGAAGTAAATGTTTTAATGCTTCACTGTGTATATTAGCTAGGTCACTAACGTGAATGTAATCACGTACAGCTGTGCCATCTTTTGTGTTATAGTCGTCACCAAATATTAAAATTTTATCTCTTTTACCTACTGCTACTTCACTTAAAATTTTTATTAAATGTGTGGAATCTTTTGATACTAAACCTGAACGTAATTTATTATCCGCTCCTGCAACATTAAAATAGCGGAGTATTGTTGAATTAAATTTGTCTTTATTATTTAATAGAAATTTTTCTGTTTCTAATTTAGATTCACCATAAGGATTTTGTGGTTGTAGAAGTTCAGTTTCTTTAATTGATTCATTATTTTTGGGATTACCATAAATTGCAGCTGTGGAAGAGAAAATAATATTTTTTAAATTATTTGAATGACATATTTCAAATAACTTAATTGCATTCTTGGTATTATTTTTAATATACTTATCAGGATTATTGACTGATTCTTCTACTTTAATAAAGCCTGCAAAATGCATTATTGCATCAAAATTTGATGATTTAATAATTTTTGATACTGAAACTTCATCATTAATATTACATTCAAAAAAATCTGCATTTTTTGGAATTAATTTTAAATGCCCAGTAGATAAATCATCAATAATTGAAACAGAATGACCCTCGTCTAGAAGTGCTAATGCAACATGACTTCCAATATATCCTGCTCCTCCTGTTATAAGTATATTCATATATTAAAGAATGTGTCTTATTATTATCAATTTTTTCTTATTTGATATACATATTCTTAAAAATAAATTTAAAGATGTCGGAGCTAGAAAAAAAAATCATTAATTTAATTAATATATATAATTCTAGAGATTATAAATCATGTATCTCTAAAGCTAATTTTTTGATAAACCAAGGAACAAAAGCAGGAGTTGTTTATAATATACTTGGCGCTGCTTTATCAGCTATTAATCTGCATCAAGACGCAATTAAAGCATATAATAATGCGATAAATTTTGAGCCTAAGAATGAAGAATTTTATCGTAATTTAGGTAAATCATTAATTAATATCAAAAAAAATAAAGAGGCACTTATAGCTTTTGAAAAATCAGTAAAATTAAAAAGCAAAAATGATGACGCTTTATTTAATATTGGACTAATTCATTTAAAAAATAATAATTATAATGAAAGTATAAAATATTTTCATTTGGCAATAGAAACTAATAAAAATTTTTATAAAGCATATTATAATTTAGGTATTGTGTATTCTTTAATGGGTGACTTCCAATTAGCCACAAAATATTATCTTGATTCAATTCATATTAATAAAGAATATTATAAAGCTTTTAATAACTTAGGTTCAATTTATATAAATTTGAAACAGATCCACAAAGCAATTGAAGCACTTAACAAGGCAATTGGAATCAATCCAAATTATGTTGAGGCTATAACTAATCTTGGAGTTGCTTACATGGAAATTAAAAATTTTAAAATGGCATTAAATTATTTTAATAAAGCACTAAAAATTAAACCAAATTTTTCGCAAGCACTTGTTCAAAAATTATTTATTCTAAGAAAACTATCTGATTGGTCAGAAGATAGTAATTTATCGAAGAGTTTAAATATTATTAATCAAGATCAAACACTAATTACCCCATGGCAACTTCTTTCACTTGAAGATAATCCAGAAAATGAACTTTTAAGAGCTATGAGATATGGTTCTCAATTTAAATTAAAAAATAAAAAAAAATTAATACATAATAATTCAAAAATTCGCATTGGATATTTTACGCCAGATTTTTTTAATCATGCTGGAATGATGAATATGGAAGGCTTATTTAAATATTATGATAAGGACAAATTTGAAATAATTGGATTTGATTACGGATATAACAATAAAGATGAAACCCACAAAAGGATTAAAAAATATTTTGATAAATTTTACTATGTAAGTGATCTCGATGATAAAAAAATTGCAAATTTATCTCAACAAAATTGTGTTGATATCGCTATACATAGAAATGGTTATAGTCAAAACTCTAGAACTAATATTTTTTCATATCAACCAGCTCTTTTGCAAATAAATTTTCTTGGCTATCCTGGCACTACTGGATTAAGTTTTATTGATTACATTGTTGCTGATGAGATAGTAATACCAAAAAAAAATGAAGTTTTTTTTTCCGAAAGAATTATTTATCTACCCAATAGTTATTATCCAACTTATGCTGAAAGAAAAATTAGTAACAAGAATTATAATAAACAAATGTTTGATATAGATAATAATGCATTTGTTTTTTGTTCATTTAATAATAATTATAAAATTTCTTCAAAAGAATTTAATATTTGGATGAGATTATTAAAACGAACTAAAGGAAGCTGTTTGTTGCTTTTAGCTAATGATGAATTAACAAAAAATAACCTTCAGAAAGAAGCTATAAAAAGAAAAGTAGAACCAAATAGAATAAAATTTTTAAATTTTACTAAAATAGAAGATCATTTAGCAAGACATTCTATAGCAGATCTTTATTTAGATACTTTTAATTACAATGGTCATACTTCAGCAGTTGACGCACTTTTTTCTGGTGTTCCGGTGGTAACAATGCAAGGCAACTCTTTTACAGCAAGAGTTTGTAGTAGTATTTTAAATTCATTTGATATGAATAATTTGGTTACAAATAGTGAAGAGGAATACGAAAATTTGGCATTTGAAATTTCTCAAGATGGAGAACTACTTCAAAAATTGAAAAAACAAGTTATGCATAATAAAATACATTCTAATTTATTTGATACAAAAAAATATGTTATGCAATTAGAAAAAGCTTTTTTATTGGCATATGATAACAAAAAAAATAAAAATATTGTTGAAAATATCTATCTTTGATTGATTCTTTAATAATTAAATATAATATTTTTATGAATCATGATTTAGACCATAAAATTTTTTTAATTTTTAAATATTTAAATTAAGTCTAAATACCTCAATTGAATTAAGTATATTTTATTGCAATAAAAGTAAATTCTGTTAGTTGTTTTGACTATCCTTAAAATTAGAAATATTGGAGAAAGATTTAATGCGATTGAAAAACAAAAAAATAATAGTTACAGCAGCAGCACAAGGTATAGGAAGAGCAACAGCTTTAGCATTTGCCAATGAAGGTGCTCAAGTATTAGCAACAGACATTAACTTAGATAAATTAGAAGAAATAAAAAAAAATCATGCTAATATTATTACAAAAAAATTAGACTCAGCAAACAAATCACAAGTTCAAGAATTTTCAAATTCAATAGAATATATTGATGTTTTGTTTCATGCAGTTGGCTTTGTTCATCATGGAACAATAATGGAATGTGATTCAGAAGAATTTTATCGCTCTATAAATATAAATATTTATTCTGCATACTTGATGAGTCATTACTTGCTACCTAAAATGTTGAAGCAAAAAAAAGGTAACATTATTATAGTTTCATCTGCCGCTTCAAATTTAAAAGGAGCTCCCAACCGATTTATATATGGTACTACAAAAGGAGCCCTAAATGGATTTGTAAAAGCATTAGCTGCTGATTATGTTAAAGAAGGGATTAGATGTAATGCTATTTTGCCAGGAACTGTTGAAACCCCTTCATGGGAAGAAAGAGTTAATGTTTCAAAAGATCCAGTCAAAGCAAGAAAAGACTTTATTGATAGACAAGCTATGGGAAGATTGGCTCAACCTGAAGAAATAGCTTCAATGGCAGTCTATCTTGCTTGTGATGAATCAGATTTTATGACTGGAACATTAAATGTGATTGATGGAGGGTGGACTTTGTAATGAAAATATTAAGATATAAGCAAGGTTTAGATATTAAACCGGGTATTTTGGATGAAAATAAAAAAATTCGAGATGCAAGTAAATTGGTAAATGATTGGGATAATCAAACTATAAAAATTGAAAATCTGAATTTGATTATGAATAAGGATATATCTTTATTGCCAATTGTAGAAAAATTTGATGGAATTGCTCCATGTATTTGTAAAAAAAGTGTAGGAAAATTTATATGTATTGGACTTAATTATTCTGATCATGCAAAGGAAACTGGTATGGAAGTTCCTTCTGAACCAATTATTTTTTTTAAAGCTACCAGTGCTATTGCAGGACCAAATGATAATATTATTATTCCAAAAAAATCTCTTAAGTCAGATTGGGAAGTAGAACTAGGTGTTATAATTGGTAAAGAAGCTAAATATATTTCAGAAAATGATTCACAAAATCACATTGCTGGTTATTGCGTAGTTAATGATTTAAGTGAAAGAGCTTTTCAGCTAGAGCATTCAGGTCAATGGGTAAAAGGAAAATCATGCGATACATTTGGACCAATAGGACCTTATTTAGTAACTAAGGATGAAATTCCAGATCCACAAAACTTAAATTTGTGGTTAGACTTGAATAATCAAAGGATGCAAAATGGCTCAACTAAAACAATGGTTTATGGAGTAAATTTTTTAATAAGCTATATTAGTCAGTTTATGTCATTGCAACCAGGGGATATAATATCAACTGGAACACCTCCAGGGGTTGGTATGGGTCTCAAGCCTCAAATTTTTTTAAAACCTGGCGATCTGATGAAATTAGGCATTGAGGGTTTGGGTGAACAATTACAAAAGACAGTTGCTGCCAAATAATGTTTAATAATTTAAATAATTGTCACAATGTTAGAGATTTTCGTAAATTAGCTAAAAAAAAATTACCCAGTCCTATTTTTAATTATATTGATGGAGGATCTGATGACGAGGTAACTTATAGAAGAAATACAGAATCTTTTGAACAATGTGATTTAATCCCAAATGTTTTAACTGGCGTTAATAATGTAGATATGAGTACAACTGTCATGGGGCAAAAAATTGATATGCCTTTATATTGTGCTCCAACTGCTTTACAGAAATTATTTCATCCAGGTGGAGAAATGGCAGTTGGTAAAGCAGCTGCAAAATTTGGAACTATGTTTGGTTTGTCTTCATTAGGTACATTTAGTATCGAGGAAATAGCAAAAGAAATAAAAACACCTAAATTGTTTCAATTATATGTTCACAAAGATGAAGGATTAAATCGTAGTATGCTTGATAAAGCAAAAGCAGCAAATTTTGAAACATTAGCACTAACAGTTGATACTGCTTCTGGAGGAAATAGAGAGAGGGATCTATATACAGGTTTTACCTATCCTCTTAAATTGTCAATAAGAAGTATGCTTGATTTTATTTTAAAGCCTTCTTGGGGAATTAATTATTTAACCCAAAAAAAATTTGAATTAAGTCAGTTAAAAGATCACATTGCAGAAGGAACAAGCATATCTATATCAGTTGGAGATTATTTTACAAAAATGCTTGATGAAAAGTTGGATTGGAAAAAAGCTGAAGAAATAAATAAATATTGGGGTAAACCATTTGCGATAAAGGGTATCATGTCTGTGGAAGATGCAAAAAAAGCAGTTGATATAGGTGCAAGTGCAGTAATGGTCTCAAATCATGGTGGACGTCAACTAGATGGATCTATTTCACCTTTTGATCAATTAGCTAATATTGTCGATGCTGTTGGAGATAAAATTGATGTAATTTGTGAAGGAGGTATAAGAAGAGGAACTCATGTATTAAAAGCATTGTCTCTTGGCGCAAAGGCATGTTCTGGGGGTAGAATGTATCTTTATGCCTTAGCTGCTGGAGGTCAAAAAGGTGTTGAAAGAATTTTGAGTAAATTAAGAGAGGAAATTCAACGTGATATGATCCTTATGGGTGTTAAAAGTATTGATGAATTATCAAGAAAAAATCTAAAATTCAGATAAATTAACAAATTTTTTTAAAAAAAATATTTATTAAAAATGAAAATTATTTTAAAATTTTTATATGAATGATGAAATAGATCCAGTTCATATTGGTCATCGAGAAGATATAGATGTTGGATCGGTAGAAAATTTTGAATATGAAGAATTGGATTATGCTATATTTCATTTAGAATCTGGTTTCTTTGCAACTCAAGGACATTGTAATTGTGAAGAACAAGCTTTTTTGAATGAGTCTACAGTTGAAGGTGAAGAACTAGAATGTGCTAGTTGTGGAAATCGTTATAGCATTGTATCTGGCGACCCTATAACTGATCTAGAATCGCAACCTCTTAAAATTTATGATGTTTCAGAGGATGATGACGGAATTTATCTAAACCTCTAGAATATTTTTAATATATTGTTTATTTACAATGTTGTTAATATTTAATTTTTTATTTTTATTTAAATAGTAAACAGCTGTTTCACATGACTCAACTGCCATTCTTTTACGACACTCTAATGTAAGTGCTGAATTATGAGGTGATAGAATAATATTATCTAAAGTAAATAAAGGATGATTTTCAAGAGGTGGTTCATTTTCATAAACATCTAAACCTGCACCTGCAATCTTTTCTTGTTTGAGCGCATTAAATAAAGCTTCTTCATTAACTATCCCACCCCTTGCAGTATTAATTAAAATAAGATTTTTTTTAAAAAGTGAAAATTCATATGAAGAAATAATATTTTTTGTTGATTTGTTTAGAGGTAAATGTACACTAACATAATCTGCTATTTTAAAACCTTCCTCTTTGTCTATAGGTGTACAATTTTTATCCAAAATATGTGCATTCTCAACAAAGGGATCATATACATAAACTTTTGAGTCAAATCCAAGACATCGTTTGGCAACTTCGTGGCCTATTCTTCCAAAACCTAAAATTAGTACATTTTTTTTATAAAGTTCAAAAAAATCTGGCAATTTTGATTTATTCTTAAAGTTACCAGTTCTTACTAATTTATCAGATAAATTAATTTTTTTAGTTAGGTTTAAAAACATTGTTAAAACGTGCTCAGCCACACTTACCGCATTTGAAGTGCTTGTAATACCCAGAGCTATATTATTTTTATTTAAGAACTCAAGATCAACGTTATCATAGCCCACCCCATGTCTGACAATTATTTTTATTTTTTTACATTCTTTAAGTATATTAGAATTTATTGCAGCTGTTCTAAGTACTATTCCATCAATATCATTCAATTTTTTCTTTAAATTATTTTCATCAAAATCATTAATTTGTAAAAATTCAAATTTTGCCTCATCAAGAACTTTTAGACCATCTTCATGTATTTGGCCAATCACAGCAATTTTCATAGCTTCTTTTTATAGTTTAATATCTTAAAAAAATAAATCTTTTGTATGAATTATAAAGAAAAAATTAACTTTTAGGTGTTTTAAAATAAAGATTATTCTTATAATAATATTATTTAAAGTTAATTAGGAGGATTATGAAAACCATTCGAATGTCTTGTGCCCATGCACTATTTAAATATTTGATTAATCAAAAAACTTTAATTGATGGAAATAAAGTAGCATTATTCCCTGGGGCATTCGGTATATATGGACATGGTAATGTAGCATGTATAGGGCAGGCTATGGAAGAATTCCAATCTGATTTGCCTGGTTATAGAGGACATCATGAGCAAAACATGGCTTTATCTGCAATTGGTTATGCAAGGGCTATGCGTCGCAAACAAATTTTTATTGCGACATCTTCAGTTGGTCCAGGTTCAACAAACATGGTCACTGCTGCAGCTGTCGCATTAAGCAATCGTCTCCCTTTACTTCTAATTCCTGGAGATACATTTGCTAGTAGATTTCCTGATCCTGTATTACAACAAGTAGAAAATTTTAATTCTCCAACTGAAACGCAGAATGATTCTTTTAAATCAGTTTCAAAATATTTTGATAGAATTACAAGACCTGAACAAATTTTATCTTCTTTACCTCAGGCAATTCAAATTATGTTAGATCCGGCAGAGTGTGGTCCTGCAACAATTTCAATGTCTCAAGATGTTCAAGGGGAAGCATTTGATTTCCCTGAAATATTTTTTGAAGAAAAAATTCATGAAATTAGAAGAGTTTATCCTGATCCAAGACAAATTTCAAAAGCAGCTGAAAATATTAAAAATTCTAAGCAACCAATAATAATAGCTGGGGGCGGTGTATTATATTCAGAGGCAGAAAAAGAATTATCTGAATTTGCAAAAAAACATAACGTACCTGTAATGACAACAGTGATGGGTATAGGATGTATGAAAAGAGAAGATCCCTATTACATAGGAGCAATTGGTTGCTTAGGAGAAGGATCGTCAAATAATTTATCTAAGGATACAGATATGGCAATTGCCATTGGAACTAAACTTGGTGATTTTACTACTGGATCTTGGACAAATTTTGAGAATTCAGAATTCCAGTTGGTATCAATTAATGCAGCACGATTTGATGTAACAAAACATCGAGCGACACCTGTAATAAGTGATGCAAAAATAGGTTTAAAAGAATTATCAAATATTTTAGGTGAATGGAAGGCACCAGAATTATGGTACCAAAGAGCTTTAAGAGAAAGAAAAGAATGGGATTTGTATGTTGAAAAACAAAGTGGACCAACTAATCAAGAAACACCCTCATATGCACATGCTGTTGGTGCTATTTATAGAAACGCAGATAAATCAGATATAGTAGTTACAGCAGCGGGAGGATTAGTTGGAGAGGTTGTTCAAATATGGAAACCAAAACAACTTAACACATTTGAAACTGAATGGGGTTTTAGTTGTATGGGGTATGAAATTTCTGGTGCACTTGGTATTAAAATGGCTAAACCTGATCAGGATGTTGTAGTTTTTGTTGGCGATGGATCCTATTTATTACACAATAGTGATATTTATAGCTCTGTTTTGTATGACAAAAAGTTAATTATAATTTTATGTGATAATGGAGGTCATATGGTTATAAATCGTTTACAACTTGCTAAAGGTGGTAAAGAATATTTATGCAATTTAAGATCAGCCAAAGCATCAAATATGCAATTTGTTAATTTTGAAGCTCATGCAAAGAGCATGGGGGCTAACGCTGAAACTGTTAAATCGACCTCAGAATTAGAAGCTGCATTTAAAAGAGCAAAAAAATCTAATAAAACATATGTTATTTCTATTGAAACTCATGGTTATGAATGGTTAGAAGGAACTGCTTTTTGGGAAAGTCCAACATTGGAAATTCCTACAACAAAAGAAAATAAAAAGGCTTACACTGAATATATTGATGGTAAGAAAAAACAGAGAAAAGGTGTTTAATAAATAGTTATGTTTAATAAATTTTTATCTAATAATTTTACTTTAATTTCTTCATTTTTTGTACTTTTCATTTTTATTATATATTCTTACTTTTTTGCATCAGTAGTTAGGACTGTAGAAGAGGATCAACTGATAAAAAAAGGTTTTGACGCAAAAGCATATGTTGAAAATATATGGAAATCAAAAATTATTCCGACAATTAGTGAAGAGGCACAAGACATAACTTTTATATTAGATGAATTGTTTAAAAACAAAGAAGTAACTGAAGAAAAATATGGTGGCAGATCAGGTACTGGAAGTTATAGCTTTATGATAAAAGGAAAAGCTGAAATAACTTCATTAAATACTGCATCGAGAGTAGGTACTCTTTCTATTAAATTAGAAAAAAAATATGACTCTGAAATCTTTATTACTTTAGGGCCTGTTATTAAAAAGGACTCTATTAGAGATGCGGTAAAATTTATTAAATTTAATGATTTTGTTA
>CETH01031693.1_pt1 | contig 18582 bp, 23 predicted proteins | sample 361461 | NCBI WGS metagenome assembly CETH01 (sample SAMEA2622695, study PRJEB7988) | marine metagenome | isolation source: saline water (ENVO:00002010), including
GATCATCCTGATCGAGATGAATCACATGGAGGGGGACCTCTTCCACGAACCTATCTCCTCGATCTTGCACCGGACCGGGAGACGCCTATCCTCCTCCCTTTCTTCTTCTGACTCTTCTGCTTCTTGGGTTCGGTCTCGGGTGAATTTTTCGCATCCGAGATGGTCATCTGCCTATCGTTATCGGAAGCTACCATTGTATGGGCATGTGAAACAGACTCCACGAATAGCTTGATGTCCAGCGCCTTCGCGAACTTGTTCAGGAGAGAGTCAGTCGGCCTGATTCCGTTCTCGGTCTTCTGAATGACGGCAATCTTCTCATTCATCTGTTTGGCAAGGTCTTCCTGAGACAGACCTCTATGCTTCCTAGCATTCCTAATTCGCGAATGGAAGTCATTTGCTAGCTCCACCTCATCCTTAGTCATGATATCCACCCCCGAGATTCCTTTCCCAGATACGGAGCTTTGAGTCTCAGTAGGGGGTACGTATGTCGGAGTCCTCACCGCTTCGACAATAAGTCCCATGGATTCGATGCACCTATTGCAACACTCGAGTATCGAATTATGGCCTACTGGTTTCGCAATCTTCGCCCTCTTTGTGCTAACTCCCTCGGCTCCACAGAGTTCGCACGCACCCATGCATTGCCGATACGATTGAGCATCATAGTCCTTCGCAGGGGTCATAAGTATCCGTTTAGTGTGCACAACATGACATCCGAGGCCGATGAGAAACCCAGTGGTCACGATCCTCTGGAAAATACAGACTCTCACAAAGGCGCTCTAGACCGTCTTTCCAAGGACTACCGTGAGCTCTCTGACAAGGCTCAGCAGCTATTGACAGAGAAGCTATTCTTGGAGAACGAGCTAACACAACTTAAGAAGCGCTCGAATAGGCTTGAGGAGGAGCTAAGCAACATTCGAACCCCGCCGTTAATCATCGGTTACATCCAGGACATGGTTAACGAACAAGCGGTTGTCAGGAGTTCCAACGGCACAGTATTCCTAGTGTCAATCAATCGCCGTTTGGATAGTACGAAAATAAAACCAGGCACCAGGGTGGCTCTAAACCAGGATACCCTATCCGTAGTTGAGATTCTTTCCGACTCTTGGGATCCGTTAGTTAGCAATGCAGAGATCATTGACTCCCCGGACGTGGACTACTCCTCGATAGGGGGACTTGAGGAGCAAATCAAGGAACTCAAGGAGGCTATAGAACTACCATTCGAGAATCCACAGGCATTCTCCGATTTCGGAATCGACCCGCCCAAAGGAGTTCTTCTGACCGGACCTCCTGGCACTGGAAAGACAATGTTGGCTAAGGCAGTGGCAAACTCGACCAATGCGTCATTCCTAGGACTAGTGGGCGCGGAACTCGCTCAGAAGTATATTGGAGAGGGCGGCAGAATGGTAAGGGAACTGTTCGAAATGGCAAGGGAGAAGGCCCCTTCAATAATCTTCATCGATGAAATCGACTCAATTGGTTCCAAGAGGCTCGATGTCGCTACTTCCGGCGATCGTGAGGTACAGAGGACGCTGATGCAACTTCTTTCCGAGTTGGATGGATTCGAGAGCTTGGACAATGTCAAGGTTATCGCCGCAACAAATCGTCCGGAATTGCTCGATGCTGCCCTTCTACGTCCAGGGAGGTTTGACAGGATTATTGACATCCCCATCCCAGATATTGATGCTAGGGAAGCCATATTCTCCGTGCATACCAGGTCAATGCCAATGGCCAAGGGTTTGGATAGCAGATCATTGGCCTCAATGTCCGATGGATTTAGCGGTGCCGAAATCAAATCCGCAGTCGTAGAGGCGGGAATATCGGCAATATCTAGCGGTCGTAAGTCAGTAAAGAAGTCCGACTTCATAGGTGCGATAAAGAAGGTTGAGGATAACAGGAAGGGCTCCAACGAAACCAATTCCGAGGGAATCTACGGATAAGCAAAATATCTTGACGAGCAGTCGCTTCCAATGTCCATGCAGGGAGCCCTAGTTGAGTGCGTACCAAATTTTAGCGAAGGAAGGGACAAGCAACTAATTGAGGAAATTACCAGGCCTATTAGGGATGCAAAAGGAGTCTCACTGCTAGATATCGACATGGGTCACGACTTCAACAGAACAGTCGTGACTATGGTGGGGGGACCAGAAGAGGTACTGAGCACAGTAATCGAATGTACTAGGATTGCAACCGAGCTCATTGACATGAGGGAACATTCCGGCGAGCACGCGAGAATGGGTGCAGTGGACGTCGTCCCTTTCATACCTATCAAGGGGATATCCATGGATGATTGCGTCACACTTTCCGAGAGATACGCTCAAGCAGTTTCAGAAGAGCTTGATTTGCCAATTTACCTCTATGCTGAAGCTGCAAGAAACCAACAGAGAAGTAGGCTTCCGGACATTAGGAGGGGGCAGTACGAGGGCATGGAAGAAAAGGTCACTTCTCCCGAGTGGAAACCTGATTACGGACCTGCTGAATTCAAGCCGAGGATGGGTGTGACTGCTACTGGTGCCAGACCCATACTGATCGCCTATAACGTAAATCTTGACACTGATGACAAGTCAAAGGCCAACACTATTGCATCTAAAATTAGGACTAGTGGGTCCATAGTGAAGGACGAAAATGGTGAGAAGGTTGTAGGAGACGATGGCAAGCCCATCAGAAAACCAGGAATGTTTCAGTCATTGCAGGCAGCAGGTTGGATGTACGACCCAGCTACGGCCCAGGTATCGATGAACCTACTTGATTACGATGTTACTGGCCTCCACGAAGTTACAGAAGCCATACGAACCGAGGCGAAAAAAATCGGCCTAAACGCGACTGCGGGAGAATTGGTCGGGCTAGTACCATTGAATGCCATGAAATCTGCGGGCAATTATTACAATAATGGCGATAGTCAGATAGATGAAAAGTCACTTGTTGAAAAGGCAATTTCAGGATTGATGCTAGACAGGTTGGGGGACTTCGACCCCGAATCAAGCATTATCGAATGGGCTATTGATGGGAGGTCTGAGAATTGAACGAAGGTTACAATGAGGTTCTCCGCTCTATCGGATCGTCTGACCCCACTCCTGGGGGTGGCTCAGTCGCTGCGCTATCACTCGCCCATGCCCATTCACTTGCTATGATGGTAGCCAGACTAACAGATGGCAAGGAAAAGTGGTCAGAGGGCCATGAAGTGGCAAAATCAGTGATTTCCGAATCCCAAGTTGGCCTTGCGGAAGCAATGCGCCTCGCAGAGATTGATGCGGAGGCCTTCGAATCAGTAATGTCTGCCTATCGCCTCCCTAGAGAAACCGAACATCAGAAGGCAGAGAGGAAGCAATCAATTCGTGATGCCACTATGGGGGCTGCCGAAGCACCACTCGCCACAGCTTCCTGTGCATTGGAACTTCTGAGTAGTCTCGAGAGACTATGCGTCTCATGTAACGCAAATGCTCTAACCGATCTTGCATCAGCTTCGGAACTCTCTCTATCAGCTGTAAAAATAGCTGCTATGAACGTAAGAATAAACTTGGAATTTATAGAAGGAGATGACGTAGACAGACTCGCATCTCAAATAGACAAAGTAGTACACAAATCAACTGTATCTGCAGAGGCAATATCCCTGAAGGTCAACGAGAGGTTGGGTTGGTAATGGATGCCGAAGATTTCTCCATAGGAGGAATTCCGAATGAACTTCCACCAACCAGTGAAGTGGATAATTCCGTCCCCCACGCTCCGAAAAGACCCCAAGTACTGGATGAAAACGAACGTCGACTAGCAATCGAGAACTCTCTGCGATATTTTCCCAAAGAATGGCATAATGTTCTGGCCACTGAGTTTCTTGACGAGCTAGACAGACTCGGCCACATATACATGCATAGATTCAGGCCAGATTACGAGATGTACGCAAGACCTATTTCTGAATATAAGTGCAATAGTAAGAAAGCAGCCTCAATTATGCTAATGATACAGAATAATCTAGACCCCAAAGTTGCCCAGTACCCGCATGAATTAATCACATATGGTGGCAACGGGGGGGTATTCCAGAATTGGGCTCAGTACCTGATTACTATGGATTACCTTAGCAAAATGAGCGACGATCAGACATTAGTGATGTATTCTGGACATCCCCTGGGTTTGTTCCCTTCGAGCAAAGAATCTCCAATGGTAGTAGTAACAAATGGGATGGTTATACCAAATTACTCGTCTCAGAAAGACTACGAGAGAATGAGTGCCTTGGGGGTTTCCCAGTATGGTCAGATGACTGCAGGCTCATACATGTACATAGGGCCTCAAGGAATAGTTCACGGAACTACAATCACCATACTGAATGCAGCACGTAAATACCTCGGCAGAACGTCTGAACAGGGCCTCGACGGAGTCCTGTATGTCACGTCTGGTCTAGGGGGGATGTCCGGAGCCCAAGCCAAGGCAGCAGTAATTGCAGGAGCAGTCTGCTTAATCGCAGAGATTGATCCGGTTCCAGCACACAAAAGACACTCTCAGGGATGGCTATCGGAGCTTTACGAAGACTTGGACGAACTATGCACACGCGCTGAGAGGGCCATTTCGAAAAAGGAAGCCGTCTCACTCGGATATCTGGGCAACATAGTAGATTTGCTCGAGCATCTGGTTGACAGGGGAATCACGCCCGATCTGGCTAGTGATCAAACCAGCCTACATAATCCATGGTTAGGCGGTTACATGCCAGCCGGAATGTCATTTGAGGAGGGTTTGTCTTTGTTACAGAAAAACCCTGATGAATTCAAGAATTCTGTCCAGACATCCCTCAGGAGGCACGTAAATGCGATCAACTCCCTAACCGAAAGGGGAACACGTTTTTGGGACTATGGAAACGCATTCCTTCTTGAGTCCAGCCGTGCCGGAGCCGATGTAATTTCTTCCGATGGATCATTCAGATATCCATCCTATGTGGAGGATATCATGGGGCCAATGTGCTTCGACTATGGTTTCGGGCCATTCCGTTGGGTTTGCACTTCAGGAACTAATGAAGATCTGAAAACAACAGATAAAATTGCTAGGCAAGCTCTAGAGAAACTCTCTGCAGAATGCTCTGATGACATCAAAACACAGTATTTGGATAATATAAAATGGATTTCCGAGGCCGAAAATCACGATCTCATAGTTGGTAGCAAAGCTCGCATTTTGTACGCAGATGAAGTGGGAAGGAGAACCATTGCTAGCGAATTCAACAAGGCCATTTCAAGCGGTTTGGTATCTGAATCGATAGTTTTGGGGCGAGATCATCATGATGTGGGAGGCACTGATAGCCCTTTCAGGGAGACTGCGAACATTTACGATGGCTCAATGTTCACTGCTGACATGGCCGTACATAACTTCGTTGGAGACTCATTCAGAGGTGCAACATGGATCAGCCTCCACAATGGAGGCGGAGTAGGGTGGGGGGAAGTTGTCAACGGTGGTTTTGGACTGGTAATTGACGGTTCTGATAAGGCCCAGGAGAATATCGACTCAATGATCTCATGGGACGTCAATAATGGAATTGCCCGTAGGTCTTGGGCAAGAAATAGCGGGGCCATATCCGCGATCAATAGAGCTATGGATTCAGATAGTAGACTTGTGGTTACAGTCCCTGAAATAGTCGATGAAAACCTTTTGGAAAACATCTTTGATGACACTCGATGACTCTATTTGGCCTACTAGTCTCGCCAGTCCAATGGCAGAGATAGCTATTGATGGGAATTCTCTGACGCTTGAGTCAGCCTTAGCCATTGCAAGGGGCTCTGCAACTGCCTTTCTACCCGCCCCATCCAGGGAAAAGATGCAACATTCGCGTGATGCAGTGGAAAATGTAGTAGATTCTAACGAGGTAGTTTATGGCATCAATACTGGATTCGGAGCATTGTCATCCGTGAGTATCGAGAAAGACGAACTCGAGGCTCTTCAGGCGAATCTAGTGAGAAGCCATGCATGTGGAATTGGAGAACGGATGGATCCTGAGATTGTACTACTTATGATGATTATCAGGGCTAATTCGCTCGCAAGGGGAGTATCCGGCGCAAGGCCCGAGGTTGTCGAGCTAATTCTTTCAATGGTCAATTCGCGAATCGCCCCAATAGTACCACGCATAGGATCATTGGGGGCATCAGGGGATCTTGCCCCACTGTCCCATATGACACTGGGGATGATGGGAGAGGGCGAATGCCAACGATTCGTGAGTGGCGAGTGGCAACTCACGGAAGCCTCGGTTGCATTGTCCGAAGAAGGCCTGAAGCCAATCAGATTACAGGCCAAAGAAGGCCTTTCACTGATTAATGGAACTAGTCAGATGTGCGCATACTTGACGTGCACAGTACTCAACATGGAAACCCTTTCATTTGCAGCGGATGCATCAATAGCTTGCTCATTAGAGGCAATTAGGGGATCTCACAAACCATTCGATAAGAGAATCCATGACTCGAGGCCACAGTTCGGCCAGTCAATCTCAGCAGCACGAATCTCCGAACTTTTATCGAACTCAGAAATCATGTTGTCTCATGCAGATTGTGACCGGGTTCAGGATGCTTACTGCTTCCGATGCTCCCCACAGGTCCATGGCCCCGTAATCGAAATGCTCCGGGAGGTTCGAAGGATACTGGAGGTCGAGATCAACAGTGCCACTGATAATCCATTGGTATTCGTAGATGAAGATGGTGGTGCAGAGATAATCAGCGGGGGTAACTTCCATGGTCAGAACCTATCATTAGCCAGTGATTCAATTGCTATAGCTTGCCATGAATTAGCAAGCATCTCTGAACGTAGGATAAACCAGTTAATGGACCCAAATTGGAGTGGTCAGGAGGCATTCCTAGCCAAAAATGAGGGTTTAGAGAGCGGCCTAATGATCGTACAGTATGTTGCGGCTGCAGTGATAGCCGAGCTTCATTTGCTGGCCAATCCTGCATCGACAAGCAATGTACCTGTCAGTATGGGAAAGGAAGATCACGTTTCCATGGGCGCTACTGGAACATACAGGGCTCTGCAATCATCAATTCTGCTAGCACAGGTTCTGGCAAATGAGTTAGTTTGCTCCACAGAGGCTCTAGATGGCATTGCAGAGTCCCCAGGCGCAGGGGTGGCCAATATTGCAGACTGGGTTAGGGGACATGTTGGCAGACTTGACGGCGACAGGTCACTTACCAAGGAATGTGAGAATTTATCCATGGCTATCCTTGATGGTGGCATAACCAGTATCTTCGGGTGATATTATTCAAGAAAAATTGCACATGCAACAGCATCCCGGCACCGACCCTACCCCGTTTACAACAAGAGTAGTTGCAACTAAAGACGACTCACTACTATTGGAAGAAACACATTGTTATCCAAGAGGGGGCGGACAGCCAGGAGATACTGGGCTCATAAGACTGGATGACGGGAGTTCTGCTACATTGAATGAGGTTCTACCGGGGGAAATGATTCTGCATCCAGTAGATCAAATTGAGATGTTTAGTTCAGGACAGGAAGTTTCATGCGAAATTGACGTAATTAGGAGGAATGGTCACACGATGATGCATACCGCACAACATATTTTCTCTGCTTTGGCCGAAGACTTGTGGGGCTGCGAGACTGTAGGAAACCAAATCGGCGCTGAACAATCTAGAGTGGACTTGCTGTTCGAGGACAAGGATTTATTCAATCCTGAAGAGCTAATTGAGTATGTGAATTCTGTACTTTCTTCCAATACCCCAGTGAACATACATGAATGGGAGAGAGAGCAGATATTGGGGCACGAGAAAATGAGGCACACTAAATTCATGCATAGAATCCCATCTTCTATCACACATCTGCGAGTCGTGGAAGTAGAAGGGGTTGATCTATGCCCCTGTGCGGGTACTCACGTTTCTAACACCTCACAAATCCCTCGGGTGAGGTACATCGGGAAGAAGAACAAGGGAAAGGGAAGATTGAGAGTATCCTACGATTTTGAATAATATTATTAATAGAATAGATTCTATTGGTGGGCTCGGCAGGAATTGAACCTGCGATCTTCGCCATGTCAAGGCGACGTCATAACCCCTAGACCACGAGCCCGGCTCTCCTTCGAATTGCCATCCACTCAAGAATCATTCTGAAAGCTATGAAACAATCTTGGAGATACGCCCGCCGCATCCCTGGCTGGAACATTCCCCAGCAACTCGAGTTCTTCCATTACTCATCACGATCAACTCCGGGCCATTTATTGTGACGTAAGTTTTGCATTTCATACAGAACCCGCTGTATTCCGAACCCATAGTGACTCGAGTACACTCAAGACTTCAACATTTCACATTTAGTAGGGGGTTTTCAGCAAATTATCCACTTTTCTGAATAAACGCAGTACTGCGAGTATGTTTGATAACTATCATTAAATTCAATTTCTGATAACGTAGGTTATCGGCAACAAAATAAGCGGATTTATCGCACATTTTCCTATTGACATCATGATCCAGTCTCACAAACAATAAATTATTGAATATCATTATTCATCGAATATGTAATACTATTTTCCTCTAATAGAATCAATACACTTTATTGGAATTTACAATTTCACCATTTTTGAGAGTATGCCTAACAGGAGATGCCCCCGGTGTCTGGCACCAGGAGTCAGCAGATGATGACCATAGAATGTTCAAATCTGCAATACTACCTTCAGCAATTACCCCTCTAACATCACAAGTATCTTGGAACATAGTCGTTGCTGGATTCCTGGTGACCGCGGCTAATGCAGCAATTGGTTCAATTCCCATTCTGTGAGTAGCCAAGCTTCCTATCATTGGTAGTGATGTGATTGGGCAATTTGGATTAAAATCGGTTGCTAATGAAAATGGCCAATCCTCATCAATGCATTTCTTTATCGGCAGATCGAGGGTCTTTCCCAGCACATATGGCGTTCCGGGCAGAAATGTTTGAACTGTGCCGGCTTCAGCAGCACTAATCCTTGAGTCTTCATTTGAGCATGCTACATGGTCAGCACTAACTGAACCAAGCTCGGAGGCTAATTGCAAACCTCCACTATCGACAAACTCGTCCACATGAAGTCTAGAATCCAGGCCATAAGACTTTGATGCCGAAACTATTTCTTCTGTCTGTTCATTTGTGAACCAACCTTCTTCACAGAATACATCTACCCACTTCGCCAATGACAATTCTGAAATTATCGGCAATTGTTCGGAGATAAGATGCTCCACATACTCATCTCTAGTCATTTCCTTGGGGAAATCATGTGCACCTAGCCAAGTGGCATGAATGTCGCACGGAGATGTCCTATCAATTACAGAAATTGCCTCGAGAATTTTAACTTCAGAGTCTAAATCTAATCCATAACCGCTCTTTGCCTCAATTGAAGTAGTTCCGTTTTTTAACGCAGAGCTCAATCTCCTGAGCCCACTATCGACTAGTTGTTTTTGCGGAGCGCTTCGAGTACTATTCACAGTCTTCATTATCCCTCCTCCAATTTGTGCGATTTCCTTGTATGTCTTCCCTGAAATTCTCATTGCTAGCTCATTTGATCTATCCCCGGACCAAACTAGATGCGTATGGCTGTCTACGAAACCAGGTACGACTGACTTTCCTTCGATATCAACTACCCTAGTTTCTCCATTTTTGTTGTCGGCTGGGTACCAAGGAGCAAACTCTGCAACCAACTCTTGCATTGGAGCGATTTTCTGAATCTTGCCAGAATCAATTAGAATGCCCATCCCTGGTGGAAAAATAAGAGACCCCCGATCCAACATTCTATATCCAGATAGTGGGAATTCGTCATCCCCAGTTGAAAGATGAGCAATTTCTCCGCAGTTGTACAACAGGGTCCTCATGATGTCTGCAGATTCCGATAGTTGAAAGAACTCGCGCTCATGCGAGCCCCATGGGTGGCATAATTCTAGGGATTGAAAGTACAGCTCACACTTTCTCTTTCGGCAGTGTCAGTACTGAAGGTGAACTATTCCCGTCATTTTCATCCCTATTCCGACCTGAAGAGGGCGGAATCCATCCTCGTGAGGCCGCTGACCATCACTCTGAGGCAACATCGAAACTACTGAAAAACATCTCAAGCAATGAGGATTTTTCTTGGGACTCAGTGGTAGCAGTAGCATTTAGCCAAGGACCGGGATTAGGTCCATGCCTTCGTGTGGGTGCTTCAGTGGCTAGAACTCTTTCAACCCGGCTTTCTGTACCACTTCTCGGAGTAAATCATTGTGTCGCTCACATAGAAGTTGGCAGGAATCAGACCGGTTGCATTGATCCCGTTCTACTCTATGTTAGCGGAGGAAATACTCAGGTAATAGCGAGAGCAGATGGGAGATACCGTGTTCTAGGTGAGACATTGGATATCGGCATAGGAAACATGTTGGATAAGTTTGCTAGGACTCAGGGACTGCCTTTCCCCGGCGGCCCGAAGATCGAACAACTCGCTTTGGATTGCTCGAAAATGGGGCCTCATTCACTCGATGAGGCAACACTTCCCTATGGGGTTCATGGGATGGATCTGGCATTCTCTGGAATGCTTACTTCTGCTATTCAGAAGATTTCTGAGGGCCTATCCATGGAACAAGTATGTTGGTCACTTCAGGAACACTCGTTTGCAACGTGCGTTGAAGTAGCAGAGAGGGCGTTGGCGCATACAGGCAAGACCGAACTCTTACTCGGTGGTGGTGTTGCTTGCAACGAGAGACTCAGAGAAATGAGCCAAATAATGTGCCAAGAGAGAGGTGCTCATTGCTTCTGGCCAGAGAAGCCATACTGCATTGACAATGGTACAATGATTGCAGAACTTGGTCGTAGAATGCTTGAATGCGGTATTGAAACACAGATTATCGATAGCGCCATCGACCCATCACTCAGAACAGATAACACCATGGTGGTATGGCAATAAAAATAACGAACTCTTATGAGAGTCCGTCCAACCGGTTGTTTGAGGATTGATTAGAAAGTGCAGAGGAGACGTAGGAAGAAGGCTGCCCCAAAGAACATTTTCGGGTCTGTTCCCCAAACTCCTCAGAAGTCTACCACAACCCATCCATCCAAAACAAAGACTCCAAGAGGGAGGTCCCAGATTGCCCCCCCTCCATCTGTACCAGGAGCAAAGAAAAAATCTGTGACACCAATCCCTCCAGTAAAGTCACCCATAGATGACAACTCAGAAGCCGAGGTTAAATCTCCGGCAGCGGAGGAGCCAATCGTCGAAGATTCCCAATCTGTAGAAACTCAGAAAGCTAAATTGGAAGAGAAAGAGGATGATGCCATCCTTCAGGAGCAGATTCTTGGAGATAGTAAGGGTAAAGACACCAATCTGGAAAAGAAACCAGTTCAATCATCGGAAGAAATCTCTGAGGAAGACCAGGGTAAGAGTCTGAAGGCAAGACAGATTATCCAGAATAGTTTGATCAAAGCTTCAATTGCTGTGGAAGAGGCAAAAACACAGAAGAAAACTCATGAAAAGACCGCAGAACCCCCAAAGAAACCACAGAGGAAGTTCAGAAACAAAACCTCATCTTATCAACCGGCAAATAGGGCTCGTAGACTCGATAGAAGTAGACACATGGAGTACAAGTACGAGATGCGAGGGCTCCTATCAGAGATTGGAATTGCAGAAGAGCACCGTTCAAATCTACTTGCCACCATTTGGGCCAGAGGGGAGAGGCAAACCACCAATGAGGCCAAGGAATTCTTGTTCGAGAAACTAGACGAGGGGATAATAGACGATAGTCAAATCGAGGCACTCGAAAAGATAGTCGATGGATATACCGTTAGAAGATGAAGTCTGAGAATGGTTCTTGGGTTGAAACCTTCTGGGTATAACGTGGTGGAAAAGATAGACAACGGCGATGACTCATCTACAAATTCTCCAGGGGTGCCACCATATCGCCGAGGCATTCATCCCGGAATGTATAGGGATAGACTTTGGACAATGAGGCAGTATGCCGGTTTCTCGTCTCCTAGCAACACAAACAAGCGTTTCAAAAAGCTACTAGATAGCGGTCAGACAGGCCTCTCGATAGCTTTCGATCTCCCTACTCAGCTTGGACTTGATTCAGATGATGAACTCTCTACTGGAGAAGTTGGTAAGGTCGGAGTTTCAATAGACTCAATACACGATATGAGGGAGTTGTTTTCGGGCATAGATATGGGTTCAATCTCAACTTCAATGACCATAAACGCACCAGCAACAACACTCCTTGCACTATATGTCGCAGTGGCCGAAGAAAAAGGAATATCCATAGATCAACTATCCGGAACTGTTCAGAATGATATACTGAAGGAATACATTTCCAGGGGACTATACATCTTCCCCCCAGATCCCTCAATACGATTGACTACGGATCTTATGTCTTGGTGCAATAGCAATGCTCCAAGGTGGAATACAATCTCAATTAGTGGCTATCATATGAGGGAAGCCGGATGTACAGCATCGCAGGAAATTGCACTCACACTTGCAAATGCAATTTTCTATTCCAGAATGGCAATAGGCGCTGGTATGAAAATAGATGATTTTGCACCACGGATGTCTTTCTTCTTTGCATGCCATAATAATTTCATCGAGGAGATTAGTAAATTCAGGGCTGCAAGACAATTATGGTACGAATTAGTCGAAGAAGAGTTCTCTCCCAGTAATCCCAAATCTTCACAATTGAGATTCCATACACAAACGTCAGGAGTTACACTAACAGCCCAACAACCGATAAACAATGCAATTAGAGTGGCATATCAGGCGCTTTCCGCTGTTTTTGGAGGCACTCAGTCACTTCACACGAATAGCTACGATGAGGCCTTGGGCCTACCAACTGAAGATTCAGCAAAACTCGCCTTACGCACCCAGCAGATTATCGCGGAGGAACTGGGAATCACCGACTTCGTAGACCCACTCGGGGGCTCTTCGACTATTGAGGAAAATACCGACGCCTTGATTCAAAAAGCACGATCAATCATTCACGAGATATCGAATTTAGGTGGGGCAATGGAGTGTGTCAAGGCCGGTTTCCAACAGAGAATGATTCATGAAAGTGCATGGGAGCAACTTCGCAGGGTCGAGAACAAGAGCGAACTTGTTGTAGGCGTCAACTCACATGTCGACGAAACGGAACCATTTTTTGAGGGCCTCATACTCGACTCGGACGAGGCGAACTTGAAGATTTCACGATTAACCGAGATGAAGGAAAATAGGAATGTCGATTCTGTAGAAGCATCCCTATCTGAGTTGAGACGTTGCTGCAGAGACGGGTCCAACATTATGCCCCCTATTATTTCCGCCGTCAAAGCTGAGGTAACTGTTGGAGAGGTCAACAGTGTTTTGAGGGAGGAGTTCGGAACATGGGTCGCCCCAAGTGGTGTTTGAATGGCGGATGGAACTGTTAATCACATTGGAATAGCCACACCATCGCTGGATGAATCAGTGGAACTGTGGTCGAAATTGGGCTTCACTCATTCAGAAGACAAGATTAGCGAAGAACAGGGCGTCAAAATAAGGTACTTGAAAGGATCAGGCAATACTCGGATAGAACTTTTGGAACCCCTATCCGAGGAAACTCCAGTAGGCCGCTTCATTAACCGCAGAGGGCCGGGCGTTCAGCAGATTGCAATAGATGTAGACGATATAGAGTCCATGATTTCCGATTTGATTGGCATTGGAGTCAGAATGGTGTCAGAAGTACCTGTGATTGGCTCAGATGGACTCAGAATCGCCTTTGTCCACCCATCTTCTACTGGTGGAATTTTAATCGAACTGGTAGAATCGCCCAAGTGAGAATCATCAAAAAGCATATCCATCTCGCATCATCATGATTACTACATTGGAGAGATTAGACAGTCTAGACGCATCATCTACTTCGGCAATTGAGTCAGAACGAGACTTCATCAGAGACACTCTCGAGGTTCTACGAGGAACTGGAGAGATTTCCAATGATGCGTTCCTAGATGCAGGAACCATTCAAGGGGGACTATCGCTTCTGCTGAACCTCATCTCACAAGGCATCTCAGAAGAAGAGGCAAATGCACAACTAAACAGTCTGAAGGAAAGGGCAAATGCACTCGAAAACAAATTCCCAGGACTAGATGAGAAGGTCGAGAAAATACGAAAGTAATATTCCAGTATTACTCCAGTAATATTATATCCATACGCAAATACGCGTAAACATGCCGAAGATCAGTCTAGACATGCCAAATGAAATTGTTTCGGATCTCAAGAATCATGTGGGCGACTCAAAGAAATTCGTCAGTTTAGCCGACGCAATCAGAACTGCATGCAGGAAAATGCTGGATCAATTAGACGAAATCGACTCAAGGCACGGTAGGTGAATGAATGAATACTCCAAAGAGAGAAGATGCTATTGATGCCGTAGATGTACTAGTTCGTTACATAGAACAGTGCGGAAAGGATATGCGCGAGGGCCTAGAAAAAACCCCAGAGCGAGTTATCAAGTCATACGAAGAGATATTCCGTGGATATTCCCTGGATGCCAGAGAAATTCTCGACTCAACTTTCAATGCTGAAGGCTATGATGGCATAGTTCTACTTAGGGACATGGAATTCCATAGTACATGCGAGCATCATCTTCAACCATTCTCAGGAAGGGGGCATATCGCATATATCCCCGTTGAGAGGATAGTCGGCATTAGCAAGCTCGCTAGATTATTAGACATGCACTCCACTAGGCTCCAGAATCAGGAGAGAATTACACAATCCGTGGCCAACGATATCGTCGAACACCTAAGTCCACTAGGCTGTGCAGTCATCCTCGAGGCGCAGCACGGTTGCATGAAGTGCCGAGGTGTCAAGAAGCAGAATTCAGTAATGACAACTAGCGCTATGAGAGGGGTATTTTTTGACAAGGCAGAGGCTAGATCCGAGGTTCTGCAATTAATTAGGACCCCATCGGTTCAGGGGTGATTCTCTGCAGACATACCCCATCGTGGAAATTTTCCATTCAGTTCAGGGAGAGGGATTTCACTCTGGCACCCCTCACGTTTTCGTCAGATTTGGTAACTGTAACCTTAGGTGTGAATGGTGCGATACGGACTTCATGACCTTCGTGGAGATGGATATAGATTCAATAGTTGAGGAAGTACTAGGATTCGGATGTGACAGAGTAATCTTCACTGGTGGGGAGCCGGCTATGCAAGATCTTTTCACAATAGGAAGGAGGCTTAAGGAACATGGAATTTCACTATCAATTGAAACCAATGGAACCATCCCAGTGGATCCTATCATTGATTGGATTTGTGTCAGTCCAAAGGATCAACTTTACCCAAACGTTTCGATTAAGCAGCGTTCAGGTGACGAGTTAAAGGTAGTTTACTGTGGCCAGGAACTGGCAATTTACGACCAATTAAAGGAGGGTTTCACACATCACTTCATCCAACCCTGCTATGTTGACACGGACTCGGTTGAACAGAATGGCAAGAACTTCCAGATCGTTGAGAGACTAGTCAAGGAAAGTAAAGGCTGGAGGCTTAGTCTGCAGACTCACAAATGGATGGGGGTGCTATGATTAGATCCGTGATGTCTCTATCCGGTGGAATGGATAGCACGTCCCTATTGCTAAGACTGCTTGCCGAGGGCAGCAAGGTAACTTGCTTGACGTATGACTACGGGCAGAAGCACTCTATTGAAATTGACAGATCCAAGAATAATATTGAATATTTATCACAGCACGGGTATGAAGTTGACCAAGTCGTAATAGATCTGAAATCAGCAATGAGCACCCTCCAATCGGCTCTGACCAGCCAAGATATCGATGTCCCAGAGGGACACTACGAGTCATCTCAGATGAAGCAGACGGTTGTACCAAACAGGAATGCGATTTTCTCATCCATCCTTTTTGGCCATGCACTGAGCATTTCAATCACAGAGGACTGTGACGTTAGAATCGCTCTTGGAGTGCATAGTGGCGACCATGAGATCTACCCAGACTGCAGGCCGGAATTCTACGAGTCATTGGAACGATCCTTTTCTATCGGCAACTGGGACAGTGAGAGAGTGTCATTCTATCTGCCATACATCTCGGGTGACAAGGCTACAATACTCGAGGAAGCACTCGGGTCTTGTGGTTCCCTAGGTGTCAACTTCGACACCGTACTCTCGAATACCAACACTTCGTACAACCCAGATGAGAAGGGTCGCAGCTCCGGCAGGTCGGGTGCGGACGTAGAAAGGATTCTTGCATTCCACAAAATCGGACGGGTCGATCCAGTGGAATACGTCGATGACTGGACAAGTGTACTTGAGTACGCTCTGTCACAGGAGAGTCTATGGAGTGGTCCATAATGAGCGAAAAACTTCCAAGTTTTGACTCCGAGAGGGATGCGGAATGGAGGAACAGGCTCACAGATCTCCAGTATCATGTAACTAGGGAAGCCGGAACTGAGCCCCCCAATACGGGTCTCCTCTACATGGAGGAAAGGAAGGGTGAATATCTGTGCATTTGCTGCGGGCATCTACTGTTCACTTCGGAGATGAAGTATCATTCTAGGTGTGGTTGGCCAGCATTCCATACAGAACACCCAGATGCAGGAATTAGAAGATTAGAGGATCGGGCCTTCGGAATGCTGAGGGTAGAAGTCAGGTGTGGCTCCTGTGACGCACATCTTGGACACGTATTCGATGATGGTCCAAGGGATTACGGTGGTGAGAGGTACTGTATAAATTCAGCAAGCATGAGCTTCATTCAGGAGGGTGTAGATGACAACTAGAATTAGGAGATGGGTGGAGACCGACACGGGCCATAGGGTCCCTAACCACAAGAGCAAATGTAGGCATATGCACGGCCATAGGTACAGGTGGGAGGCTGAGCTAGAGGGAGAGGTTGTTACAGATAGTGGGGCATCAGATGAGGGGATGCTGATGGACTTCTCCGATATCTCCAAGATTCTAGAAGAGCATATCCATGATGTTATCGACCATGCGTTTGTAGTTTATGAGGGAGATGAAGAGGCTAGAGCGGCACTTTCAATTATGGGGGATGAGCATAGGTCCCTAGTAGTGCCATTCGTTCCAACGGCTGAGAATCTAGCTAGATGGGCTTTCGAGCAGGTGGAGCCACACATCAAGTCCTCTTACGGCAACTCGCTTACTCTCAGGTCCTTTCATGTGCGGGAGACTCCCAAATCATGGGCAAGTTGGAATGCTATACCTTAGGGTCACTTTCATCATATAGTGAGTTCTTTGACATGTTAATCACCCCAATAATTCTATGGATTTCATCATCTTTAGGAAGTCCTCTAAGAATAACTCTGTTCAGCGTCTCTTCTATTCCCCCTCTCTTGTGATCCTTGGTCGGCAATGACTTCACTAATTCGCTGATCTCAGTTCTTAGTTGCCTCTTTAATTCAGGGTCCAATAATCTACCACCAGACCCACTAGGAACCCCTTCGAAGTAAACCTGCCAGGAATAGCAGATTATCGCTACAGCATGACTTAGGTTGAGAATCGGATAACCCTCCCATGTTGGAATGGTAACGAGAACGTCGCACTCAACCAATTGTTGGTTCAACAGGCCCTTTCCTTCTGGTCCAAAGACCAATGCCACCCTCCCCTCTACTCCAGAAAGACGCTTAGGGAGCTCATCTGGAAGTAGGAAATGCCTCATCGAAGTCTTTTCCCCGTCTTCCCTTTTTCCCGATGTGCCAACAACAATTGAACAATCCGATACTGCCTCATCCAGAGTCTTCGCAAGAATGCAATCGTCTAGTACAATCTGTGCGTTCTTTGCCCGTTTTCGAGCTTCATTGGACCACTCCCCCTCTCTTCCAACTACTCTTAAGTCCGTAATTCCAAAGTTCAACATCGATCGTGCAACTGCACCGATATTGCCATCATGCTCAGGTTCGACAAGTACTATGCAGACTGCCTCGCTATATTCTGGAAGTTTCTCCACGCGCCTCTCTCCCATGTAAACCCGAGAACCCACTAGATGATGAGTGGTGCGCTAGTCGACTCTTCGCTGTTTGTACCTGGTGATGTAACCAGCTATCCAGTTCCGCATCCTTTTGTTGTCAACATCGGAAAACTCAGCAACAAGGTGCTTGTTAGTGTCGAAGTCATCGGTGAATTGATCGGGATACATCTCGACCAATCTAAGTGCCCTAGATTTGATGAATGACGGTCTGATGTTGCCCATTTTCACTCCTCCAGAAGTTTCACTTCGAGCGGAAAACCCTCTTCTCGAGTACATACGACCCTGATCTTCCTTGGAGGATTCTGCATCCCCCTCGCCCAAATGGCATGGTTTACTGACTCGTCAATCCAAATATCTTCATCATCAGTCTTCTTCATGTGTTTCGAAACATGAATTCTAACTTCTGCCATGGCCCTCTTTGCCCTATTAGTTCTCGGGACCTTCCAAGCAGCCCTAAGGGGAATTGTAATTTCCTTTACCTCTGCCATTCAAACTTCACCTTTGTAACTTTGAGCGACGCCACATGTGTCGCTTTGGATGAGAATTAGTCTTCCTGTTAGTTCGCATCACAACCCAAACAGGAACTCTCTTGTTCTGCTTGGTAACCTTGTTGAGCCGCTTCTTCTTGGCAAAGGGTTTGTTTCGAGCCATATTATCACTAATACCTCTCCAAACCTGGATATTTCTGCTCTGCAACGCCGCGAACTGA
>CETH01072812.1_pt1 | contig 18575 bp, 18 predicted proteins | sample 361461 | NCBI WGS metagenome assembly CETH01 (sample SAMEA2622695, study PRJEB7988) | marine metagenome | isolation source: saline water (ENVO:00002010), including
CAATTGCAACATCTGTACGCTGAAATTCTGAATTTATTTCATCTAAATCTTTAAGCTCATCATATGGTACATTTGCCTCTGCCAAAAGTACATTCATGTGTCCCGGCATTCTTCCTGCAACAGGGTGAATGGCATACTTAACAGAAATACCTCGATTCTTAAGAATATCTGCAAGCTCTCTAACCTGATGTTGAGCTTGAGCTACAGCTAAACCATAACCTGGAACAATAATTACTGATTCAGAGTATCCCAAAATTGTTGCCGCATCATCTGGTTGTATAGATTTTACCGGCCTAGTTTCTTCTTCACCGCTTCCTGCACTATCGCCGTCTTCAACACCAAATCCTCCAAGCATTACATTAAGCAAAGATCTATTCATTGCTTTGGTCATAATCCTTGTAAGAATTAGTCCAGAAGCACCTACAAGGGAACCAGAAATAATCAATATGTTATTTTCTAGTACAAATCCTGTAGCAGCTCCTGCAATACCTGAGTAGGAGTTAAGAAGAGCTATAACAACAGGCATATCTGCTCCACCAATTGGTATAACTATTAGTATTCCCAAAATTAATGCAATAATAGCTGCAATTATAAATGGAGTGTATGATGGTTCTATCACTAGCCAAATTGCTGAAAATATAAGTGCTAATATCAGTATGATATTGATTATATTTCTTGCAGGTAAAAGTAATGGTCTTGTTGGCATGATTTCTTGAAGTTTTCCAAATGCTATTAAACTTCCTGTCAAGGTAAGACTACCTATTATCGTTGAAACCATAATTGTTATAGTAGTATCTTTTGCAATTTCAGAATTTGATTCAATAAGATTATAAAGTTCACCAGCTGCTATTAATCCTGATGCAGATCCACCTAGCCCATTAAATATCGCTACTAATTGAGGCATAGCTGTCATCTGTATTTTTCTTGCTGAAAATACACCTATAACCGAAGCTATAAGAATGGAGGATATTATCCATTCCCAGCCTAAAATATTATTTCCTAAAACTGTTGCTAAAACAGCAATTAACATCCCTACTGAAGCTAATCGATTTCCATTCTTAGCAGTCCCGGGGGAGGAAAGCCTTTTTAATCCGATAATAAAAAATATCGCAGCAATGACATAACATAAGTTTACAATATTATTATTTATTATTTGTTCTGTGTTCATTATTTTTTATCATTACCTTTTTTAAACATGCTTAGCATTCTATCTGTAACCAAAAATCCACCAACAACATTTATTACCGATAATCCTACAGCTATAGATCCTATAATTTTTGGTATAAGTCCATCTGTGCTACCCGCAACTAGTAAAGCTCCAATGATCACTATGCCTGAAATTGCATTAGATCCAGACATAAGAGGCGTATGGAGTGTAGGCGGTACCTTTGTAATAACTTCATATCCAATGAAGATAGCTAAAACAAATATTGTTATAGAAATAATTAGTAAATTGTAATCTATCATTTACTCTCCTTGTTATAAAAATTTACGCATGTAGCTTTTATAATTTCATCATCAAAATCTAGATTAAATTGACGGTTTTCATCAATTATTAGCTCAATTAATCCCATAACATTTCTTGAGTATAATTGACTCGCATGAAATGCCATAGAACTTGGTACATTTATAGGCCCATGAATACTCACGTTATTATGATTAGTAATTTCTCCAGGTTTAGTTAATTCTACATTTCCACCTGACTCAGCTGCTAAGTCAATTATTACACTTCCAGGTTTCATTGATTCAACCATGTCTTTAGTAATAATTATTGGGGCTTTTTTACCAGGTATTGCTGCTGTAGTTATTAGTGCGTCAACGTTATTGAGATTAGACTTTATAAATTCTTTTTGAGCTGCTTTTTCATTTTCAGTTTGCTCTCTTGCATAACCACCTTCATCCTCTGCGTCGCTAGAATTTTCTTGTTTTAGAAATTTTGCACCTAAACTTTCTACTTGCTCAGCTGCAGCATCTCTAACATCAAAAGCCTCTACATTTGCTCCTAATCTTTTAGATGTGGCTATAGCTTGTAAACCTGCTACTCCAGCACCAATAACTAATATTTTTGAAGGAGGGATTGTACCTGCAGCAGTCATCATCATAGGGAAGTATTTTCCTAGGTGATTAGCAGCCATTATTGCTGCTTTGTAGCCAGCAATAGAAGCTTGGGAAGACAAAATATCCATTTTTTGAGCTCTTGCAATTCTCGGAACCAACTCCATAGCAAATAATGTTGAATTAATTTTTTTTAGTTCATTTATAGCATCTGAATCATTACTTGCATTAAGTTGTGAAATTATAGTAGTCTTATCTTTGATTTTCTTTATGACTTCTTGTTGTGGGCATTTTAATAAAATTAATAATTCGATTGTCTTAATATTATCCTCTAAAATTTTACCGCCTGAATCCAAATATTCTTCATCAGGAAAACCTGCATTTTCCCCACAACCTGATTCGAAAAAAAAATTATGACCATTTTTTGTAAGAGTTTTTACAGTTTCTGGCACTATTGCAACCCTTTTTTCGATAGAATCGGATTCATTTAAAATACCGATATTCATAATTTCTCCTATAAAAAACATATGACATATATTAATTTAAGATTATCATAACTTATAAGTATTAAAACAATTTAAATAAAGGAATAAAATATGTATTTAGTAAGAAGAGTTTATAAAACTAAGCCTGGTCAAGCTAGAAAAGTTGCAACTATAGTAAAAGAGCAAGGTGATATGTATAACGAGGCTGGTCAACGTTCCGAAGTAAGGGTTTATTTTAATGGTGGTACTGTTCCTGGTGAAAATAATGTAGTTTATCTAGAATGGATTGACGAAAAAATTGATAGTCCTTATAGAGAGGGAAATAAAATACCAAAAGAAATATTGGATAAAGGTAAAGAATTAAAAGGCTTAATAGAAGAGCAGTATATTCAATTTTACGAGTTAATGATACCTGCAAAGATGCAGAACAGTTAGTTATAATTGAATAAAGATTACTCACAATGTGTGCTTGTAATAGATATTGGTAGTTCATCTATCAAGACAAACATATATTCAATGCAGGCACACTTACTATCTGAATTTTCTTCACAAATTTATCACTCTATTGATACCGATAAAAATGGAAAATTTATACAAAATCCAGCCTTGTTGGTAAAAAAAATTGTCCAGTCAATTGATTTGACTTTGGATAAATCTAAGGGAAAAATAGGGAGAATTATGGCTGTTGGTGTTGACTGTATGTCGAGCACGTTACTAGCAATAGATAAAGATGGCAAACCGCTAACTCCGGTATATTTATATTCAGATACTAGATCATTCAGGGAAGTTGAAAAAATTCAAAAAAATTTTGATCCTGGTAAACTTTTTGATGATACTGGTGTTACTCAACATACATCATATATCCCTAGTAAAATCTTATGGATTAAGAAAAACTTAAAATATAATGTGGACAAATTTATAGATTTTTCTACATATTTTTATTCTGAAATTTTTGAAGATTTTCATTATGATTCGAGCTTCTCTATTGCTTCATGGAGTGGATTACTTGATAGAAAAAAATTAACTTGGCACAAAGAGTTATGCTCTTATCTCCAAATAAATGAAAATAATTTACCTAATTTATATTCTTATGATAAAAAATGCCTAGGATTAAAAAAAGAATATAAAAACAGGTGGACTAAATTACGTGATATTCCTTTTTTTCTAGCAGTTGGTGATGGTTTATCTGCTAATATTGGTTCTGGGGCTACCAAAATTAATAGAATTGGCCTGACTATAGGTTCAACTGGTGCAATACGCTTATTACTTCCTAAATCTGATAAAAAAATATTGCCTGGTCTTTGGGAATATCAATTTACAGACAAATACTCCCTTTTAGGTGGATCTTTTTCAGAGGGGGGAAATATAATTTCCTGGGCTAAGGATAATCTAAAGTTATCAAACGTAAGTAATATAGATTCAATTTTAACAAATAAAAAACCAGCAGATCATGGAATTTCAATTTTACCTTTTTTTGGTGGTGAGAGATCAATTGGCTGGAATGATAATGCCAAAGCTGTAATTAGTGGGCTAACCTTTTCCACTCAACCAGAAGATATTTTACAAGCAATGCTAGAATCACTTGCTATAAGATTTTCTTTGGTGTTAGATATGATTAAGAAATATTCTACTAAAGATTTTAATATTATTCTTTCTGGAGGAGTTTTTCGTAGATCAAACTGGTTTAAGCAAACTTTATCAGACATACTTACACACCCTTTAGAAATTTTAGAAGAACCTGAAGAAACATCACGAGGTACCGCTATATTAGCTATCATGGGTATTACAAACAATTTTGAATTTTCTAATTTTACAATTAAAAATACATCAATAATAAATCCCTCCAAAAAAAATATAGATATTTATTCTGAGGAAAAAATAAAACATATAGAATTATATAAAAAAATGAATAATATAGACTATGATTTATAAAATAGCCGTAATTGACGATTACCTAAATATAACAAAAGACCTGATTAATTGGTCAGAGATACCAAATGCGAGGGTGGATTTTTATACTGATACACTTGCTGATAAAAAGGAATTTATTCGAAGGCTTCTCCCTTATAATATTATTGTAATTATTAGAGAAAGAAGTAAATTCACAAAAGATATACTTGAAAATTTACCAAATCTTTCATTGATTGCAGCAAGTGGTACAGGATTAGCTAATATAGACTTGCTGTCTGCTAAGAAAAACAATATCCATATATCTACTACCAAAGGTATTAGAAGTAGCTCAGGAGAAAGTACAGCTGAGGTAACTTGGGCATTAATTTTGGCACTTTCGAAGCAATTGGTCGTTCACCATAAAAATTTTACATATGGGATGTGGCAAAGTGAAAAAATTGATGAATTATATGGTAAAAAAATTGGGATTTTAGGATTAGGTCGCATTGGATTACGGGTTGCCAAAATTGCTCAAGTATTTGGAATGGAAGTTATAGGTTGGAGTCGAACAAAAAATAAAAAAAGAGCAGATATAAATAATATTAGGTTAGTTGCCAAAGATGAGTTGTTTTCTGAATCCGATTATTTATCTGTTCATTTGAAATTATCAAAAGAGACTGTCAACTTTATTCGATTAAGAGAAATGAAAATGATGAAAAAATCAGCATATATTATTAATACTGCAAGGGGTCCAATTGTAAATGAAAATGATCTTATATATGCATTAGAAAAAAAAATTATTTCAGGTGCAGGACTTGATGTTTTTGAAGTTGAACCTCTACCAAAAGAACATAAATTGGTTCACTTAGATAATGTGATTCTGAGTCCTCATCTTGGTTATGCTACTATTACAAATATTAAGGAATATATGGAAATTTCAAAAAATAATATTATTTCATTTTTAGAAAATCAATAAATTATTCGGGAGTTCTTCCTTTTTCATCTGAATGTCTGTCAACTCTTTCATTTATAATATCTCCCATAATTCTTCTTGCCTCGTCAATTATATCTATATCAGGGGCATTTTCATCATCTAACATTTCAGCTTCATCGATCCATTCCCATATTTCTTCTTGGGCTTCTCTTAACTCTTTCGCAGTCATCAGATTAAGTTTTAAGTTGTTAAGATGTACTGGGAAATTGTCAAACTTATTATCCATTTTTTACTTCGTGGCCTCCAAAGCCTTTTCTCATTGCAGATAATACTTTACTGCTAATTGGATTAGTTTGCCTTGATCTAAATCTGGCAAATAACGCTGCGGTTATTACAGGAGTAGGAACTCCTAATTCAATAGATTCTTCAATAGTCCATCTGCCTTCTCCGGAATCATCAACATATGAACTGAAATTATCAAGGTTTTTATCATTATTTAATTCATCAGAAATTAAATCAATTAACCATGATTTAATTACACTACCATCCTTCCAGTTATATACTATTTCTGAAATGTCTAGGTTATATTCAGATTTGTTTCTTAATAACTCAATACCCTCCGCAATAGCCTGCATCATTCCATATTCAATACCATTATGTATCATTTTGACATAGTGTCCAGAACCACTTTTTCCTACGTACAAATTACCATTAGAATTTTTTGGTGTAAGTGAATTGAAAATAGGTCTTAATTTTTCGTATATATTTTTTTCTCCACCTATAGTTAGGCAATATCCATTTTTTAGCCCCCATATACCCCCACTAGTTCCACAATCAACAAAATCAATATTTCGTAGCTTTGCTTCATTAAACCTTTCTCTGGTCAGTTTGTAATTGGAGTTTCCTCCATCAATAATTATGTCTTTAGGTGATAAAATATTTAGGAGTTTAATAAAAGTATTTTGGGTTATTTCTCCTGCTGGTAACATCATCCATACTATTTTAGGAGAAAAATCTAAAGTCTTAATTTCTTCAATAGAATTAATTATTTTTACACCAGATTTTTCTATGATGTTGGTTTGATTTTTGTCAGAATCATATCCAATAACATTATGGTTGTCTTTAATTAACTTTTTGGCAATATTTCCTCCCATTTTCCCAAGCCCAACAATAATTATATTCATTCAATGATTCCTATAATAATTCATAAATCTTATTAGAATTTTCAAGATTATTATAAGTATTTAGTATATCCATTGAAATTGAGTTACTAAAATCTTTTTCAGAAATTTTTTCATTAATATAGTCTTTTAGAACTAGCTCATAATTATAGTCTGATATTACTACTCCATTAATCCCGTATGAATTTCCATAAATTTTCGGTTTGTTAAGATTTTTATTATAAGCACTAGAGTTTCTTATTAGTATAGAATTTTTTCTATCATCCAAATGTATCATAGCGCTAGCAGTTGATATAAAGTCAGAATCGGTGTTATCACCAATAATCCATATATCAGGATTTATACTGAAATTATGTAGATTTTCTACTATATTAACTAACATAATTTTAACTACATCGTTGTTTTCGCCAAAATTTCCCAAATCTTTTTCAGATGGTTTTATAACTAATTCTAATATAAGCTTTGCGCCATTTTGCCTAATCTGATCACAAACTAATTTTAGATCATAAAGTGGCTTATAGCTTTTATCAATAATTTTGCTAACATCTAATTTTATTGTCTGATATTCATAATCAATATTTGTAGGTTTACGGTTGTTTTGGTTGATACCAGTAGATATATGATTACTCTTGGCTCTTAATATACTTGATTCACTAATATGATCATCTCCCAACAGTAAAAAACTTTCTTTATTTATGGATGTTTTAGTTAGTCCAATAATACTTTTGGTAATGATGTTATAAAAATCGGAAACTTTTTTATTAATTATTGAATCTTGTAATAAATCAGTATTAAATACCTTGTTTTTTATATCCAAGGGGTTGCTTATATCTACTAGAATATTATTAACGTTTTGTTGTTCGGACATAGTCATAATTATACTCTCAGTCTTAGAACTCTTTTCGCAATTTTTTTCATAATATCATACTCACTCAAAGCTTGTGCATCAAGGATTTTAGATAATTCATAATATTTACTATTTTCGTCCACAATATAGTTGTTTTCAATAAAAATATAAGCAACATTTTTTATCCCTGACTTAAAAAATTGGCCTATAGAATGAAGATATCTTGGAGCTTCAAACACTATGCACGATTTCTCATGTTCACTATAAATTACCTTTTGTATATTTTTTATTAAATTATGAGATTTTTGTGAGTTGTCACTATAGTCTAATATAACTACATAATTAATTGTTGAATCGATTTTTAGAAGACTAAAATCATCATACTGGGATTCAACATTATTTTTTTTGATTAAGTATTTTTGTGTAAGATCTTTTGACCTTTGAACATTAGGCTGATCAAATGGGTTAACATTCATTAATTTTCCCATAATACTCACAGCCATTTGCCATTTGAAAAATTCCCCAGATATACAATTTGGATTTTTTGGGAAATTAATAATTTTGATAGGTATATTATTGGCTAACAGTTCTTTTCCATAGGCTTGAGTTTTTTTATCAGGGTCAATTAGTAAAAATATTCTATTTGATAGCCTAGTATTATCTAATTTATTATTTTCATTAACTATTGGTAGAAAACCTTCATTTTTTTTACCTAATGATTCTGATAAGAGTTGCTCTAGCCAAAGAGAAAAATTTTTTGTTTTTTTACTACTAATTATATTAATTATATTTAATTTGTTTTTGTAGCAACTCATTAGAAATGCTGCTAATTCTATGGCTGGATTTGAAAAATCGTTTTTTAAGCATTTTTGTTTCATATTAATTGCATGTTTTTTAAGATCATCAATGTTATACCTTGCAAGATATGCGGGTAAAATTCCATATTCACTTAGTGATGAATATCTTCCGCCTATATTATTTGCAGATTTAATATGCATAAAATATTTATTGTCATTTTTAGGATCTATATCTGAAATTTTGATAATATTTTTTGTTTTGACAAATAAATTTTTTATAAAAAATTCTTCTAATGCTTTAGTTTCGACAGTTTCCCCAGATTTAGAACAAAAAATAAAAAGTGAATTTTTTATAATGATTTTTAGTTGGATTTTTTTGATATCTGCAACTTTTATAGTGTCTAGACAAAATATTTTGATTTTGTGATTATATTCAGAAAAGCCTAATAATGTTTTAGCTGATTCAATACTTCCGCCCATACCAATAAATATAATATTTTCAATTTTTTCATCTACTATTTTGTTTTTTATACGAATAAACTTTTCACTTATTTTTGTTATGTTTTCTGGAAGATCAATCCATCCTAAATAGTTTCTCAGAGATTTATCCATAATAAAATTTTTTATGATTTCATCATTAATTATTTTATCTTGAATTAAATTCGAATTTTCATTAATTATTTGTAAATTTTTCAACTTTTCAATTTTGATAATTTTTGATTTATTTTATCTATTAAAGAATCATATGAATTACTAAACGCCTTAATTCCGTTTTGTAATAATTGAGAAGTTATTTCATCAAAATTTATTCCATTGTTTGATAAATTTTTCATATTTTCTTCTGCTTGGTCAATATTTTCTATTAGTGAATTATTTGGTTTTCCTGAAATTGAAAAATTATTAAAAGCTTCCAAAGGTATTGTATTAATTGTTTCTTCTCCTACAAGATTATCAAGGTATAAATTCTTATCATAGTCGGGATTTTTTACACTAGTGGATGCCCATAATGGTTTCTGTACTTTCGCGCCTGTACTATATAATGGGAAAAATGAACCTTGTCCATACAAGTTTTTATCAAAGATTTTTTTATATTCATTATAAGCTAACTTAGCATTTGAAATACCTATTTTCCCTCTTAAATCTGAATTTATATCAAGTAAATTATCAATAGCTGTATCAATTCTACTTATAAAAAAAGAAGCTACTGAACATACAGAATTAGTGTTACCTCGACCTAATTTTGCGTACTCCGTTAATCCATCTAAGTAGGCATAAGCCGTTTTTTTGTACTGTTCAACAGAAAATAAAAGTGTAATGTTTACATTTATTCCCCTAGAAATTAATGTTTTAACAGCAATAAATCCTTCCTCAGTTCCAGGTACTTTTATCATTACGTTTGGCTCGTTGATTTTATTCCAGAGTCTTTGGGCTTGTTTTATTGTTGATTCTGAATCATTTGCAAATTGAGGTGAAACTTCAATGCTGACATACCCATCATTAAAATTAGAAGATTGGTAAGTTTTACTTAATAAATTTGCGGCATTTTTTATATCTTCTACTGCTAATTTTTCAAAAATTTCCTCTGTATTTTTAGATGTTTTTGAATATTGAATAAGTGAAGAATCATAAGCATTTCCCTCGCCAATAGCTTTATCAAAAATAGTTGGGTTAGAAGTTATTCCTGTTATACCATCATTAATTAGATTTTCAATTTTCCCAGATTCTATCATTTCTCGACTTATAGAATCTAACCATAATGACTGGCCCCTAGATTTTGTTAATTTAATTATTTTATTCATTATTTTCAATCTTCTTTACTTTATCTAATCTTCTGATAAATCTATCTTCGTTACTTTCTAATTTTGCTTCTATAAATGCAATTACTAATTCTTCTGCTAAAGCAGCTCCAACAACTCTTGCTCCTAGACATAGTACATTCATATCATCATGTTTGACACCCTGAGCCGCTGAATATGTATCATGACATAAACCGGCTCTAACTCCTTTAAATTTATTTGCAACTATATTTGCTCCAACCCCACTTCCGCAAACAATTATTCCTTTTTTTGCTGTGTTGTCTTGAACTGCCTTTGCTACCGGAGCCGCAAAGTCAGGGAAATCATCATCTGGATCATTTTCGTATGCACCCATATCTAAAACTTCATGGCCCATGCGACTAATTATTTTCATGATATCTTTTTTTAGTGGAAACCCACCATGGTCAAATCCTATTGCAATTTTCATATTTCTTCTTTCTTTTTCTATTTTATCCAAAAAAGGTGAGAACCTTGAACCTTAGTTCTTATTTTATAGAGTGAAGTATCTCCACATATATATAATGTTTTACCATCTTTATCCCCAAAGACCAAATTAGCTGTGGCCTGCTCGGGTACAAGTATTTTTCCTAAAAGTTTACCAGAGTAATCATAACAGTGAACTCCATCTTTTGCACTGGTCCAAATGTTATCATTGATATCTACTCTAAACCCATCAGGTATACCTGGCCGAACTGTAACGAATAATCTTTTATTACTTAGTTTATTATCATTAACATCGAATACAGATATTGTGCCTGGTTCTCCTGAATCTGCTATATAAAGTTTAGTTTCGTCATCTGAAAAAGCTAAGCCATTTGGTCTATCACATGTTTTATCAACAATTGATGTTTTATTAGAATTAGGTTCATAAATATAAGTATAATTACCTCCGATTTCAGATTTTCTTTGATTTCCTTCTCTCTCTGAAATAATCCCGTATGGTGGGTCTGTAAACCAAATTGTTTTATCATTTTTTATGACTAAATCATTAGGAGAGTTAAGTCTTTTGCCATTATATTTACTAGTTATTTCTATGATTTGATTCTCAGAATCAGTTAAGGTTATTCTGTTTGTTCTATGCTCACAAGAAACTAGATTTCCATCAATATTTCTGTAATTACCATTAGAATTATTCGAAGGTTCCCTATGGATAAAAGTTTGTTGCTTATCGATTTCATATCTAAGCATTCTATTATTAGGAATATCTGACCAGATTACTAAGTTCCCTTCAGGGAAATAAACTGGTCCTTCTGCCCATTCACAACCTTTCCATAAATTAACAAGTTCTGAATTTTGGTCAATTAATTGTAAAAATTTATCATCATGTATCTCTACAGGATTTACTTTTCTTTTTTCCAAGACTTCATTAGAAGTTTCGTCTCTATGATTTTCCCAAATTTTACTTTTAGCTAGCATTATTACATCCTTAATTAGATTAAATTTAATTTCCAAACGGAACTTGTTGCGGTTATAAACAAAGTTTTATTATTTTCCATTCCAAAACACAAATTAGCACAAACTTCTGGTGTATTAATTTTACCTAATAATTTTTTATTTTCATCATATATTTGTACCCCACTGCCTGAAGATGTCCATAAATTATTATTGTCATCAATTTTTATTCCATCAGGAACATAAGGTTCGACTTTAGCAAATATACTTGGGTTTTGAACTTTATTGTTTAATAAATCAAAAACGATTATATTATTACTTCTAAATTCGCCATGAGTTCTTCCTGTGTCACTAATATATAGTTTATCTTCATTTTTCGAAAAACAAATACCATTTGGTTTATCAAAATCTTCGCTTACAATTGTAATATTTTTATTTTTAGGCTCTATTTTATACACTCTATTTCGATCTTGCTCAGGAGCTTGACCATGACCAAGTTCAGTTTCTAAAAAACCGTAATCAGGATCTGTAAACCATATAGAATCATCTGATTTTACTACTACATCGTTTGGAGACGTCAGTTTTTTACCATTATATGAATCAGCAAGTATAGTTATATCACCATTATGTTCTAATCTGATAACTTTCCTTTTCGATGTTAGACAAGATATAAGTCGCCCTTCATTATCAATTGTATTTCCGTTCGCGTGCCCACTTGGATTTCTAAATACTCTTGTTCCTTTGCTTTCAGACCATTCAAAAATTGTATTATTAGGTATGTCGCTAAAAATTAATCTTTCTCGACTTTTATCCCAACATGGCCCTTCAGTGAATGAAAAATTTCCGGGTAATTTTTCTAATTGATAATTTGTGTTTATGATTGAGTGAAATTTTTCATCAAAAATTTCAAAAATTTTATTTTTATCCATAATACAACCTTCAAAGTAATATATTATTTATTTTAACAGATAAAATTATTTTTATAGATAATATATTAATAAGTCATAAAATATGAATATAGAAATTAAAACGTCATTGAGCGATGAACAATTTATGGCTGGTTCAGCTAAGTCAGTTATTACACCTCCTGTTTCATTCCCAATATTTAGTCCAGAGTTCAAGACTCGTAAATCAGAAGGGATATTGGATGACTTGCTATGTAGAGTAGTAACCATTGATATTTTTGGTAAAAAAATAATATTTATAAGTCTTGATATTTGGGGTGTTTCAGATTATCTTCAAACCAAAATTTTAAACCTAGTTTCAAAAAACATAAAAGTTAGTCAACAAGACATTTTTATTTCATCAACAGGAAATGCTACATCTCCTTCAATTAATGAAGGTGAAAAAATATATGAAAATTACTATAATTATTTGCCAGAACAAATCCTTAGTGCAACTTATATGGCTATAGGAAACTTAGCTCCAGCATCAATAGGATCTTTCGCAACCAAACTTCCTAATGTGTCTACTTTTTATGAAAAAGAAAATTATCCTGGTAACCCGGCACTTTTTGTTACAGAAATTATCGGAAAAGAAAAAAATACTATTGCTAAAATTTATAATTTTTCTTGTCCTGCAAATATTATGGGAGAAGAAAATCTTAGTTGGACAGCTGATTTTCCCGGATACTCATCTTGGGCTTTAGAACAAAAATATGGAGGAGTGTCTATTTTCTTGCCTTCACCCAGCTCAGATATTCGTCCCTTCAATTGGTGGAAAAATAACAATAACTTTTCACACTCGTCTAGAGAATCAAGTGATGTGCATGCTATGGGATTATTGTTAGCTACTCAAGTAACCAATTTTTCTGATGAAGTTTTTTACAAAAGAAATATTATTGCTAAAACAGTAGAAGATGAGGACAATCAACTAAGAATATTAAAACTCGGGGAAATATATTTTGTTTTTTCAAATAAACCTCAAAACAACAAATTTGCTCGAAGAGTAAGAAAGAAATTTTTATTTTCGAAAATCTTTGTTTATTCCAATAATAAAAATTTTATATTTGATGAAAAAATTAAGTATGATGCTAAATCGGTAAAGAAAGCCCAAAATATACTTGAAGAACTAGGAGCTAATTAGCCAGGCATATCTGATTTCGGTTTTGAAGTATGATGGTCTTTTCTTTTATTGAATTTTCTTTTATGAAATTCTTCTCCCCACTTAATTAGATTACTTACTGATTCATCAAATAACATTTTTCCTTTATCTTTTGTTGCTAGTAAAGGTTCTCCTGCAATTCCTGTTTCTGTGTTTTCACTTGTCCAAGAAATCATTGATACTGGACCTTGTCCCCAAAGATCAACCCATTCAAAATTTGATTCATGCTTGTTCATTCCATATACTTCATTCACGGCTTTATCCATTTGTATTAGATTTTCATCTAAGTGTAATGCCAATGATGTTTCAGCTTCTCCCGAATGTGCACAACCTCCAGGGAATTTTGATTCTCTCCATTTAGACATGAATTCTTTATCTACTGCTGTTAATCCCCACCATGATGCAAGTGAGATATTAGCTGTACTTTCTAAGTTTATTTTTCTGCATGCTAATTCTAACGGAATCATATTTGAACCATGACCATTTATTACTATGATTTTTTCAAATCCATGATAGGTTAGTGATTTAAGTATATCGCTTATATAATCTATAAATGTGTTGTAGTTGATAGTTACTGAACCTGGAAAATCCATAACATGAGTTGTAAATCCATATGAAACAGGGGGCATAAATAATAATCTTTCAGGATTTTTTTTACAAGCTTCTTTTGCTATTTCAGTAGCTGTCCACTTGTCCATCTTGATTGGAAGATGAGGCCCATGTTGTTCCATAGTTCCTACGGGTAGTACAGGGATCAGTTTTTGCTTAACAGCTTCATTAACCTCAGGCCAAGTTAAGTCTTCGTATTTCCATTTTCTATCTATGCTCATATGTTTTACCCTCTATTTCTAAAATCAGGTGCAGATAAATATCTTTCTGTGACTACATTAGCGTCACTGAGTCTAGATACAATTGCGTCTGAATATTTATTTGTAATTAAGTTGTTTTTATTTCCTATACTTTCTAGAGTTATTCGGCTAGTAAAAACAGTTGGTAATATTAAATCATACCTGTGGACAATAATCTGGTAAAGTTTTTCTTCTGCCCAAGGAGTTGATGCCTCTGTACCTAAGTCATCTAAGATTAATAAATCTACATTCTTTACTTGATTGAAAACTTTATCAAAAGAATCATTACCATTTGGTCCATATGATGTTCTCAAGTCATCAAGCAAATCTGGTAAAAATTTAAATAATACTGAAAAATTATTATTTGTTGATTCATTCATTATTGAGATAGCTAAGTGAGTTTTTCCAACTCCTGTTGGACCAGCTAAGTATAGCCATCCTGATGGTTCTTCTGCAAATATTTTTGCGGCATCGTATGCTTCCTTAAGTGATCTTTTTTGTGTGCTTGATGATTTTTGTGCTCCAGATGTTATGAAGTTTTCAAATGTCATTTTGCTTCTTATTTTTTTACTTAGTCCTGTGCCCAGTATCTGTTCTATATTTCTACCTGGCTGGATATTTATAATAGAAGAAAAATAAGGGTCGCTAAGCCTAGTTCTAAATCTGTCATTTAGTTCATAAAAATATTTTGATGTAGTTACAATAGTGGGCATTCTTCTGTTGTATCTATGAGTTAATATTTGATCTAATTTTTCTTCAGCCCATCCACTTAAATTATTTATTGATAAATCATCTAATATTAATATTGGCGCTTCAATTGTTTGCTGAAAAGTATCATCGTAATTTGTTTCAGTTTCTGAACTTAGCGCAGACCTAAAGTGATCCAATAAATTCGGTATTGAGATAAATTTAACAGGATCACCTTGATCTAGTAACGCGTTTCCTATTGCTGCAGCTAAATGAGTTTTTCCAGTCCCTGATGGTCCGGTTATTATTAACCAACCTTCTTTATTTGTTACAAATTTCTGAGCTTCGTGATAGGCTTTTCTAAAGGATGAAGGTTCAGAAAATCTTTCATTTGTTCCTAATTCTATATTGTCAAAAGTAAATCTTTCAAATGATTCTAATTGAGAATATTCTTTTAGGCGATTAGTTGAGGAATTACTCCAAATTTTTTCTTGACATTCACAAGCTATAATTTTTCTTTCAGAAGCAGGCGCATTTTCAAAAGGCTCTTGAACAAACCACCTTGTATTATTACATATTTTACAATCATAACCAAGGTTACTTTCTTCCTCTAGATTTTTGTTTTCGGACGTATTCTCTGTAGAATTCATCCGATCTATTCTCCTCAGAATTTCGTCTAATGGCTCCATACCTTTCATTTTTTACCTCTCTTTCTTTTCCTTCAGTGGTCCATCTCTCAAGAATTGTTTTAATATATTTCCAATTTTTTACATTATTTTCTGTTGCTATTTTAATTGCGTCTAGTATATCTTTCTCATCATATTCTTTAAGGGCATCATGAATATTCTCATAAATTATTGGTGTTATGTAACCAATATTATTTTCGTATAAATTTATTACAGGATTATTGTTTTGAGATGTAAAATCAGAAAAATTTGAATCTACTTTATTATAAGAAAAATCTTTTTCTATTCCTTCTCTAGCAATATGATTTCTTACTTGTTCTGTATTTAGAAAAATTCTTATGTTTTTCTCCTTGTCATTAATAATTAAAATAATTCCCTTTTTTTCTAATTCACTTAAAGATTCATTGAGGTTTTGCTTTAGATTATCATTTTTATAAATTTTTATTATAGCTGGATCTGATAATAATTCATCAATATGTAAAAATGCAGGAAAATCTTTCTTTAGATATAAACTGTGTATGATTTTTAATAGAATTTTGAGTTCTTCAAGGGAATCATATTTTTCTAAATATGTAGAAAATAATGGCGCAGGGGTAGGTATATACTTAACACCGAATGGTAATCCTTTATTCAATTGATTGTTCTGCTCTCTGCTCATTATAATTAGCTGTAGTATTTATCATAGAAATTTCTTGAAATGCTCCTATTGAATCTTCAACTTGAAATTCTACTTCATCTGTTGGCCCGTTTCTATGCTTAGCGATAATCACTGAAGCGCGATTTCTTGGGTATGGTGATGTTGGATTAGCCTTATTCCATTCTTCTAAACTTATTAATTTATCTTCTCTATGTATGAACATAACGATATCTGCATCTTGTTCAATTGAACCTGATTCTCTTAAGTCTGAAAGCATTGGTCTCTTTGACGTTCTTTGCTCGATAGCACGACTTAATTGAGATATTGCAAGTATAGGAATATTTAAGTCTCTTGCCAAAGATTTTATTTGCCTTGAAATTTCTGAAACTTCTTGAGCACGATTTCCTTCTCTTCCTCTATTATTGCCATTTATTAACTGCATATAATCAATTATAAGAAAATCTAGCCCATTTGAAATTTGTAGCCTTCTTGCTTTACCTCTCATTTCCATTACTGTTTGAAATGGGGTGTCGTCAACAGAAATAGAAAGATCTGACAAAAGTCCAATAGAGTCAACAACCTGTTGCTGCTCTATAGTGTTTTGTAAGGAAAAATTTCTTATTTTTTGCATATTAACTTTTGATTGTGAAGCTAATAGTCTTTGTGCTATTTGTTCTCTACCCATTTCCAAAGAAAATATTCCAACTTTAAAATCTGCTTTCGCAGCAGAGACAGCTAAATTTAGACCTAACATTGATTTACCAACAGATGGTCTTGCGGCAAGAACTACCATATCGGATCTTTGTAGGCCTCCAACTAATAAATCATTTAATCTCGTGAACCCAGTTGTTATTGGTAATCTATCAATATCATCATCCAAATTTTCTGTTGATGATGTTTGTTCTAGATAATTTGTTAATGATCTAGATAATGGTACAAAATCTCTACTTATTGATTCCTGTCTGATTTTATATAGGGCATCTTCTGCCGTTGACAATGATTTATCCACATCAAAATCATCTTTAAATCCAATTTGGCTGATTTCTTCACCCGTCTTTATCAGGTCTCTCATTGTAGACGTTCTAATAATTAGGTTAGAGTAATGCTCTATGTGAACAGACGTTGGAGTGTTTGCTATTAACTCTGAAATATACTCTGCCCCACCTACAGCTTCTAGTTGATTACTTTTCTCTGCGCTGTTCCTACTTAATATTTCCTGCGTTTCTAATTCGTGAATTAATGTTATTTGATTGATAGCTTCTTGACGTTCAAATAAACTAAGGCATGCGGAGTATACAAAACCATTTGTGTAAAGGAAAAAATGTTCAACTTTCAGTTCTCCCATAATTTTTGTTAAGGAATCACTATCAATAATTATGGATCCTAGAACAGCTTCTTCAGCCTCCAAGTTATGGGGTAAATCTATGTTATTTATTTGAACTTCATTAGCCATAAGATTAGTTTGAACTTTTAAATTCAAATGGTCAATAGAAGATATAATTATATAATGATGTTTTGGGAAAATTTCCCAAGATAAATGTAGCTATTAGGTATAATTATTCGCTAGCTTCGGGTTCTTTATCTGCTTGATCTTCCTGGTTTGTTTCATCAGGTGCATTGTCTGAATCATCAATATTTGATGATTGAATATTTTCTTCTGCAGCTGCCAAAACATCTTCAAAAGATGGGTCAAGAACATTTTCTTCTGTATCAATTAGTTTTGAAACTTCTTCCATTTGCTTATTAAGTTCTTTAGATTCTTGATCCGGTACTACGTTTATTTTAATTTCAGTTGAAACATTTTCAAATAAATTAACTTTTATTGTATAAGTACCGGTTGTTCTTATAGGTGATGATATATGAACAGTTTTTCTTTCAATATCATCTCTTTTAGTTATTTCACACAATTTAGATGCGATAATAGTATTAGTAACTGATCCATATAGTCTACCAGTTGGACCTGTTTTAACTTCAATATCAATAGATTCTTTTTTTATTACATCTGATATTCTTTCCCAGTCTTTTTGCTCAACAGCTCTTCTTTGTGATGCTTCTTCTCGCAATTTTGTAGCTCTTTTTAGTTCTTGTTCAGTGGCTACTACTGCTATTTTGTTAGGAATAAGAAAATTTCGTGCAAAACCATTTTTTACATCTTTAATATCACCAGCTCTAGCAGTTGGTCTTAAGTCGTTTAAGAATAATACTTTCATTTTTTT
>CETH01184565.1_pt1 | contig 18573 bp, 18 predicted proteins | sample 361461 | NCBI WGS metagenome assembly CETH01 (sample SAMEA2622695, study PRJEB7988) | marine metagenome | isolation source: saline water (ENVO:00002010), including
ACTAATAGCTCAATTGGCTTGATTTATGCACTGAAAAAAATTTTAAATATATATTGATAAATTATCTTTACTGTTCAAAAATTGAACGATATATTTGTTCAAAATCTGAACAATATGAGCGATAATTTAGATCAGTTCAATACTTTAAGAAAGATTAAATCTAATCCAAATAGCTCTCAAAGAGAATTGGCTTCTGAGCTGGGCTTTAGCTTAGGTAAATTAAATTACTGTTTAAAAGCACTCAAAAGCAAAGGTCTTATTAAAATCAAAAACTTTCAAAAAAATCCCTATAAAATTGGTTATGCATATATTTTAACTCCTAAAGGGCTCAAACAAAAAACGAAACTCACTCTAAATTTTATGAAGAGAAAAATGAGGGAGTATGATGAATTAAAGTCTGAAATAGAATTAGATAATTTATAAAAAATGAAAAACATTATTATTTTTGGTAGCGGTGGACACGCAAAAGTTATTTTATCAGAAATAATTAAATTAAATAAATTTAAAGTAATTGGATTTGTAGATCCAAAAGTTAATCATGGAAAAACTGTTTTAAAAATAAAAAACAAGATATACAAAAATTTTGGTAAACTCAAAAACATAAAATTCAAAAAAAAATTATATGCTGTAATTGGTGTTGGTGATAATTATTTAAGAGAAAAAATTTGTAAGGATGTAGAAAAAAATAATAAGAATATAGAATGGGAAAAAATTGTTTCAAAGAATTGTATTGTCAATGAAAATGTTCGAATAGGAGCTGGTAGTGTTATTTTGTCTGGCTCTATAATTAACACTGGCACGATTATTGGTAATCATTCTATTATTAATACATCATCATCAATAGACCATCATAATATTTTTGAAGATTATTCTAGTACTGCTCCCGGAGTAATAACTGGTGGAAATGTTAAGGTTAAAGCAAAATCTTTTTTGGGCTTAGGGTCGAAAATAAAACATAAAATTACGATTAATTCAAATACAGTTATTGGAGCGAATTCTTATGTAAATAAAAATTGCCTATCCAATTATATTTATTATGGAAATCCTGCTAAAAAAATCAGAAAAAGAAGAAAAGGTGAAAATTATCTCAAATAAATTATGAAGAATTTTAGAATAATTCCAAGATTAGAAATTAAATCTGAATTTCTTGTAAAAGGAATGAGAATGGAAGGATTAAAAAAAATCGGTAATCCATTAGACGTTTCAATAAATTATTTCAATGATAATGCAGATGAAATTTTTTTTGAAGATATTGTTGCTTCTCTTTATAATAGAAAATTAGATTTAAATTTAGTAAAGAAAATCTCATCTTCAATTCAAATTCCCCTTACTATTTCCGGAAGGATTAGAAATTTGACAGATGCACACAAAATATTTCAATCAGGGGGAGATAAAATTTCTATTAATACATATGCTTTAAAAAAACCAAAGCTTTTATCAAACATGGCAAAAATTTTTGGATCGCAAAGCATTTGTGTTCACATACAATTTAAAAAAATGGGAAAGAATAATTATGAAGTATTGTCTGAGTCTGGAAGACATAGAACCGAAATCAATCTTATAGATTGGATAAAACAGGTACAAGATAGAGGTGTTGGCGAAATTTTTTTATTTTCAATAGACAACGATGGAGTTGGTGGAGAAATTGACTTTTTCATTTTAGAGGAAGTGAGAAAAATTTGTAAAGTGCCACTTTTATATGGAGGCGGAATAAGACATATAGATATAATTAACAAACTTATAGAGTTTGAATTAGATGGAGCTTGTATTAGTTACGCTTTGCATAATAAAAAAATTTCAATATCTGAAATAAAAAAAAATATAAAAAATCCGACTGCAAAATATTTAAATTTATGAAAAATAAAATCGGGATTATCTATTATGGTACAGGTAATATAGGAAGTGTTTACAGAACTTTAAAGAAATTTAATTGTGATATAAAGATTATTAAAAACTCTAACGATATAGATAGTTGTAGTAAAATTATTTTACCCGGCGTTGGATCTTTTCAAACAGCAATGAAAAGTTTAAGTCAATCAAAGCTGGATAAAAAAATATCAACTTTTTATAAATCTGGAAAAAATATATTTGCTATTTGTCTGGGAATGCAAATCTTATTCAATAAAAGTAGTGAGGACAGCCAATTCAAAGGTTTAAAAATTTTACCGGGAGATGTTATCAAAATTAAAACAAAAAAACTTCCATTACCACATATTGGATGGAATAAAATTATTTGTAAAAATAAAAATAAATTTGAAAATCTTTTGAACAATAAGTTCTTTTATTTTACTCATAGTTATACTTGTATGATTAGAAAAAAGAAAATTAACAAATATTTTTTTGAATATGAAAACAAAAAATATATATCAGCCTTAAATAACGACAACTTATATGCAACACAATTTCATCCAGAATTAAGTGGAATAAATGGTCTTAATTTACTGGAATATTTTGTAAATAAAAATGACTAAAAAAAAATCATTATTTGGATTACCTGAAAAAGTACAACATTGTAAAAAATGTTTGCTTACAAATCAGAAACCATTTTCAATTAATGAAACTAAAAATTCCAAGAATTCATCGAAAGAAGGATTGCAATTCAATAAAGATGGAGTCTGCTTAGCCTGTCAATATTCAGAATCAAAAAATAATTCAATTAATTGGACTGAACGAGAAAAACTTTTAATCAATTTATTAGACAAATTTAGAGGATCTGATGGAAACTATGATTGTATTGTTTCTGGAAGCGGTGGAAAAGATAGTTCTTCGATTGCTCATATTTTAAAATTTCGATATGGAATGAATCCATTAACAGTTACATATTCACCATTGTTATATACAGATATTGGAATTAAAAATCATAGAGCTTGGATTGATATAGCAGGCTTTGATAATATACTTTTTTCACCTAGTGGTAGAATTTCTTCATTGTTAGCTAGAGAGGCTTTTCAAAATTTATTACACCCAATGCAGCCATTTAAATTTGGAATTAAGTCTATTGCAGCTAAAATGGCACTAAAATATGGAATTGATTTGGTTTTTTTTGGTGAGCCTTACGCTGAGTATGGAAGTGAGAATGATGACTCTTCATTAAAACCAACTTTTACTACCGAATGGTACGTCAATGATAGTGATCAAATTTATTTTGGAGGTTTGCATTACAAAGATATTCTTAAAAAATATCAATGGATCAAAATTTCTGATTTAAAATCTTTCATGCCAATTACATCTGATGAAATAAAAGGAAAAAGTTTACAAATTGAATATTTAGGATGGTATTTAAAATGGGATCCTCAAGAAATTTATTATTATGCAACAGAAAACTGTGGTTATGAACCTGACACAGAAAGAACCGATGGAACGTATGGAAAATACTCTGCAGTAGATGATAAATTTGAGTGGCTTCATTACTACACTCATTATATAAAATTTGGAATTGGGAGATGTAGATTCGATTGTTGCCAAGAAATAAGAAATGGTCATATCACGAGAGATGAAGCTATATTGCTCTGCAAAAAGTTTGAAGGCGAATATCCAAAAAGATATATCAATGATTGTTACAAATTTATGGGTCTTAGTGTTAAAGAGGCAGAACATATTATTGATAAATTTAGATCACCACACTTATGGGAAAAAAGAAAAAATAAATGGTTAAGATTACAGGAATTAGATGAAATTAAAAAAAGATAGTAATTTTTTAGAAAAGATAGCCAAAAGAAAATTTCCTTACATAATTGCTGAAATAGGAATTAATCACAATGGTAATTTAAATCTTGCAAAAAAAATGATTTTATCAGCAAAAAAGAGTGGAGCTGATTGCGTTAAATTTCAAAGTTTCGTGGCTGAAAAACTAATTTCAAAATATGCACCTAAAGCAAATTATCAAAAAAAATATAAAAAAACACAGCTTGAATTAATTAAATCCTGCGAATTAAAAACTGAGTCATTAAGAAAACTTAAAAATTTTGCAAAAAAAAAAAATATTGAATTTTTGTGTACACCATTCGAGATAAAAAGCTTGAAAGATTTAATCAAAATTGGAATTCCTGCAATAAAAATTAGTTCTGATAATATCAATAATATTCCCTTTCTTATTGAAGTAAGTAAAACTAAGTTGCCAGTTTTATTATCCACTGGGATGGCAAACATAAATGAAGTTGCAAAAGCAGTAAAAATTTTTAAAAAAACAAAAAGTCCGTTACTATTGTTGCAATGCACTTCTAATTATCCATCAAGTATAGAAAACTCTAATCTAGAAGTTTTAAAAGTATTTAAAAAAAAATTTAAATGTTTAGTTGGACTATCTGATCATACGCAGTCATTTCTGCCATCAATTATTGCTATCACTTTAGGAGCTGTCGTAATTGAAAAACATTTCACTTTAAGTAGAAAATTAAGCGGAATTGATCAACAAGCATCTTTAGAGCCTAATGAACTCAAAGATTTAATAAATAGATGTAAAGAAACTAAAATGACCTTAGGAAGTCCAAGAAAATTTCCAACTATTGAAGAATTAAATTCAATGAAAGTTGCAAGAAGAAGCTTGATAATTAGTAAAAACTTAAAAAAGGGAATTAAAATCAAAAAAGATATGTTTGAGATAAAAAGACCTGGAACAGGGATTAGCCCTGAAAACTTTAAAAAAATTATTGGAATGAAGTTGTTAAGAGATAAAAAAAAAGATGAAGTTATTTTTTGGAAAGATCTGAAATAATGAAAAAAATTGTTGTTCAGGGAGCAGGTTTTGTGGGTTCAGCTTTTGCAGTAGCTTGTGCAAGTGCAAAAAATGAAAATAAATATATTTTTGAAGTTTCAATTGTAGAACAAGAGCATCAAAGTGAACTTATAGGTAAAATTAATAAAGGTATATTCCCATTTAAGACAAACGATAAAAAAATTTCAAAATTAATTAAAAATCATATTAACAGAAATCTATCTTGTTCTTATGATATTAACGAATATGAAAAAGCTGATGTTATAGTTAGCTGTATAAGTTTTGAATGCAAAGTTTCAAAAAAAAGTTTTAAAAAAAATTCTAGAGAGTATCTAAAGAATATCAAAGTTATTGCCGAAAAAATGTCACCTAACACTCTTCTAATAATACAATCTACATTACCTCCAGGATTTACAAATACATACATAAAACCTCTTTTAGAAAAAGAGTTTAAAAAAAGAGGAATTCCTTCAAAGAATTTATTACTTGCCCATTCTTTTGAAAGAGTTATGCCTGGAAAAAATTATTATGACTCTATCGTAAATAATTGGCGAGTATGTGCTGGGATAAATGAAATAAGTATAAAAAAGTGTGAAAATTTTTTTTCAAATTTTATAAATGTAAAAAAATATCCATTAAAAACATTTATTAACACCATATATTCTGAGATGGCTAAGATATTAGAAAACAGTTACAGGGCTGTAAATATAAGTTTAATTAATGAATGGTCTAGATATGCCGAAATGATAAATGTTAATTTGTTTGAAATTATTGACACTATCAAGCTTAGACCAACTCATAATAATATTATGTACCCAGGTTTTGGTGTTGGTGGATACTGTTTAACAAAAGACCCAAATTTTGCAGAAACCTCATCTAAATATATCTTTAATAATAATAAATTAACTTTCCCTCATACTAAATCAGCAATTAAAATTAATAGAAATATGCCTTTAGCTACTTTTGAAAAAATTGATTTTAATTTTTCAAAAAAGCTTAAGAATAAAAAAATTTTAATTTTAGGTGTTTCATATAAAGAGGGTGTTGCAGACACTAGAAAGTCCCCTACAAGTATTTTATATGAAAAACTTAAAAAAAAAGGAGCAATAGTAGATTTGCATGACCCAATGGTGAATTATTGGTCAGAAAAAAAAATTACAATTAAAAATAAAATTCCTAATTTTAATAATTATAATGCAATAATTTTAACTACAAAACACGATGAATATAATAAAATAAACTTTGAAAAAAGAATAAGACCTAAGAAAAATATTTTAATTCTAGATACAGCAAATATTATAAAAAAAAAATTCAGATCAAATTTTAAAATAAAATTTATTTCTATAGGTAAATGAAAAAAATATTTATATCAGAACCATTTTTTGACAAAAAAGATTCCAAAATATTATCTAATTGTATAAAAGAAGGATTTGTCACCTTTGGAGATAATATTAAAAAGTTTGAGAGCAAAATCTCTCAATTTACAGGTTCACAATATTGTTTAATTTGTATAAATGGAACTAGCGCCTTACAAGTTGCTTTAAAAGTATTAGGTCTTAAAGCTGACGAGGAAGTTCTTGCTCCTAGCATGACATTTGTAGCAACAATAAATGCCATTTTATATAATAATGCAAAACCTGTGTTTATGGATTGTGAAAATGATCTTAACATAGATACAAAAAAAGTAATTAAGTTTTTAAAAACTCAAACTTATATTTCCAAGGGAATAACTTTCAATAAAAAAACAAAAAAAAGAATTAGAGCTATAATTATTGCTCATATGTATGGGAACCTTGCCAATATTAATGATTTAAAAACGATATGTAAAAAAATGAGAATTAAAATATTAGAAGATGCCGCTGAAAGCTTAGGATCATTTTATAATTCTGGTCAACATTCTGGAACGCTTGGGGATATTGGATGTTTTTCTTTTAACGGAAATAAAATTATTACCTCAGGTGGAGGTGGTGCTTTAATCTCAAGTAATAAAAAGTATATTGAATCTGCAAAAAAATTGATTAATCAATCAAGATCACCAAGTATAGAATATATACATTCTGAGCTTGGATATAACTATAGAATTTCAAATTTACATGCTGCTCTAGGCTATTCTCAATTGAGTAAAATAAAAAAATTTTTAAAAATTAAAAAAAGAATTTATCAAGAATATTTAAATGGACTAAGATTTTTTAAAAATTTTGAATTAATTAAAAATAATAAAATTTCAGTTTCAAATAATTGGATAAATATTATTAAAATTAAAGGTTCAAAAATTAAAAAAAAATCTATATTTAAGGAATTTAGAAAGCACAATATTGAATTAAGACCAATTTGGTATCCTGTGAATGAACAAAAGTATTGCAAGAACTTTCAATCTTTTGAAGTTAATAATACTAAGTTATTGCATAAAAAATCATTTTGCCTTCCTTCGAGCGTAAGTTTGACAAAAAAAAATATTACTAAAATTTTAAAATTATTAAAAAAATATGAAAATTAGCATTATCACAGGAACTAGAGCTGAATATGGTTTATTTAAAAATTTAATGAGAAAAATAAAGATAGATAATAAACTTAAATTGCAAACAATTGTAACTGGAATGCACTTAAAAAAAGAATTTGGATTGACTTATAGAGCAATTGAAGAAGACGGCTTTAGGATAAGCCAAAAAATAGACATTGGTTTAAATGGTGATACTCCTCATGATATATCTTTATCCCTCTCAAAAGGATTTAGTGGATTTTCCAAAGCATACTTAAAATTAAAACCAGATTTAATTTTGATTTTAGGGGATAGATTTGAATTAATTCCTGCCGCATATTCAGCAACAATTCATAGAATCCCGATTTGTCATATTCATGGTGGAGAAGAGACACTAGGCGTAATTGATGACTCAACAAGACATGCTCTCACAAAATTATCAAATTATCATTTTGTATCAAATAAAGTTTATAAAAAAAGGGTTGTTCAAATGGGAGAACATCCGTCTAGAGTTTTTAATGTTGGTGGCTTAGGAGTTGATTGTATAAAAAATGAAAAATTAGCAAAGAAAAAAGAAATAGAAAAAAAATTAAAAATAAATTTTTCTAAAAAAAATATCATTGTTACGTTTCATCCTGTAACATTAGAAAATAACACTTCTAAAATTTATTTTTCAGAAATTTTAAAATCATTATCGAAATTGAAAGATACGAAAATTTTTTTTACATATCCAAATGCAGATGCAAATGGTAGGATAATTATCAAAATGATTAATAATTACTGCAAAAAAAATAAAAACGTTTATAAATTTAAGTCATTAGGGCAAAAATACTATTATTCTCTTTTAAGTTATGTAGATTTAGTTCTAGGAAATTCCTCAAGTGGATTGCTCGAAGTTCCTACTTTTAAAATACCTACAGTGAATATTGGTGATAGACAAACACACCGATTGAAAGCAATTAGCGTAATTGATTGTGAGCCAAATAATATTGATATTAGCAAAGCTATATCAAAAGCATATAGCAAAAAATTTCAAAAAAAAATTTTTGACACAAAAAACCCATATGGCAATGGAGGTGCATCAGAAAAAATAATAAGTATTTTAAAAAAAAATAAATTTTCTTTTAAACTTAAAAAAAAATTTTATGATATTCATTAATAAATTTATCAAAATCAATTTGATCAAAGTAAATAAATCACCATTTATTGTGTCTACAAACTTTAAGATCTGCTTATTAAGAGAGAATTAAAAATTATGAATTATATAAATAATTTTTTTATTAGAAATAATAGTTCTATAAAATTAGCATCTAACAAAATGTCAAAATTTGGGCTTAGATGTTTAGTTGTTTTAGATGTTAAAAATAGATATTTAGGAACTTTAAGCACAGGTGATATTAGAAAATCTTTGATTAAGGGATCTAAAGTGCAAGATAAAATTAAAAAAATTTATCAAAAAAAATCTTTTTTTATAAAATATAAAAAAAATAAAAATTATAATTATAAAAAAATATTACTTAAGAAAAAATTGGATTTAATACCAATTCTAGATAAAAATTATAGAGTTATTAATGTAATTTCCCAAGACATATTTATTGATAAGAAAAAAAAAATTAATAAAAAGAAACAAAATTATTCTGTACTGATCATGGCCGGAGGAAAGGGAACAAGGTTAGCGCCATTCACACACGTACTTCCTAAACCGTTGATACCTATTAATAAAAAAACTTTACTTGAACATATACTCGATGAGTTAAAAAAAAATGGTGTTAATAAAATATCCTTTGCAGTAAACTATAAAAGCAAGACATTAATTGCTTACTTGGATGAAATTAAAAAGAAAAAATTCAAAATAAATTTTTTTAAAGAACATAAACCATTAGGAACAATAGGCATATTGAGTAAAATTTATAAAAAATTTGAAAAAAATATTTTAATTGCTAATTGTGATACCATCATAAAGTATGATTATAGTAAAATATTTGAATATCATAAAAAAAATAATTACGGTATCACTATTGTTTTAGCAAAGAAAAAACAAAAACTTTCCTATGGTTCATGTGAATTAAGTAAAAATAATAAAGAATTATTATCAATTAAAGAAAAACCAAATATTTCTTATGTAGCAAATACAGGATTTTTTTTTATAAAAAAGGAATTTGCAAAACTTATACCTAAAAACAATTATTTTGATGCAACAAGTCTTTTTGAAAAATGTCTTAAAAAAGGTGAAAAAATTGGAACGTATACACTAAATGAAAAAAATTGGCTGGATGTGGGACAATGGAAGGAATATTTACACGCATCTGAAAAATTAAGAATAAGATAAATTAAATCTGATGAATAAAAAAAAATTAAGAATATTGGTTGTTGGTGTAGGATCAATTGGCAGAAGGCATATAGAAAATTTTAAAAACTATACTAAAAATATAGAGATAGTTGATATTTCAAAATCACGAATTCGTGAATGTTATAAAAAATTTGAATTTATAAAAGCATCATATTTAAGCTATAAAGAGGCTATTGAAAAAAATAAATACGATGCAGTATTAATCTGTACACCACCTCATAAACATTTGGAAATAGCAAGCTTTACAGCAAAAAATAAAATACATTCATTTATTGAAAAACCACTGGGAATGAACGTTAAGGGTTGGGATAAAGTAATTAGATTAAATAAAAAAAATAAATTAATAAATTATGTAGCTTATTGTCATAGACATATTAACTATATCAAATTAGCAAAAAAATTTTTAAATCAAAAGAAAATTGGAAAAATTATAAGTGGATATATAAGATGGGGTTCCTACCTTCCAGATTGGCACCCATACGAAAAATATTATAATTTTTATATGGCTAAAAAAAATCAAGGTGGCGGAGCATTAATGGATGAAAGTCATGGAATAGATTTATTGAGGTATTTAGTTGGTGAAGTTAAGAATGTTTTTGCAATTGTAGATACTATTTCTGGCTTAAAAATTACTAGTGATGATAATGCATTATTGACACTTAGAATGAAAAATAATTCATTATTTCAAATTAATTTTGATCTACATTCAAGATTTCCAAGAGTAAGTTTAGAAATACTGGGAACAGAGGGAAATATGTTTATTGATAGAATTAATAATGAGCTATCATTTTTTAATATTAAAAATAAAAAATGGAAAACATTGAAATTTAGTCAAAAAGATCTTTTGAAAATGTATAAAGATCAGGCAAACTATTTCCTCAATTGTATAATTAAAAAAAGAAAAGCAGATGTTGATATAATTGACGGACTAAAAACACAAAAAATTATAGATCTTGCTTTTTTGTCTTCAAAAAAGAGAAAGATGCTTCAAATAAGATAAACTATAAATGAAAGTTTTGGCAGTTATACCAGCTAGAAAAGGCTCGAAAGAGATCAAAGATAAAAATCATCTTAAATTAAATGGTAAATCTTTGGTTGAAATTGCAATTCAAGAAGCTCAAAAAAGTAAAATTATAAATAGATTGATTTTTTCATCAAATGATAAAAGTTTAATAAGCAAAATTAAAAAAAGAAATTTTAAAAAAGTTGAAATACCATTTGTAAGACCTGAAAATATTTCTAATAATAAAGCATCAAGCTATTCTGTTTTAAAACACGCTTATTATTGGTTAAAGAAAAATGATAATTGGAAGGCAGACATAATTGTATTATTACAACCCACAACACCATTCAGAACAAAAAAAATAATAGATGATTCTATAAAACTATTAATTAATAATAAAAAATCCGATGCTGTAATTACAATCACAGATGTTGAATATCCTCCTTATTGGATGTTTAAAAAAGATAAACAAAAATTAATTCCTTTGATATATGGTTCCAATAAATTTACTAGGAGACAAGATACTCCAAAAGCTTTCAAGGCAGCTGGTTTAGTTTATGCTTTAAGAACCAATTTTTTAATAAATAGATTGAAAGGTATTTTACCAAATAAAAAAACACTTGGATATTATGTTAATCCTGATTTTTGCATTAATATAGATAATTATGATCAATACTTACTCTCCAAAATAAAGATAAAAAAAAAAATTAAATGAAAAAAATATTAATTACAGGTGCTGCTGGTTTTATTGGATTACATTTAGCCAAAAAATTAAGTGATTATTGCAAAGTTGATTTGATAGATAATTTTTTCAGAGCGAAAAAAGATAATGAATTTAATGAAATTATTAAAAGAAAAAATGTCAATTTTATAAATTATGATTTATCAAAAAAGATAAAAATTAAAAAACAATACGATTATATTTTTCATTTAGCTGCAATTGTTGGTGTAAATAATGTTATTTCAAAACCATATGATGTTTTATATAAAAACTTCCGATTTTTAGAAAACATAATTCAGTTTTCATTAAACCAACAAAGATTAAAAAGAGTATTTTTTTTTTCCACTAGTGAAGTCTATGCAGGATCTATTGAAACTAAACTTATAAGATTTCCAACACCTGAAAATCAAATAATTTCTTTACCTAAATTGTCTAATAAAAGAAGTTCATATTTATTATCAAAAATTTATGGAGAAGCATTAAGTATGCACTCTGGTTTGCCATTTACGATAATTAGACCGCATAATATATATGGACCAAGAATGGGATATGCCCATGTAATTCCAGAACTTATTAAAAAAATTTTAAAGGATAAAAAATTTATTGTTTTTAATCCATATCATAAGAGAACTTTTTGTTTTGTAGATGATTTAATTGATTCTTTAATTAAATTAATGAAAAAAAATAAACCAAAATATCAAGTATATAATATTGGAAATCCTAAAGAAGAAATAAGAATTATAGATTTAGCAAAAAAAATTATGAAACAATTAAAGATAAAAAAAAAAATATACACAAAAAATTTGAATAACTCCTCACCAGCCAAAAGAATTCCAGATGTGTCAAGATTAAAAAAAAAAATTAAATTTGATAAATTAACTAAGCTAGATCAAGGTATAAGTCATACTATTAATTGGTATATTAAAAATTTAAAATATTTATAAAGAAAATTTTAAAATGAATATTTATATACACTTAGAAAATATAATTCGTGAATTAGATAGCAAGCTTCTCTTAGCTACTCTGGCAGCTTCGAGAGGACATGAGGTAATTATTTCTAATATAGAAGCTATTGAAAAAGGTATAAGAAGAGGTTTATTAGCACCAGGAATATTTCATACCAAATCTCTTACTCCAGGCCCTGTTAAAATTTCTAATCATAAAGCTATGATAAAAAAAGGAAATTTAGTTACAAGTCTTGATGAGGAAGGTGGATTAGTTAAGCGAAATTATGAAGAATTTGTAAATGATAGATATTCAGAGGAAACAATTAAGGATGCTTCAGCTGTTTTTGGCTGGGGATTAGATGATACAGAAACTTTAAAAAAAATTCATAGTAAGTATTCATCAAAAATTTATAAATCAGGTTCACCAAGAGTAGATCTTTGGAAACCTTTATTTTTAAAATATTGGGGTACACCAAAAAGTATACCTAAAAGACCATTTATGTTGGTAGTTTCTAATATGAATTTTGCTAATCCAGCCAGCTCCTTTAAAGATATTATTCAAGTACAAAAGAAAAATGACCTTTATAAATTTAAACCAAATATGTTTAGAAGGTCATTTATTAGAGCATCAAATGATTATCAAGTAATATTTTCTTTTATAGAAGCTATTAAACATCTTGCAAAAGAAAATAAAGGTTATGACATTGTACTACGTCCACATCAAAATGAAGATGTAGAATCTTGGGAAATATTTCTTGATGGGATACCAAATGTTTATGTTATTAGGGAAGGTTCAATTACAGGATGGATTAACAATTGCTTTGCAATCATGCATAATGGTTGTACTAGCGCATTTGAAGCCACAATATCTCAAAAACCTTTATTGACATATGTTACCGAAAAACAAGAGTTGTTTAACAACGATTTACCTAATGAACTAGGCTATATAATTGAAAATAAAGATGATTTGTTATCAAAAGTAAATCACTTATTCGATTCTTTGAAATCGAACGCTGAATTTGCCAATAATGAAAATTTACCAGAGCAAGTTACTAAAAAAATTTATATTGATAATAATGAGCTTGCGGCAGAAAAAATAATTAAATGTTGGGAGACCTTGTCCAAAAATCAAAATAATTTTTCTCAGACTTCAAACTGGATGCTATTTAAACTATTCTTAAAAGCTATGAAGGTTAACGGGATTAGAAGTAGGATATTTAAAAGTTTAACTTCGGGTGAATTAAATTTCAAGAGAAATAATTATAAGTTTCCTCCATTAGAAAAAAATAATATCAACTCACGGGTAAAAAAATTACAAGAAGTTCTTGGAATCAAAAAAAATCTAGAATGTAAGCTTCTTTCAGAGAGGACAATTTTAATTAAGTCGAGATAATTTTTATGCAACTTAATATAAACTCATTATTAAAAAAAATAAAAAGTAAAAAATATAATATAGGTGTTATAGGTCTTGGATATGTTGGTTTGCCGCTTGTAAATAGGTTTTTAAAGTCAAAAAACATAAAAGTTTTTGGCGTAGATAACGATAAAAAAAAGATTAATTTATTAAAAAATGGGGTTTCACCAATTAAATCAATAAAAATTAGTTATTTTAAAAATTTTAAAAATAGAATTAGTGATGATTATTCAATTATAAATTTGGTTGATGTTGTAATAATTTGTTTACCAACACCTCTAAAATCTAACAGAACCCCAGATCTTAAATATCTCGAAATTTGTTTTAAAAACTTATCTAAAATAGATTTAAATGGTAAGATAATTATTTTAGAAAGCACAGTATACCCTGGTGTTACAAAAAAATTTGCCAGTCAACTAATTTCAAAAAATTCAAGTTATAAAATAGGAAAAAATATTTTTTTTGGATACTCTCCTGAGAGAGAAAATCCTGGAGATAAAAATTTTAGTTATCAAACGACTCCAAAAGTCGTTTCTGGATACAGTGATATATGTTTAAATTTAATGCAAAATATTTACAAAATAATTTCAAAAAAAGTTTTTAGCACAAATACTCTCGAAGAAGCGGAGACAAGTAAATTATTAGAAAATTTATATAGATCAATTAATATTGGTCTTGTTAATGAAATGAAATTAATATGTAATAAATTAAAAATAGATGTTCACAAAGTAATTGATACAGCAGCTACAAAAAACTTTGGATTTCAAAAGTTTATACCTGGTCCAGGTTTAGGAGGTCATTGTATACCAATTGATCCTTATTATCTTTCATGGATTTCAAAAAAAAAAGGTTATGTACCCAAGATGCTAGAAAGTGCTGCATCAATAAATAATAATATGCCCAAGTTAATTATAAATAAGATTTTAAAATATTTTAAAAAGAAACCTAAAATTCTTATTTTTGGTATTTCTTACAAAAAAAACATAGATGACGATAGAGAAAGTCCATCTTTTGAATTTATGAAAATATTGAAAAAAAAAAAAATTTATTTTGATTTTGTTGATCCATATTTTGATAAGATTAGGAAAGGTAGAAAGATATTGATTCAAAAAAAATCAATTAAACTAAATAAAAAAAACTTAAAAGCTTATGATTGTGCCATTATTGTAACTGATCATGACCTGTTTAATTATAAATTTATAAGTAAAAATTTTAAATTAGTTTTTGATTGCAGAGGAGTTTATTATTCAAAGAAAATATTTGCCAAAAATATTATTCAAGTTTAAAAAGAAAAATGAAGTTAGTTCAAATAAATGATTAAAAATCTTAAAGATTTTTTTAATATTTTACCTATTAAAACAAAAAATAATTTTTGGTTAATAGTATTATACCAAATTTTTAAATTTATTCTTGAAATGATATCAATCGGTGTTTTAATTCCATTGATTTATATAATTATTAACGGACAAGAAGAATTTCTAAATAAAATTGAGTCATACTTAAGTTTATCAATATTTTCAGATTTATCGTCAATGAGTAATGAAAAATTTATTTTGTTATTTATATCAATTATAACTCTTATCTTTTTTTTAAAATTTATTTTTTTATCGCTAATTCATTTCTTTGAACAGAGATGGGTAGAATATGGAAAACTAAATTTATCTAGAGAATTATTTAAAAACTATGTTTTTGACTATAGAAATTTTTCTGAGAGAAAGACACACGAAATGTTTAGAAATGTTAATAACATGCCTCAAACTTTATTTAAATTCTTTGCCCAAGGTTTTTATACTTTTTTAGGTGATATCTTTAAATTTATAGGTTTTACAATTGTTCTTTACTCAATAAATGTAAATGCATTTTTAATTAGTGTAACAATTATATCAATTTTAGTTTTAATAGTTTTGATCTTTATAAAACCTAAAGTTGATTTTTTGGGTAAGGAATTAATAACTAACGATGGTTTTTACATAAAATATATAAATGAGGGTTTGTCCTCATCAAAAGAAATTTTTCTATCAAAAAATCCACTTTTTTTTATTGAAAAGTTTTATTTGTATGGACAAAGAAAAGCTAACAACTATGTATCAACACATTTATACACATTTATACCTAAACAACTAATAGAACTTTTTGGGATAGTTTTATTATGTCTTATTATTTATTTCCTAAAATTAAATTCAAATATGAATGAAAATATGATTTTTATATTAGGAAGTTTTGTTGCAATATTTTCTAGATTATTGCCTCTTGGAAATAATATATATCATAATATTAAACAAATGATCTTTGGTTTGCCATCCTTAAAAGTTTTGAATTTTCAAATTAATATAAAAAAAAACTTTGAAAATTTATTTGAGTCTAAAAAAATCTTTAAAGATCCTTTAAAAAAAATAAAGATAGAGAATTTAAATTTCAAATATCCAAATTCTAATAATTTTGTATTAAAAGATATGAATTTAGAGCTTAACGCTGGAAGTACTTATTGTATTTATGGAGCTTCTGGTTCTGGTAAAACTACTTTTTTAAATGTGCTAATGAATTTTTTAACACCCACATCTGGTAAAATTTTAGTTAATGGTGAAAATAATAAATTAAATGAATTGAATATTTTTAATAAAATCAGTTATCTTTCTCAAAAGATATTTTTACTAAATGATACAGTTACAAAAAATATAGCATTTTCTGAAGATGAAGATGAGATTGATTATTCAAAAATACAAAAATGTCTAAATTTGGCTAATCTCACTAATGAAATTAAGGATATAAATTTGTCAGTTGGTGAAGATGGATCTTTTTTATCAGGTGGCCAAAAACAAAGAATTGGAATCGCAAGAGCCTTATATTTTGATAAAGAATTATTAATTCTAGATGAAATCACATCTTCTTTAGACTCAAAAAATGAAAATATAATTATTGATAACTTAAATAAAATAAAAAAAGATAAAATTATAATTTTATGTAGTCATTCAAAAAATGTTATCGACCAGTGTGATCATAAAATTGAATTAATAGCTAATGTTTAAAAATTATATTTATATGATGAAAGAAACTTTTTTTAAAAAAAGTTTAAATAGAATTTTTCAGGAATTATATTCTAAAAATCATAAAATAAATGGAAAAATTTTGGAATTTGGAACAAATAAAAACTCATCAAAAAAATTTACTAATCATTTGAATATTAAAGATGGAAGTGAAATATTTTATGCTGACAAAATCTCGATAGATGATAAAAAATTTTTAAATGATAAAAATTTTTTTATAGAGGATTTAGAGAAAAAATTAAGTTTTAAAGATGATAGTTTTGATAATATCATAATTTTTAATGTATTAGAGCACGTTTTTGAAATGAAAAATGCTGTTAGCGAAATTAGTAGATGTCTTAATACTAATGGATGTATAATTGGATCTACACCGTTTTTATATAGAATTCATAATGCTCCAGGAGATTATAGCCGATATACAGAGCAGTTTATTGAAAAAATTTTACTTAATAATTCTTTTTCTGAAATAAAAATAATTAATTATGGATATGGACCTTTCACATCATCATATGCAATGATTTTTGACATAACTAAAAAAATTCCTTTAATAAATAATATTATTTTAACTGTTTCAATACTTTTAGATAAGATTTTATCTTTATTTGTTAAATCTAATCTGTCAAAAATTTATCCAATTACAATTTGTTTTACAGCAATTAAGAGTCGTAAATTAATATGAGAATTTGTTATCTAGCAAATTCTACAATACCATCATCAACTGCAAATTCAATTGCTACTATGAAATTATGTGAAGCGTTTACTGAATTAAAAAATGAAGTAATTTTAATTACTACTAACGTAAAAAAAAAAAATGAAAACTTATATAAATTTTACGATATAAAATTTAAATTTAAAATTAAGCGAGTAAAATATTTTACTGAATTTCCATTAGGATTAAGGTATTATTTATTTTCGTTTTTTTCTATTATTGAAAGCATTAATTATAAACCTAATTTATATATTACTCGAAATTTTTTTTCATGTTTTTTATTAGTTATTTTTAGAAAAAAAGTAATTATTGAATTACATACTGATATAAATAATGAGTCAAGAATAGTAAAATTTTTAGTTAAATTTACCAAATTTCTTAATTCAAAATATGTTGTGAAAATAATTACAATTACTAATGGTGTTAGATATGAATATGTAAAAAACAAATATATAAATGAAAAAAAAACATTGTTACTTCCAAGTGGATCAGCAATGAAAAATAATTTTAGATTTAATTTTAAAAAATTTTTTTTTAATATTGGGTATTTTGGGTCACTTAATAACTCAAGAGGAGTAAAGATTATATCTCAGCTAGCTAGGATTGATAAGAAAAACAAATATTTTTTATATGGAGACTTGAATCAAGTTTCAAAATCAGTAGTAAATTCAATACCTAAAAATTTGAAATTAAAAAATCATATTCCTTATAAAGATATTTCAGGAATTTTGGATAAAATGGACATCTTGCTTTTACCTTATGCTTCATCAATTAAAGTTGCAGGCGGTGTAAGCGATATAACAAAATATACCTCTCCTTTAAAGTTATTTGATTATTTGTGTGCTGGCAAAATTATTATGTGTTCAAATTTTGATGTATTAAAGGAAGTTATAAAAGATAAAAAAAACGCAATTTTTGTTAAAAATTATAAAAACCCTAATTCCTGGAAAATTGAAATAATAAAACTTCAAAATCAATTATCTAAGCAATTTATAATGTCAAAAAATAATTATTTATTAAGTAAAAAATTTTCATTAAAACAAAGAGCAAAATTAATTTTAAATTCTATAATTTAGTTTTATGATATTAAAGAAGGCATTTTTCTGAAAACAAATACAATTTCAGTAAGTGTAATTGTTCCTTATTTTAAAAAAAGGAATTTTATAGAAAAAACAATTAATTCAATTAAATC
>CETH01180157.1_pt1 | contig 18543 bp, 16 predicted proteins | sample 361461 | NCBI WGS metagenome assembly CETH01 (sample SAMEA2622695, study PRJEB7988) | marine metagenome | isolation source: saline water (ENVO:00002010), including
ACCTTCGAACGCGAGAACGAAAAAGTCCCTACCAATTTCTCGGCAGGCGGCAATTACTTGGCCGGGGAGTGCGCCAGCGCCGGCTATAATACCTAGCTTAGACACCTTGCTCCGCTTTTGGTTGGCAGATCGCCCGGCTCGAGTCGGAACGGATAAAATTAACAATTTCCATTATAGCCTCATGCTCTGAGAAGCTTTCGACAACATCCTCTAGGCGCTCTGACATCGTCCCCTCTTCCGCGAACATAAGACGATAGGCCTTGCGTAATGCCGATATATCAGACCTCGAAAAACCCCGTCGTTTAAGGCCTACGATATTAAGCCCGCTTAGTCGCGCTCGATCACCCATAACTGACCCATAGGGTATAACGTCATTTTCGACACCGGACATTCCTCCGACCATCGCATGACGGCCTATACGACAGAATTGATGGACTGCCGAAAGGCCGCCAATAATTGCATAATTATTTACGGTGACATGCCCCGCAAGCGTCGCGTTATTTGCCATGATAACGTGATTACCGACCTGACAGTCGTGCGCTACGTGAGAACTCATCATAAAGAGGCAATTGTTTCCAATGGTGGTGACCATCCCGCCACCTTCAGTGCCAGGATTTACTGTCACATGCTCACGAAAGATGTTGTTGGCTCCAATCACCAGCGTAGAGGGTTCCCCGTGGTATTTCATATCTTGCGGATGGGAACCGATGGATGCGAAGGGATATACCCTGCAATTAGGGCCAATCTGTGTCCGACCATCCAAAACAACATGGGATAAGATCTCGCAACCATCACCCAACTCTACATCCCTATGGATAATGCAATACGGACCAATAGAAACCCCTTCACCGAGTTTGGTTCCGGGATCGACAATTGCTGTTGGATGAATATCGGTCATATGGATTCAATCGTTCATGATCATGGCTGCGTATGTCGCTTCTGCAACTATCTTATTATCGACTTTGGCTTCTCCATTGAATTTCCATACATTTCCTCGGCTGCGGAGCTTCGTAACCTCAACACGGAGCTGATCTCCGGGTTCTACCGGTTTCCTGAATCGTGCTCCGTCAACCGACATGAAATAAACCAGCTTACCCTCCGCTTCCGTTCCAAGTGTATTAACTACAAAAACTGCCGCCGTCTGCGCCATGGCCTCAATTATGAGTACACCCGGCATGACAGGTCTCTCCGGAAAATGACCAGCGAAGAAAGGTTCATTGATGGTGACGTTTTTCACACCTGTCGCTTTAACGCCTGGAACGATGTCGACAACGCGATCGATCATTAAAAACGGGTAGCGATGCGGGATCATCTCCATGATACGATGAACATCGATCTCGCCCACGACGGTGGAACTGGTTTCCGACGTGTCCATTTACCTTTCCTTCTTTTGAACCAAACGCGAGAGCGCCGCTATCTGGCGAAAAAACTGCTTCATTGGCACAGCGGGGCTTCCCGCCACCGTATCACCCGCTTGAATATTGCGCATAACACCCGAGCAAGCTGCTATTCGGGCCCCATTTTCGACCTTCAAATGGCCTGAAATCGCTGTTTGCCCGCCGATTTGAACACCATCACCAATCTTTGTACTTCCTGCGATTCCGACTTGGGCAACAACAACACAAAATTGGCCGATCTCCACGTTGTGCCCGATCTGTACAAGATTATCAATCCTCGTCCCCGAACCGATCACCGTATCAGGCACCGCTCCCCGATCGATTGTTGTATTAGCACCGATTTCAACAGCATCGCCAATAATAACGCGACCGACTTGGGGAACACTTAACGGACCATCCGACGCCACGGCAAAACCAAACCCTGGCTCCCCAATACGCGCTCCGGCATAAATCACCACATCATCACCAATGACCGAAAAACGTATACTGGCATTTGGCCCAATACGACAGTTCTTACCAATGCTCACGCCGCTTCCGATATAGGCGTTTGCCGCGATGTAACAGTTAGAGCCAATCTGCGCATTTGGACCGACGACCGCTCCTACTCCAACTATCGTTCCGTTCCCGAGAATAGCAGACGGATGGACACGCTCCTCGTCTGACCTCGGGTAATACGTCTCATCCCAATCCGGGTGAAATGCGGTGGCGATCCGCGCATAAGCAAGGTACGGGTTATCTGATGCAAGGATAGCTGTATCTGCGGGTACCAAATCCAAATTATTCACCCGAATGATGCAGCAACCTGCGCGTGTGGTTTGAAGATGTTCTCTGTATAGTCTGTTATCCAGAAAACTAACGTCGGTCGCACGAGCATCATGAAGGGCAGCAACATTCTTAAAATTGGCTGATGTTTTCCCCGGACGGACCACCTCTGCACCCGACAGCGAAGAGAGTTCTTCGATTGAGAACGGTCCACGCGGTGAGAAAAACCGTTTATCGGGTGCCATCTCTATTTCTTACCCTTGGCATCGCCCTTTCCAACTAGGCTTAGATCTATTTCCACTTTGGGGAGTCGTTCATTCAGGCGTTTCATGATTTCATCTGTGACATCAAGTGATGTTGCTGAAATAAGCACAAAGCGCTTTTCAATCATAAAATTTAGATTCTTCTCAGTAGCAACCTGTTGGGCGACGACGATAAGATTTTTAAGAATCTCATTCTTCGTATTGTTAAATGCTCGTTCAAGGGTGCTGCGGCGTCTTTGAACACTTACCTGGGCTTCGCGAGCCTGTGCACTGAATTTCCTTCGCTTCTGTGCAAAGGTCTCGGGTGCCAAGATAGCCCTCTGACGACTGAGTTCCTGCTCGGACCGTCGAAGACGTTGCTCCTGAGAACTGACCTGTTTCTGGAATTCCTTTCGCATCCGGTCCACCGTTGGACGGATACTCAGTGATGCCATCGACTCTCTCATTACTTTTTGTATATCGACAATTCCAATACTTGGCGCGGGCGTCGCCTGCGCCAATGGATTGGTCGATGTTGCCAGCAGTAAGGCTGCAGCCACCGTCGGAAGAGTGAATAATTTAAGCATTACATTCATCAAAATCTGGCACCAAAGCTAAATCTAAATATCTCAGTCTGATCAAAATCTTCTTTAAAAATCGGATACGCGAGTGTGATATTAATCGGCCCGACGGGTGAATCCCACTGAACTCCAGTACCCACCGACATCCTTATCGACCCAGTATCGGTAATTGAGGCCAGAGTACTATCATTTTCACCAACACTACCGGCGTCGGTAAACACCTGACCCCGAAATCCGAATTCGTTCGGTAAACCCAATGGAAAGGCAAGCCCGACCGTACCACGGTAGAACCAATTACCGCCAACAGAATCTTGCGTGGTTAGGTCTCGAGGTCCAACGCCGGAATCTTCAAAACCGCGCAGTGAAGAACCACCGAGGAAGAACCGATCTATAATACGAATATCGTCATCTATCCCTACAATCAATCCACCTCCGCCAGTGACTGCCAACGTCAAGTCCTCGCCAAAGGAAAAGAAAGTCCCGGACTTAAGTATATTACGGAGATATTGGGAATCGCCCCCAAAACCAGCAAGAGTGTTTCCTACCTCCACAAAATACCCATCCGACGGGGAGAAGCGATTATCGCGTTTATCGTATAGAAGAGATTGTCCAATCGCCGACGTAACGAAAGATCCGTCCTGTTCCTTGACGGCGGCGGACGCACCAGATGGTATATCGGTTACCTCATCGTTTCGTAAGGTATAATTAATTGATTGAGACAGGATCTCGGTGATCCTGTAGCCAGTCCGTAGCTTGAACCCTGTAGTTTCTCGCTGGAACGAACTTGCTGACTTTCGGTCAAGAACTTTTCGGAATACGTCTAACCCTGCTGAGAGTTCTCGATCAAGAAAGTACGGTTCAGTAAAAGACAAATCTATATCTTGCTGCTTCGCACCAACCTTAACGCCCAGTCTCAAATCCTGTCCACGCCCAAGCAGATTTCTCTCCCGAAGGCTCACATCCCCCAGCACGCCAGTTTCTGAGGAAATACCGGCACCGAATGCTAATTCGCCAGTTGATTTCTCTCTAACGGAAATGTCAATTATCGTTTTATCTATCTCTGACCCGGCTTTATTTGTCATACCGGCGCGCTCGAAAAAACCAAGATTACGAATACGCTGCCGCGATCGTCTGAGTTTCGAAGAATTAAAGGCATCCCCCTCTACTAGCAGGACCTCACGCCGAACGACCTCATCAAGCGTGCGAACATTGCCTGAAATATTTATTAGCTCTACAAAGACCCGTGGTCCTTCTTTGATATCAAAAGTTACGTCAATAATTTGTTTATTCCGGTCACGACGAACCCGGGGACGGATATCGACAAACGCATACCCCATAGTACCCACCGAATCCGTCAGCAGGCCTATCGCAGCCTCGACATCGTCGGCGTTATAACGGGTTCCACTACTGATCGGCAACTCGGCCTGAAGGGTTTCGGCGTCAACATTTTTCAGAGACGTTCGAACATCAACTCGACCGAATTTGTAACGCTTGCCTTCCTCAATTGTGAACGTCACGAAAAAAGCTTTATTGTCAGGGGTAAGTTCCGCGATCGTCGAGATAACCCTGAAGTCGGCATAACCATTGGCGAGATAATGACGCCGCAGGAGTTCTCGGTCGAACGTCAGTCGGTCCGGGTCGTAAGTATCGTCAGACGAAAAGAAACGGTACCAAGCGCTTTCTTTGGTTTGAACAATTTCCCGTAAATCTCCGTCATCGAATTCCTTATTTCCAACAAACGATATTTTTCGGATTTCACTAAGTTCGCCCTCTTTTATTTCAAAAACGAGGTCCACCCGATTTTGCGGTAACTGAATTACCTTTGGCACGACGACAGCAGAAAAACGCCCGCTTCTTCGATAAATATCGCTTATACGCTGAAGGTCAGTTTGGACCCGAGCACGAGTGAATACAACGCGGGGACGTAGCTTGACTTCATCGCGAAGAATTTCGTCTTCGATACGGCGGTTCCCCTCAAATACAAGGCGATTAATAATCGGATTCTCGATGATACGGACGACAACGTCGGGACCGTCACGACGGATAGTTACATCAGCAAATAAACCAGTCGCGAAAAGGGATTTAAGAGATCGGTCGAGAGTCCCGGGCGAAATACTGTCACCTGGTTTAATACCCATATAGGAGCGAACTGTTCCTGCTTCTATCCGCTGAGCGCCCTCAACTCGGATTTCCCGTAACGGCTTATCGGTGCTCTGCGCAGACAAAGTTGGCGCGAAGAAAATACCAAAAAGCAGAACAGCGATACCCGACCGGACCACGCAAAGAATTCGTGCGATAATTCTCATATTCTTCACTATCTGGTCACGTCACCAGTTTGACGAAAAAATCTACGACGCGTAGCTGAACCAGATCATTCCATGTAGCAAATATCATCAGCGCAAGCACCAACGCAAAACCAATTTTCATCCCGTATTCTTGGGTGCGCTCGCCAAGCGGGTTACCGCGAAGCGCCTCTATAGCGTACATCATTAGATGTCCGCCATCTAACATCGGCACAGGGAAAAGATTTATGAGTCCAAGATTGATCGAAAGAATGGTCGCGAAAAATAGGGCGCTTATCAGACCGGCCTGCCAAACGTCACCGGACATTTGGGCAATACGTATCGGACCACCTATTTCTTTTGTGGTTCGGGTCCCGTTTAGTATCTGACCAATAGCGGAAAGTATGCTTCCGGTCAGGATGTACGTTTCCTCTGTCGCGCGCAATATCGCGGTAAATGGCCCATGCCGGACCAGTTCCCGATCAAGACCCGAGCGGGTAATACCAAGCTGGCCGTAACGCTGATGACCAAACCGTCCTTCCTGGTCGATAACATCAGGCGTGGCGTTCAGTATTATCTCGCGGCCGCCACGTTTCACGACGAAATCCAAAGGTACACCGGGGAAAAGCCGCACCGTTCGGACTACCTCTTCGAAACGCTCAATCGACGAACCATCGATGGAAACTATGATGTCTCCCGGCTGGAAGCCCGCCCTGTCCGCAGACTTCCCAGGGATAACAGTTCCGACGTCAGGCGGGGTGAATGGCTGGCCAACTGACATGAACATACCGGAAAGTATTATAATTGCGAGCAGGAAATTGGCGATAGGACCAGCGGCAACGATAAACGCCCGCTCACCAAGAGATTTTGTATTAAACGCCGCTTCTCTCTCTTCGGGACACATGGCTTCTGTCGAGGTTGATTCCCCTTTTACGCGCTTACCGACCAACATTTCTCCAAACATTTTGACGTAGCCGCCAAACGGAATAAGGCTCAAACGCCATCGGGTGCCACGCTTATCCGTCCACCCAGCGATCTCGCGTCCAAATCCGACAGAAAAAACCTCTACCCGAACACCGCATGCGCGGGCTGCAATATAGTGGCCCATCTCGTGGACGAACACGAGAATTGTTAGTACCACTAGAAACGGAAGTAAAAAATCTAAGAGTAGGGAGGCGAAGTCAATCATCAGCTCAAACAATCAGTTTTCCGGTCCATGCACAACTCAGACCTTCAGCCCCTCCACACACATCAGATCTCGCGCCACCCGTCTTGCTTCGGCGTCCACAGCAAGAGCGTTGTCGACCGTCTGAATTTCTGAGTCAGGCATCTTTTCAAGGGTTTCCTCAACAATTAGCGGAATATTTAGAAAACCCACTTTTCCAGTCAGAAAACCCGCCACAGCCTCCTCGTTGGAGGCATTAAGGATAGTAGGCGCGGCCCCACCCCTTTTCAAGGCCTCGCGCGCCAATCGCAGTGATGGAAATCGTTGTGAGTCAGGACGCTCGAATGTCAATGTAGCTATTTTTCCAAGATCTAGACGTGCACTCGGCGTCGGCATACGGTCCGGCCAAGCGAGCGCATACGAAATCGGAGTTCGCATATCGGGTACTCCGAGCTGGGCGAGCACAGATCCATCTACATATGCAACCATGCTATGGATTATAGACTGCGGGTGCACCAGAATATCTATTTTGTCCTCTGGGAAACCAAATAAATAAAAAGCTTCTATAAGCTCTAGTCCCTTATTCATCATAGTAGCGGAATCAACCGATATCTTGGCGCCCATTCTCCAGTTAGGATGTGCAATAGCTTCAGCGGGAGTAGCCAATCGCATCTCTTCCGACGTCGATGTGCGAAAGGGGCCACCGGAGGCGGTCAGTATGATTTTTTCGACAGATTCCCGCTGGTCAAAAGGAAATACCTGGAAAATCGCATTGTGTTCAGAATCTACGGGCAACAACATTGCCCCACTTCGCGACGCAGCCTCGAGCATAAGCTCACCCGCACAAACAAGACATTCCTTGTTAGCGAGGGCTACGATCGCACCCTGACGAACTGCCTCCAATGTTGGTTCTAGACCGGCGGCACCAACAATCCCCGCCATCAACCAATCGACCTCGCGGGCCGCCGCTTCAATAATGCCCTCGGGCCCTGCGGCGACTTCAGTACCCGACCCTGACAACGCTGTTTTGAGATCCGTGTACTTGTCGGGATCACCAATAGCAACGAAACGTGCATTGAAACGTCGCGCCTGCGCCGCTAATTCATCAACATTGCGATAGGCGGTCAACGCCTCAACGCGATAAGCGGTAGCATTCCTTTCAATTAGATCGATAGTATTCGTGCCGATCGACCCGGTCGATCCCAGTATAGTGATCCGACGCGGCCCGGTACTGTCAACCACCGTCTGTACCGGATCTCCCGTTGCTCTGATCATGCCCCACCTCCGCCGAACATTAATAGCACGATTGCCACCATGGGTGTGGTCAATAACATGCTATCCAGCCTATCGAGGACACCCCCATGCCCCGGGATAATGCTGCTGGAGTCCTTAACTTGATATTTCCGTTTTACCGCCGAAACTAGTAAGTCCCCAAGCTGGGCAAAAACGGCGACACCTATTCCGACGGCCATACCCGTCACATAATCGGTATAGCCGGCACCCGACAGCCAAAGGCCACTCCAGATCGATGCCAGAACAAGGCCTCCAACAAGACCTGCCCAAGTTTTGTTCGGACTCAACCTTGGCGCTAGTTTTGCGCCACCTATTCCCCGTCCGACAAAGTATCCACCGATGTCTGTACACCACACCGTAAAAGCTAGCCAGATCGTAAGCACCCGACCTGTTTCAGGCAAACCCCGAATCCACAGGACCGACAAGGTAAAAGCACCAATCAAAACTATGCCAATCGCTAGGCTCTTGGACGAACCTAAGTATTGAAGAAAGAACACAACAACGGTGCTCACAAAAATCCAGATAAGAGCCGCGCTCGGCACCCCGAGAACCATTGTGCCGATCGTCCCAATCACGCCCGCGATTACGAGCCACCCCGAAAGATGAAATTGGCCGTTAGAGCAAATTCGCGCCCACTCCCAAGCCATTAAAAGAGCGACAATGCCGACGATAATTTCAAACCAAGGAGACCCGAGATAGATCGCAATTAAAGTAGGGGGAACGAGAACCAGCGTGGATAGCAGGCGCGGGATAAGTTCTCCATTCTTTTGATCAGACGGTGGTGATACCATAACGCCGTTCGCGGCTACCAAACTCCGCAATCAAACTCTCTAGTTCTTCCTTGGAAAAGTCGGGCCACAAAACATCGGTAAATACTAATTCAGAATATGCGGACTGCCAGAGCAGAAAGTTACTGATCCTCTGTTCTCCGCTAGTACGGATGATTAAGTCCGGGTCCGGAACGTCGAATGTAAAAAGCCGGGAATTAAGTGCGTTTTCGTCGATCGCTTCCGGATCGATCTCACCTGCGGCAGCGTCGATCGCTAATTTTCGTGCAGCCATCGTGATTTCTTGGCGGCTTCCATAGCTAAATGCTACAATAAGTTCGAGTTCTGCGTTTCCTCTCGTTTTCTGTTCTGACATCTCAAATAGTGAGACAATGTCTGGTTCGAGTAGGCTACGATCACCGATGAACCGAATGCGAACCCCTTCGCGCGCCAATTCCGCAATTTCCTTACGCAGATAAACCCGAAGCAGGCCCATCAGATCAGAAATCTCCCGAGCTGGGCGTTTCCAATTTTCTAGGGAGAAGCCATACAGCGTGAGGTAGCGTATACCAAGTTGCTTTGCGGCAATTACTGTTGACCTGACTGATTCTGCCCCTTGTGCATGTCCGGCGGCTCTAGGTAGACCACGCGCCTCCGCCCACCGGCCATTACCGTCCATAATGATGGCTACATGGGTCGGTGTACCGTTCGAATGCGGCTGACTGGGCAATGGCTTCATGAATCTATACCTGGAGAATTTCCATTTCCTTAGATTCGACTGCCTTATCAATATCTTTGATAATATCATCGGTCAGCGTCTGAACTTCATCCACCCAGGCATGCTGTTCATCCTGGGAAATTTCGCCTTCCTTTTCCATCTTCTTTAGATTGTCGATACCGTCGCGGCGAACATTGCGCACGGCGACCCGCGCTTGTTCGGCGTATTTACTAGCAACTTTCGTCATTTCTACGCGCCGTTCTTCCGAGAGTTGGGGCACCGGGACCCGTACGACATTGCCCTCGGTTTGCGGATTTAGCCCTAGATCGGAGTCTCGGATCGCCTTTTCAACCGAAGGAACAAGGGAATTATCCCACACCTGCACCGAGAGAGTCCGGGCGTCCGGCGCACTTATTGTACCAATCTGATTTAGAGGCATGTTGGAGCCATAGGCATCAACATGAATTGGCTCCAGAAGAGCGGGGCTCGCACGCCCAGTACGTAGGCCACCGAATTCTTCTTTAAGCACCTCAACCGCGCCCCTCATTCGCCGCTTCAGATCGTTAATATCAGGATCAGCCATGTCAGTCTCCCAGTCTTCATGAAGAATCCGAAATGATCGTAAACGTACCCTCGCCTTTAACTACCTGAGCGAAGGAACTGGAATTTTGGATCGAAAATACCAGAATCGGTATGCCATTTTCACGCGCGAGTGAAATCGCAGACGCATCCATCACCCGTAGATCACGGGACAGAACATCCATATAAGTCAGAGTTTCATAACGTTCCGCATCCTTCACCTGTTTTGGATCGGCAGAATAAACACCATCGACTTTCGTACCCTTGAATATAGCATCACAGTTCATCTCGGTTGCTCGCAACGCAGCTGCGGTATCAGTTGTGAAGTAGGGGTTACCCGTGCCCGCGGCGAAAATTACAACCCTGCCTTTTTCCATGTGCCGAAATGCCCGCCGGCGGACGAACGGCTCGCAAATAGTCGCCATTGGAATAGCCGACTGTACCCGAGTTGGTACCCCAATATCCTCCAAGCCTCCCTGCAAAGCCAGAGCATTCATCACTGTTGCAAGCATGCCCATATAATCCGCAGTACCGCGCTCTAGGCCGGCAGCCGCACCGGAGATACCGCGGAAGATGTTACCGCCGCCGATAACTAGACAAACTTCGCCCCCAATATCTGTTACCGATTTAATTTCATTGGCAATCCTGTCGACCGTACCCGGATCTATTCCATACTGACGATCGCCCATTAAGGCCTCTCCCGAAACCTTCAAGAGGACCCGTTTGAACCTTAATCGATCACTTTCCGTCATCCCGGCTGCCTCAATTTTGTTCAGAACCGATGCAAGTATACTCCCTAACCGCCCGCTGTTGCCGCAACTTCGGCCGCAAAGTCTGACTCTTCCTTCTCAATCCCGTCTCCAATCTGAAAGCGGACAAATCCAGCAACCTTGATGTTGCCACCGACATCCTCGCCGGCCGCATCAACTGCGCTAACCACCTTAGTTTCGCCGTCGATCACATAGGTCTGTTCTAATAAACAGACCTCCTCGAAATACTTACGCATTCGGCCATCAACCATTTTCTGAATGATATCTTCAGACTTGCCTTCCTCCCGGGCCTGTTCGACGAGAATATCACGCTCACGGTCAGATGTTGCTTGTTCGATATCCTCCCGCGACACCCATTGTGGACTGGTAGCGGCAATATGCATTGCCAACTGTTTACCAAATGCTGCCAACTTCGTCTTATCGCCATTCGATTCAAGGCCGACTATTACGCCAATTTTGCCCATATCGGGCGCCACCGCACTATGGACATAAGAGGAAACGACACCAGATTTCACCGTAATACCGGCAGATCTTCGGAAGGTGAGATTCTCACCGATCATGCCAATCATTTCCGTCACCGTTTCCTGTACTGTTTTTCCCCCATCAAGCTCCGTCGCCGCTGTAGCATCAAAATTACCACCCTTCTCAATTGCTACGGCCGCGATACCAGCCGCGAAGCGCTGGAAGTCAGGGTTTCGAGCGACGAAGTCGGTCTCTGAATTAAGTTCGATAACAGCACCTGAACCGCTTGAAGTCGCCACGGCTATTAAACCTTCCGCAGCGACGCGGCCCGATTTCTTGGCTGCCGCCGCCAAACCCTTCATCCTTAACCAATCAATGGCCGCTTCCATATCACCATCGTTCTCCACCAGCGCCTTCTTACAATCCATCATGCCGGCGCCGGATTTCTCTCGCAGTTCCTTAACGAGTGCTGCTGTAATTTCGGCCATAATTTACTTTCTCAATAAACAATCATAACTACTTAATAAACTTATTATTTTTATTCCGGGGACGCTTCTTCTTCAGCTATTTTTTCCTCTCCCGATGACCCCGTTTCGGCCGGTGCATCCTCCGATGGTACGACTTCCACGGAAGGCGCTGCTTCAGTCTCGGTTACCCCTACCACAGGTATATCTTCCGCAGGCGCTTCTTCGGACTCACCGATATCCACCCCCGACGAGACTGCTTCCTGCTGTAGGCCGTCAAGCACAGATGCTGATACTAATTCACAATAGAGCGCGATGGAGCGAATTGCATCGTCGTTACCGGGGATTGGGAAAGTGATACCCTTCGGACTGGAATTGCTGTCTATAACGCCGACCACCGGGATTCCGAGCTTTACCGCTTCGGCGACCGCGAGTTCTTCCTTATTAGTATCTATGACGAACAACATATCTGGAAGGCCACCCATGTCCTTTATACCGCCGAGAGAGCGATCCAACTTATCACGCTCTCGCGTCAGGTTTAAAAGCTCCTTCTTTGTCAGACCTTCCGCGATTTCAGCGGAGCCGAGCATTTCCTCTAGTTCATGAAGTCGCTTGATTGAGGCCGTGATAGTCTTCCAGTTGGTCAACATACCTCCTAACCAGCGATGGTTGACGTAGTACTGGCCGCAGCGTCCAGCCGCCTCCGAAACGATCTCACTAGCTTGACGCTTGGTCCCAACAAACAATACCCTTCCGCCGCGCGCCGTAACCTCGCGAACCGCAGCCAGCGCCGCGTGTAACATCGGAACCGTCAGCTGCAAATCAAGGATATGTACTTTGTTCCGTACACCGAAGATGTACGGTTCCATTTGCGGATTCCATCGCCGCGTATTGTGTCCGAAATGTACTCCAGCTTCCAAAAGCTGGCGCATTGAGAATTCAGGCATTGCCATATTCTAGGTCCTTCTCCGGTTAAGCCTCCGCGGGAGTGGTCGTATATTTAGGGGTTAACCCTAAAAACATGACACCGGATCGAACTGCCGGCCTATGACGCCGGCACCCGTAACCCCGCGTGCGGATTTATGCGCGATTCTTTACTCCCCAGAACACTGATTTGCAAGGTTTTAATGGATCAGTTTCTATCTCAAATTTACACACCAAGGCCACACTCCGCGGTAAACATACACCCATGTCTTTACCTCTGTAGCCGGGAACACTTAACCGTTAAGGGTCTGCTCAAATTTGACCCTCAATGGGAAATTTATATTGCTGGAAAGCATACAAACACTATGCATCCAACAACTTTTCTACGCCGGGTAAATAAGCTACAGCGGCCCGAAATTCGCCGGTTAGTGCTATCTTTTTAGGCAAATCTATCTCCACCTCATGATTATTATCCGTCCCCACGATAAGGACGACCTTGCACTTTCCAGGCTGGCCTGCGTTGAGCGCGTGTTGGATTCCAGGAAGCGACCTTTCATCGTTGATCACGATTTTTAGCCCGGTGGATGCCGCGGCCAACACTTCGTCCAACGGACGAATTTTCGTAGCCGATAGCCGCGTCCCATCGCCTTCCGCTCGTATCTCAATATTCAACAGCACTCTCTGCCCACTCTCCAATAGCTCTCGGCTGGTAGAAAGTAGTTCAGAAAATAGCACCACCTCGAAAACACCGGACGAGTCAGATAATTGTACAAATGCAAATCGATTGCCTTTGGCAGAGGTCCGTTCCTGGCGGCTAATGACCACACCGGCGACTTTGGGCGACGTACCTACCATTGCAGCAGTCAGTTCGTTGGCCGGAGTTACCCGAAGGTGGCGCAGCTGGCCCGCATAGGCGTCAAGTGGATGGGCCGACAGGTAAGACCCAACAGCCTCAAATTCATGGGTGAGGCGTTCCATTAAAGGCCAATCCAGAGTGTCAGGGAGGCGGAGCCGCATATTGTCATCCTCCCCAACAACAGCGTCGAAGAGACTCTCTTGGCCACTCGACCGTTCCTGCGCCGATTGGACGGCGAGGCGCATGACGCTCTCCGCACCTTCGAACAAGCGCTTACGGTTAGCGTCGAGGCTGTCCAATGCACCCGCTCGGACTAAATTTTCGAACTGACGCTTATTGGCTCCAGTCTGACCAAGACGAGTCGCGTAATCGGCTAGATCCGCGTAATCGCCATTCGTAGATCTCTCTGCCACCAAATCATCCATTGCTTGGCGACCCACATTCTTAATTGCGGCAAGCGCGTAGCGGACCGCGGGAACGGTTGCACCGTTGACAATAGACTCAACTCCGAAGACGACCCCAGACTTATTGATATCGGGCGGCAATAACGGAATCTTCAACCTGTCCAGTTCCTGGCGGAAGGCATTAAGCTTGTCGGTATTACCCAAATCTAGAGTCATAGAAGCAGCAAGAAACTCAACAGGATAATTAGCTTTAAGATATGCGGTTTGATAGGCCACAAGCGCATAAGCTGCAGCATGGGACTTGTTGAATCCGTATCCCGCAAACTTGTCGACCTGATCGAAAATGAGACCAGCCTTTGCCCGGTCGACGCCATTCCCTACCGCGCCTTCGACGAAATCGTTCCTCTGAGCCTCCATTTCCGACGCAATCTTTTTACCCATGGCGCGGCGCAATAAGTCGGCGCTACCTAGCGAATAACCAGATAATACCTGAGCAATCTGCATCACTTGTTCTTGGTAGATCATCACACCATATGTTTCTTCGAGAATTGGCTGAAGCGTCGGGTAGAGGTAATCTGGCTCTTCCTCACCGTGCTTGCATGCTATATAGCGCGGGATGTTATCCATCGGTCCCGGACGATAAAGTGCTACCAGAGCGATGATATCCTCGAACGTATCCGGACGCATATTGCGGAGCACGTCTCGCATGCCGGAGCTTTCTAATTGAAAAACGCCGACTGTGTCACCCTTGGACAGCATTGCGAAGGTCTCTTTGTCTGACAGCGGCAGGTTGAGCAGATCTGGCGGGGCTTCCCGCTTCGCAATCAACTCGATAGCCCGCTGCAAAACGGTAAGCGTCTTCAGACCAAGAAAATCAAACTTCACAAGACCAGCCGACTCCGCGTATTTCATAGAAAACTGGGTCGCCGGCATATCGGAGCGCGGATCCTTGTAGAGAGGTACTAGCTCCGCCAGCCTCCGATCGCCAATAATTACGCCAGCAGCATGGGTTGATGCATGCCGAAATAGACCCTCCAGCTTCAGTGAATGATCGATCAGCTGGGCAACACTTTCGTCGTCCTCACGCAGCGACTGCAATTGGGGCTCGCCGTCAATTGCTTCCTGCAATGTTGGTGGGTGCGCAGGGTTAAACGGCACAAGTTTGGTAATCTTATCGACTTGGCCGTACGGCATCCCGAGGACGCGACCGACATCTCGCAGCACGGCGCGAGCCTGGAGCTTTCCGAAGGTGATAATCTGCGCTACTTTTTCCTCGCCGTATTTATCCTGAACATAGCGTATCACTTCGTCGCGACGATCTTGGCAGAAATCGACATCGAAGTCAGGCATCGATACGCGCTCCGGGTTTAGAAAACGTTCAAACAGAAGCCCAAACTTTAATGGGTCTAGATCGGTGATAGTCAGGGCCCATGCAACGACAGAGCCGGCGCCCGAACCGCGACCTGGCCCTACTGGAATACCCTGCTCTTTAGACCACTGAATGAAGTCCGCAACGATAAGAAAATAGCCGGAAAAACCCATTTTTATGATGACATTCAGCTCGAATTCTAGTCTCTCGCGATATGGCCTGAACGTCTCTTCCGCCGCCTCTTCAGTTATTTCCGCGTTATAAACATGGTTCTTTAGGCGAGCATCCAGTCCTTTTTTCGCCATTAAGCGCAGCGCCTCTTCTTCATTCGAAATACCCTCAATTTCAAATGGGGGCAGAATTGGGTCTCGCTCCATTGGCATATAGGCACAGCGTTTTGCAATAACTACCGTATTGTCGATCGCCTCCGGCAGATCAGCAAATAACTCGCGCATTTCGTCGGCCGATTTAAAATGGTGGTGCTTGGTAAGACGGCGCCGGTCCCGCTCCACGACATAGGTTCCGCCCGCGATGCATAGCAGTGCATCATGCGCCTCATGCATATCAATGGTAGAAAAATAGGCATCATTAGTGGCAACCAACGGAATATCGTAATCGTAGGCGAGTTTCAGAAGCCCCGCCTCTATCTGACGCTCCAATGTTGTTCCATGTCGTTGAATCTCGATATAAAAGCGGCCCGGAAATATTTTAGCTAAACTTTTACACATTACCTCTGCCGCCGTCCCCTGACCTTCGGAGACCAACCGCCCCAACGGCCCATCGGGGCCGCCCGATAAACACAGTAGGCCGTCGGATCGTTGAGAAATCTTCTCCAACGTTGTGTGGGTATCACCGTGATCAGTAGTAAGAAACGCATTGGACGTAATTTCCATCAGGTTCTCGTAGCCCTCTTCATCCTTTACAAGGAGAACTAATCGATCATGGCGTGTAACCTCCCCCTTACCGCCAGTTTTGTGGGCCGCCGCTCCTTCTCGCGCGACATCCATCTGTGTGCCGATGATCGGTTGGATGCCGGATTGCGATGCAACATGGGCGAATTCGAGTGCGCCAAACAGATTGTTAGTATCAGTAACCGCGACTGCTGGATATTCATGCAACTTACATAACTCGACCAACTGTGAAAGCTTGATAGCCCCCTCGGATAGAGAATATGCAGTGTGCACCCGAAGATGGATGAAACTCGGATCAATCATCCGTTAAGCTTATAGCGAATCGCAAACCTATGGAGATGTGTGCGTCAAATTTTTTGCGAATTAATCCGCACGCATATACCGTTACCCTGAAAACTATAAATACGGGCTGTAAAAAGAGAAACCCAATTTCTGACTAGATTTGGGTAATTAGAACTTCAAACTTCTTCCATCATTCCACCGCGGATCGTCAGCGTTCTGTCTAGGCGAGATGCCAAATTAGGATTATGGGTAGCTACGAGTGCAGACACACCCGTATCACGGGTAAGCGCCATCAACAACTCAAAAACCCGCTCAGCGGTCTCTTGGTCAAGGTTACCCGTAGGCTCATCGGCGATTAGCAAGTCCGGTCTATTTGCCATGGCACGGGCAATGGCTACGCGCTGTTGTTCGCCCCCCGAAAGTTTTGCTGGCCGGTGAGTAGCTCGCTCAGCGAGGCCTACCATATCCAGTAATACCTGCGCCCTCTCCTGAGCAACAGACTTCGATTGCGCTGCGATCATTTGCGGCACGACTATATTTTCCAAAGCTGAAAATTCAGGCAATAGGTGGTGAAACTGATAGATGAAACCGATGGTTTTACGCCGCAGAGCTGAGCGCTTCTCATCAGTGAGCGGGCTACAGTCAACACCGGCGACCCAGATTCTGCCTTCATCGGGGCGCTCGAGAAGTCCCGCTATATGTAGCAGCGTCGATTTGCCGGCTCCTGATGGGCCAACCAGGGCAACGGTTTCCCCGGGCTGTATAGTTAACGAAGCACCACGAAGGACTTGGAGATGGTTATCCGCCTGTTTAAACGTTCGTCGAATATCCTCTAGTGCCAACGCAGCGTCACTCATATCGTAGCGCCTCTACCGGATCTAGGCGAGCAGCACGCCATGCTGGGTAAAGTACGGCCAGAAAAGATAGGCCGAGAGACATACAGATGATGCTTATCACATCGGAGGTCTCGACAACCGACGGCAACTGCGACAGGAAATAGATCTCTGCCGCAAAAAGTTCAGTCCCAGTCAAAGCCTGCAGCAACTGTCTAATTGTTTCTATGTTGTCAGCAAAGACAATGCCAAGAATGAAACCAATAGCCGTTCCGATTATCCCGACAGAGGCACCCGCAAGTAGGAAAACGCGCATCACCATGCTGCGCGTCGCCCCCATCGTACGCAGAATTGCAATATCGCGACCCTTATCTTTTACCATCATAATCATGCCCGAAATGATGTTAAACGCTGCGACCAATATAATCAGCGTCAAGATAAGAAACATCACGTTGCGTTCCACCTTGATCGCATTGAAAAAACTAGAGTTAGCTTGTTGCCAGTCCACGATGCGCAGGGGTCGATCCGCCGCGTGATCGATATCGATACGTGTTTTGGGCACCAGGTCGGGATCTTCGAGGAAAACCTCAATATTTGTCACCGCCCCTTTCGAGCGGAAGTAAATCTGGGCGGCTTCAAGCGGCATAAATACAAAACTTGAATCGTACTCAAACATACCGATCTCGAACACAGCGGCGATACGATATCGTTTGCTTCTCGGGATGCTACCAAATGCAGTAGGATTCGACTGCGGCGATACCAGTCGGATTGTATCACCCGTCTTCACTCCAAATTTCGTAGAAAATCGGGACCCCACGATCACACTGTTCCGGCCCTTAAAATCGTCTAACGTCCCGGCGCGGATGTTATCCGCAATTATCTTGCGCTCCCGGATATCGTCAGGCCGCACTCCTCGAACTATAGCGCCGGCTGCAACATTGTTAGCACTGACGAGTGCTTGACCCTCGACAGTTGGTATAACCCGCGTAACGCCTTTGATTAGGGCGATCTTATCCGCAAGAGAATCAAAATTAGTCAAAGGCTGATTGTTTAACTCATATACCCCAAGGTGACCATTCAATCCTAGTATCCGTTGCAAAAGTTCGGCGCGAAATCCATTCATCACTGACATAACAATAATCAGGGTGGCCACCCCTAATGCTATACCAGTCAACGAAAATCCCGCGATTACGGATACAAAACCTTCTTCCCGCCGCGCGCGAAGGTAACGGAGCGCTACCATCCGCTCAAAGGCGTTAAATATCATCCTATAAGCCGAGCAATTGCGGATTCGAGAGAAACCTCCGCGGTCTCACCGCTGGCTCGGTTCTTCAAATCGACAACTCCACTCTTAAGGCCACGGGGTCCGGCCACGATCTGCCATGGAATACCAATCAGATCCATGTCCGCGAATTTGGCCCCGGCTCGTTCGTCGCGGTCCTCATACAGTGGATCTTTACCGGCCGCCTTTAGCTTAACGTA
>CETH01039973.1_pt1 | contig 18496 bp, 24 predicted proteins | sample 361461 | NCBI WGS metagenome assembly CETH01 (sample SAMEA2622695, study PRJEB7988) | marine metagenome | isolation source: saline water (ENVO:00002010), including
TTTTAAACACTCTTGATGTAGGTATTATATTTATGTGAAACAAATAATACATTTATTTTTACCAAATTTAAAAAGTATGCGTGCAGTTTTTAAGGAAGTTGCAAATACTTCTATTGCTAGGGAAAGATTCATTGATATTATAAAAATTCTTGGTTTAATGTTTTTAATTATTAATTCCTTCACATTTTTAAGGCTACAAGAATCTGGGGGAGAGCTTTTTGTTACAAATCTTTCAGCAAATTCACAATCATTTACTGTTATCACTTGGTTTACAGCTGGAATGTCTTTATTTTTCTTTTCAATGGGATTCAATAATTTAATTGCGTGGTATTCAAACGTAGGGAGAGATGGAAGTCAGTGGAATTATCTAGTTGATAGAATAAATTCACTTTTAGGACCAGTTATTGTTTGGATTTTTTCAAGTACTATTATTTTGAACATTTTGAGTAGATCACAAAATTTTCCTAATTACTTAACAACCTCAGAAGATGGAATTATGCCATCAATAGAATTTATTCTCTGGCCATTATGGCTGGTTTCGATCTACCTCGTTATGGTCATATTTGCTCCTCTTACTATCTTCTTGCATAAAAAGTATCCTTACGCAACTGTGCTTTCGCTAGTTACTTTGACAATATTAATTGATAATATTGATTTTTCATTAAATCTCTCTTACATAAAATTATTTAATTATTTATTTTTCTGGATAGTAATACATCAAATTGGATATTTTTATGCTGATGGAAAAATACAAATGATAAATCGTAATCTCTTTAGATACTTAACTGTCTTTTCCTATGGATATTTGTTTTATCAAATGTCAGTTTCAAATAGTTATCTATCACTGGCAAGTTATAGACTAACGTCTCTAAACAATGAGGATCCACCAACTACCTTCTATCTTATTGCTTCTATCGGATTAATTAGTTTTGCCTTATCCCTTAGAAATGTGATTGAAAATATATTTTCAAATCAAAAGATCTGGCTATTATTTTCACATCTTCATGCAAATATTTATACTTTATATCTTTGGCATATATTTATATTATTTAGTGTTTATTATTTGAGTTTAGATTTTTATTATGTTCCAATAATATTTTTAATTGTTGCATTTATATTCGGAAATTATGAACGAAGCATTTTCAAACTATCATCTAATTTAGTAAAAAGAGTTAATCCATTGCAACCATGGCCTTCACCAATTAAAGCAAGATTTTCATTAAACAATTTTGCATTAGCATGGTTTTCAGCACTTCTAGTATTACTGGGTGTAATACATCTCACATTAGGAGGCGTTGGTCAGGATGGGTTTTTTACTATTCGTGAATTTTATTTTATTAGAAGTAATACTTTCGAAGGATTAGGTAGAATTTTTATTGGCTTACTTCTTTTAAACATTACTGTTAGAGGGCTTAAATATAAAAAAAGAATACTTGCATTATCTGTACTATTTGTAATTTCATCTTTATTTACTCGAAATATAATTAATGAAACAATTACAATATTTGAAATATATTTTTCTTCAATAGCTATTGTTTTATTTGTTTTGATATTGATACAAAATAGTAACTATACATCAGCATCAAGGGTCAAATAATTGTGAATCTTCCAAAAGGCGAAACTAGACAGGAATTACTAAATAGAGCATTTTTGTACGTATTACTTATTTCTATTTTCGTTCTAATTTTTCTAAGAATAAAGTCACTAATTTTTGATTTATTTGTAGCTATTGTTTTGGCTGCTCTTGCTGAACCAGTAGTTTACAGGCTTTCAAAAAAAATTAATAGACGAGGTGCAGCTATGGTAACAGTTTCACTTATTCTTTTAATCATTGGTGCTACTTTCTTTTCAATTATTCCGATAATGGTACAAGAAATATATTTCCTATCTTCACAAATACCAACTTATTTTGATAATTTTATTAATTATCTTAATGTTGAGGGTTTCGCAGTATCAAGTCAGTCACTGGACCTTGAAAACCAATTTAATTCATTTATAAAAGATTATGGAAGTACAGTTGGTTCAAGCGTTGTTTTTGCCGGCCAAGGTTTATTAAGGACACTTGGTCATATATTTATAATATTTTTCTTTACATATTATTTAATAAGTGAAGGTGATGGTTGGAGAGTAAAGTTAAAAGAATCTTTACCTAGTAATGTATCTTCTTCTATAGATCAAGTATGGACAATCGGAGTTTCTAAAGCTGGTGGTTTTATTGTAGCCAAAGTTATCTTGGGTGTTTTAGCTAGCATCGTATTGTCTGTTTCATTTTTATTAATTGGATTACCATCACCAATCGCATTAGGTGTTGCAGCTGGAATTTTGTCACAACTAATACCTGTTGTTGGTACTTTTTTAGGAGGCTTAGTTCCATTTATTGCCTCTATATCATTAGGAACAAATTCAATAATTGCAACAGTATTAGTACTCCTTGTATATCAAATAATCGAAAATTACTTTATTAGTCCACGCGTGACTAAGTCAACTATGGAAATTCATCCGGCTGTAGCTGTTTTCTCAACACTCTTTGGCGCTTATACACTTGGTGGTGTTGGGGCAATATTAGCACTACCGGTTGCTGCTACTGTTCAAGGTGTAATTGGAACAATTTTAAACAATAGAAAAGTAAGTTAATGTTTAATTTTTCTTCTTCAGCAATTAAAGCACTTGATAGTTTGCTTGATCGTTTACAATCAGAAACTGTTGATCCAATTGAGAAATCAATTAAAGACGCAAAAAAAAATTTTAAAGCAGGCAATTATCTTGCAATTGCTTCACTGTTTTTGTTAATTGGAATTACAACAGTTTTTAATCAAATCTTTACTGGTCAATTTTTTATTCAATCATTAATTTATTTTTCTATGGCATTACTCTGTATTTTGATATTCGCATTCATATCATGGAGGATATTGAAATGAATCAATTTTCAGAAGATTATAATAATCTTAAAAATCAAATTAATGAAGACAAAGGAAAGTTGATAGTCTATTTATTTGCTGGTTTAATTATTGGTCGTATTTATGAGAAAATAATTAAAGCAAAAAAGACTTTATTTAAAAGATTTAGATGAATAAGAAACTTCAAAAAATTATTGTAATAGTTGTCTCTGTTGGGATGGTTTTAACTACAGTTGCATCTTTTCTCGCCTTCTTGTAAATTTGAATATCGACAACGAACTTATAGTCGTAAAAACTGTTAAAAATAATAAATTTTTAGCAGTAGTAGATGTTAATAAGGAATTTACAACGAATGAAGGTAAATTTAAATATTCAGATATTAGTAAAATTCCTTCTTTGATTGAATCTTCTACTGGCTCTGTATTTAAAATCTACAAGCCTACATATAAAGAATTTGTTCTGTTAATGAAAAGGGGTCCACAAATAATATACCCTAAGGACGTTGGACAAATTATTATTGAATCTAATATTCATAATTCGAGTAATGTTCTTGAGATAGGAACGGGTTCTGGAGCTTTAACTTTATATTTATATACCATTTTGAAAAATAATGGAAAATTATTTAGTCTTGACTCATCTAGCATAAATCAAAGAAGAGCTAATAAAACTATAAATAGGTACATGTCAACTTTGTCTGGAGCAAATAACGGTGTTACATTTCTAAAAAATGAATTAAAAAATTTTGATTATAAAAGTTTAGACGAAAGTCTGGATGCAATCATTACTGATGTACCAGAGCCTTGGGACTTTTTTATTAATAATAAAATCGTAAAAAATTTAAACTGGGTTTCTTATTTGCCATCTGTCACTCAGGTCATAAGAATGAATGAACTCCTACGCTTAAACCACTTTCAGGATATAGAGGTTAAAGAAGTTATATTAAGAGACTGGGTAGTTGATCATAAAGTTGTGAGGCCTTCTAATAAATTAGTATCACATACAGGATTTTTAATATCAGGTAAGTACGTCGATTATTAAGGCTCAATCATTATACATTCGCCAGGACACTCTTCTGCTGATTCTACAACAGCTTCTTCTTGTCCATTAGGAACAGCAGCTATACCTTCTGCACCACCAATGTTTCCATGTTCTTCAGAAAATATTTTGTCACCTTCTTTTACGTAGAATAGACCGTCATCTAAACCAACAAATACGTCAGGAGCTATCTCTTCACAGAGGCCGTCTCCTGTACATAAGTCTTGATCAATCCAAACCTTCATAATTATACATTTTACAATAACGTTGACATATATATAAATACATAACAATTAATTTATTTAAATAAAATTTGTAAAATTAAGTTATGTTTCTAGTGTTCAAAACAAAGTAACTATATGAAAAATGTACTAAGAAGATCTATTGAATTATTAAATCTTTTGACTGAGAATACTAATCTTTCATCAGATAATATTAAAGATAATATATCTGATTACAGAGAATTAAATCAACAAGCATTTAGAAGAGCTTTTGAAAGAGATAAGAATTTATTACGTTCATTTGGATATTTAATTGAATACGAAAATGACAAGTGGTCTTATAGTAATGGATACTCGTTATCGGGATCTTCAATTTACGATTCAATAATTAAATCCCAAAAAATTAATAGTGAAAAATTAATAAATACATATTTGTATTTAAAAAAATTTTTATCTACTGCTGAACAAGATAATGATAAAAGCGAAATAATTTCAAAAATAATTCAATCAATTAATGAAAAAAGAAGATTAGGTTTTAATTATCACGGTACATACAGAAAAGTAAAACCCCAAGGTATGAAATATTTTGATTCAAAATGGTATCTTGCAGGAGAAGAGAATAATTTACTTAAAACTTTTAATTTAGACTATATAAATAACGTAAAAATTGGAAATAAAACAGATCTATTTTCTATTGAAAAAAACACTTTCCCTTTTTCATGGGAAAAAGAAAAATTTTCTACAAATGCTGTTGTAAGAGTAAAAACAGCTTTGTATGAAATAAATAAAAATATATTTTCACACAAACAAAAGCAACAAAAAATTGATGGCGATATTTTACAGTGTCAAATATTAACAAACGATAATTATGGTTTTGTAAGATTTTTACTTCTTTTAGATAATGAAATTCAAATATTAAAAATTAATAGTTCGATAGATATAGAAAGATTGTTAGATGTCAAAGAAGATTAATCTTCAGCTGGTTATTAATGTATTGTCCTTAATACAAAACAATGAAAAATGGAATTTAAGTAAATTAATAGATACATTAGGAATCGAAGAGAAGGAACTGTTTTATATTTTGTCAATCGTTGCTGATATATATTCTCAACATGGCGAGTTACTAATAGACTATGAATATGATGAAATTAATCAGGAATTTTTATTTAATATCAATCCATCTGTTAAAGATATTGTTCAAATTAAAGATGGTGAATTATTTAATATTATTTTCTTATTGTCTTCAAACACAATATATAAAGAATTAGTTAAAAATAATAAAGATGTTGAAGAATTTTACAAAATAGTATGTCCATATTTTAATTTGGAAATTTTAGAAGAAAGCAATGATGATGAATTAGAAAACTTAACGTTTTTTGAAGAGAATGTTATTTCTTATATTAAGTTAGGGTCAACAGAAGAAACTTTTTACAGAATTCAACCAATTTCATTAACTTCTAATGTTGATGGCATAGTACTTGAGGCAATAGATTTAAATGAAGATAAATTAAAAACTTTTTTACTTCATAGAATCGTGGATACCTTAAGCCTAGAAGATTTTCAACAAAGCAAATTATCAAATAGAATAAGTATCACAATGAAATTTACATTAAGTAATAAAAAAATCTTATCAAGTTTAAATAAGGAAGATTATCAGATAAAAAATAATTACATAGAGTCCACTTTTTATTCTTATGACAGTGCACTAAATTTTGCACTTAAACATCATGGAGAGATTGATATTATATCGCCACAATCTTTAATAGATGAAATTAGAGTCAGAAATCATAATTTAAAAAAGAAATTGCAAATATGAGTTTATTTGAACTAACAATAATTATATTTATTTCACTTGGTTTGATAGATAAAAATAAATTGAGTAATTATTTTAAGATTTTTAATAGATCAAATTCTGATCATATGAGAAAAGTAATAGGTGATGACACTATAGAACAAAAGTGGGTTTGGTTAGAGGAAGAATAATTGTGAATAATAAAAATTTTTTTGAACATTTTAGAGAGTTAAATTATCGAATATTAACTGCTTTATTCGTTATTTCTATTTTTTTTATTTTTGTTTATATAAATTACAGCTCAATTTATAAGATTCTTATAACCCCTTTAATGAATGCTGGTTATTCCTCTGATGAACTAATTGCATTTACAATTTATGAAGGGTTTCAAGTTAAAATTTTAAATACTTTTTTTGTTGCTATTTCGTTATCGATGCCTTTAGTTATTTTTATTGTCGGATATTTCTTTAAGCCAGCTTTTGAAACATTGTCGCATAAACTTTTTATTTTTTACATAGTAGTTTTTGTGATTCTCTTTTATCTGGGTATATTTTCTGCATACAAAACACTTCCAGTAGGTATCAAATTCTTGTTAGCATTTAATGAATCCGATTTTATTCTAAGAACGCAAAATTATTTTCAGCTTATTTCAAGAATTTCGATATTATTTGGTATTTCTTTTCAAACTCCATTAGTTATTTATTTTTTAATAAAAAGAAATATTATAAAAAGGTCAGTATTTACAGATAACAGAAAAGAAATATTCGTTATTGTATTAATTTTTTCTGCATTCATTACACCCACAGGCGATCCAGTTACTTTATTTGTGTTCACAATTCCACTTTATTTATTGATCGAGCTAGTTTTATATATCAGCAAGAGTAAACCCTAAAGTCATGTTTACTCCTGACAAGTTTCAATATGATGCAATTAACGATGTTAAAAAAGGCAACAATGTATTAGTTGTTGCACCAACAGGATCTGGAAAAACTTATATTGCCGAACAATCAATAACTCACTATCTTTCTCAAAATAAGAATATTTTTTACACAACACCTATCAAAGCTTTATCTAATCAAAAGTATAACGACTTTAAAGCTCAAGGTATTGCAACAGGTTTATTAACAGGTGATAGAACTATTAATAAAAATGCAAATTTAGTAATTGCTACTACTGAAATATTAAGAAATATGATTTTTAGTGAAGATAACAAATTAAAAAACACAGGTTTAATTATTTTAGATGAAGTTCATTATTTAGGGGATAAAGAAAGAGGTACAACATGGGAGGAAATTTTAATACATGCAAATAAAGATATAAAATTTTTATCTCTTTCAGCAACTATTAATAACAAAAATGAGTTTTTAGACTGGATTGTTTCGCTACGTGGGACAACATCTTTAATTAGTTCAGATACAAGGCCGATACCTCTTGAAATTTCATTAGTGACAAGCACAAAGACAAACAAAGATCTAAAAATTATTAAATCTACAAAAAATCAAAAAAACAGAAATGTTTTTAAATTTGATAGAAAAGCTTCTCAATATACAAAATCGAATCTAAAAGATCAAGCTGTATATCTAGAATCTAGAAATTTACTTCCAGTTATATTTTTTTTCTTCTCAAGAGAAAAGGTTGAATCCAGTGCAAGACAATTATCAAATAGTATGAAAGTCATTAAAAATAAAAATGATATTAAAAATAAATATGATGAGATTTTTAACGATTTAACGTATGAAGAACTAAATTTATTAAATCTTGATGAACATATGTGGATGTGGTCAAGAGGAGTCGCATATCATCACGCTGGGTTGGCACCGATTGTTAAAGAATTTATTGAATACTTATTCTTAAATAAATACATCATGTATCTTTTTGCAACTGAAACTTTAGCATTAGGAATCAACATGCCTGCAAAATCGATATTTATTGACAGATTGCATAAATATGATGGAATAAAGACCAGGCCTATTACGCAGTCTGAATTTTTACAACTTAGTGGGAGAGCTGGCAGGAGGGGTATTGATGTTAAGGGACATGCTTTCCTTTCATATGATAAAAATATAAATAGAGAATGGTATGGCAATTTATTTAAACTAAAACCAAACGATTTAATTTCTGCATTTTCTGTAAGCTATTGTTCTATATTGAGTTTATTAAATATATATAGTGTTGAAGAGTCAATAGAGCTATTACAAAAAAGTTTTTTTGCTTATCAAAATATGTTTAAAACTGAAAAATTAGAACAAATATTTTTAGGCAAGTATGAAGTATTAAAAGCCTTAAATTTTATTGATACAATTAAAGGTCAAATTTTAAATGAAACATATAGAGACAACCTTATGCCAGCAATTCATTTGTATCATTCAACAGAAGTAAAAAATATCGAAATGAAATTAATGTACGTATCATCTGGAATAAGTAATGAAAAAATAGAATTTACACTAAAAGATAAATTTAATGATTTGTCTACTAAATTTTATTCAACACTTGAACTAATAAATAAAATTGAATCTAGTAACAGTATTAAGATTCCAATGAAACTAAATTTATCTTGGTTTAGTGTATTACATGAGTATATGAAAAGTGAAAATATTGAATATGTGATAAATAAATTTAATTTAAATATAGGTGATTTTATTAAAGTAGCAAAAGAAGCTTCAGAAATATCTAAAAAATTATCGTTAATATATCAGGATGATAGCTTTGAAGAAATTTATAAAATATTTGAAAATAATTTAATTCAAAAAACAATGACATGAAAAAATATATAGTTATACACAATCTTAATTCACGGGGAAAAAACCTTTCTAAAGAATATATAGAACGGCTGTTTAAAAGTGAAGAAATACCATTTGAATACTTTTCAACTTCAACACTAGATGAATTGAACGAGATTATAACTAAATATTCAGACAGCAAAACATACCAGTACTGCGCTATTGGTGGTGATGGAAGCTTAAACTCATTAATTAATTCACTATTAAGCAACAATATTATCATGCCAGAAGTCTCATGCTTACCTGCAGGAAGTGGATCAGATTTCATTAGAACTTTTGCTCTTCCACAAAATATTGAGCTTGCTATCAAGCATTTGAAAACTGATTCTTACTACGAAATAGATGTTGGAAAAATTTTAACTAAAAATAAGTCAAAATATTTTATTAATGTATTAAATATTGGTTTTTTAGCATCTTCAGTAGAAACTAGTGAAAAAATGCCAAAATTAATTCGTCGATACAGATATCCAATTAGTTTTTGGTTAAAAATTTTTTTAGCAAAAGCAAATAAAATGAATATCAGTTTTGAAAACTATAGCTTTCATGATTTGGCATTCAACATATGTGTTTGTAATGCTCAATTTTTTGGAGGTGGATGGAATATATCTCCAAAATCAAGTTTGCAAGATGGAAAATTTAATGTTCAAATTTTCGCAGTATCAAAACTAAAAGCAATGAAAATATTTTTTTTAGCTCAAAAAGGTTTACATCTTAAAGAACAAGACGTAATTCTTCGAAAAGCATCTAAATTAAGGCTGAACACCAATAATCCTATTGAAATAGACGGTGATTTTTTTTCAAATGGCCCAGCAGATATATTTATTGAAAAATCTTCCATACGTTTCAAAATTTAGTAATATTTAATTCTAGTTAGGAGATATGTGGTTAAAAAAGAAACAGAAGATATTGATGAACCTACCCTTGAAGACTTAGAAGAGGAAGATATAGATGAAATTGAAACTCCTGCTGAAGAAGAGGAGAAAGAAGAAGTTGAAACGGAATCTCTTGAAGCTAGGGTAGAAACAGAAAAGAAAACAGTAGAAGATGCTGATGATGCCGAAGGATCATTTATGTCAGTAGACGCTGCTGAAAAAAGAAATGTCAAAAAATCCGATCTTAAATTAGATGAAATTGCTGACGATATTAAAGATGATGAATTTACATGCACAGTTTGTTTTTTAGTATTAAGAAATACACAGTTAGCAAAACCAAGAGCAAAAGTATGCACCGACTGTGTATAAACACTTTGATTTTAATTACACATTTACAGTAGAAACAGATAAAAACATTCCTGATAATCTGACAGGTCTATTCTTTAAGAGAATGTATGAAATAGATAAAAATTTAATTGATTATTATATAAATTTAGAACTTTCTGAATCAAAAAATTTTTTACTTCTTTGTGATAATGAATCAATAGGATATGCAAAATTGTTTAGTGAAAAAGAATACTCCCTTTTGACTGAAATCTTTATAAAAGAAGAATTTAGAGAATTATCCCTTGGAACATTTTTATTAAATTGTGTAAGAGATTATGTTCAATCAATACAATCATCACTTAGGACAGTTACACTTCCTAGTGATCGTACTGCTAAAAACTTTTATGAAGCAAGTGGAATAACTGCAAGAATTTTATTGATGGAAGAAAAACGTGAGCACAATCGCTACAGACCTTGATGGAACTTTATTTAAAGGACAAACTTTAATAAAAGGTGTGAAAGAAGCATTATTAAAAATATCAAATGCTGGTGTAGAAATATTATATACAACTAATAATAGCTCACAAACACCAAGTGAAATAAAAGAGAAACTTGAAAATATGACCGAAATGGAAATAGATATTTCAAAAGTTATTACACCATTGATAATATTTGAAAGTATTTATTCAAAAAATTTGAAAAATTTATACGTATACGGATCAGAAAATTTAAAAAAATATATTCAAAGTTTAAATATTAATATCACAAATATTGAAGACTCTGAAATTATTTTAATTGGCAGGAAAGAACAAAATAATATGTCTCAAATTGATAATATAATCAAAAATGTAAAGTTGGGAAAAAATATAATTTGTTTAAATAAAGACCTTACTTTTCCAACGGAATCAGGTGAAAAGCCTGGCAATGGAGCTGTGGTCAAATTAATTGAAGATAGATTATCAATTTCTATAGATACTTTAGGTAAATCTGGTGGTCTGTACAGTTCTTATTTTATAAAAAATAAAATAGAAATTGATTATGTGATAGGCGATAGAGTTGATACAGATATAGTTTTTGGTATTAACTTAAATGCAAAAACATTTTTAGTTTCTTCTGGAATAAAAAATTATTTAGATAACGACAGTGCCGATGTTAAGCTTGATAAATTTTCAGACGTTGTACCTTTTATTACTGAGTAATCTTACAAGAAGATAGCCAAAAATAAATCCTCCCACATGAGCTTCCCATGATATATTCTGATCACCAAATGCTATAAATATTTGAGATATAAACCAAAAAAGCATAAAATATTTTGCTTTTATGGTAGTTGGAAATAAGAATCCAAATGGTACTAATACCAAAAGCCTCGCATTAGGAAACATATATACATAAGCTCCCATCAATCCTGATACAATTCCAGATGCGCCAACAATTGGAACTAGGCTTTCCTGATTAAGGTAAATATGGACTCCTATACTCAAAATTGCAATAAATATTATGAATATTAAAAACTTTAATTTTCCAAGTTTGTCTTCAACATTATTTCCAAAGATCCAAAAACTCCATAAATTACCAAGTATATGGATAAAATTTGCATGAAAAAAATTTGCGAACACAACACTGTAAATCAGATTTTTATTTGGAAATATAACAATATTTTGTTTGTAAAAGCAATCGTTATTATAAAACTGTGACTCTGATAAAGGACTTAAATTAAGAAGTTCGCACGGAATTGCTGAATATTCATAAAAAAAATTAATAAGTTCAATTTCATTCTTTGGTTGAATTAATATGAAAACCGCAACTGTAGCAAATATAAATATTCTTGAAATAATAGGAGAATTTCTTGCTGGGTTTATATCTGATATAGGTATCACTTTAAGAACATTATAAGTGACCTATACTGTATTTATGATTAAGTTAGGAATTGTTTCTTCAAAGAAATATTTAAAATCAAAACAGACATCATCATTTATTGAATATTTAAATAAAGAAGGTATAAACTTTGAAAAAATAATTATTGAAAATTTAATTAAAGACATTAATTCAAAAGATTATTTAGATTTAATTGTAAGTGTTGGAGGTGATGGCACCGCACTTAAAGCAATGAAAATAGGGTGGATCAATTCTGTTCCAGTATTAAACCTAGGTTCAGGGAGAGTAGGATATTTAGTAAACGCTTTTGATAGTGTTGATTTAAAAAAATTAATAAATAGTAATTTTGACAACTTCAAAATTAGAACTCCAATTATTCAAAATAAGAATGAAATGCAGCCTGCATTTAATGAAATTGTTTTAATTAAAAACTCACCTACAAGAATGTTAGACATGCAAATTGAAACTTATGGTCAGCATGTAAAATTAAGAGCTGATGGTATCATAATTTCAACTTCAATGGGTTCAACTGCATACAACTATTCAGCTGGGGGTCCTATAGTCCAAACAAGTTTAGAGTCAATGATAATAACCCCAATTTCACCTTTTACAAAGTTTCCTAGATCTATCGTATTAGATAAATCTTCAGAAATAAAAGTTACTATTTTAAAGAATCAAGAATTTTCAGTACAATTTGATGGCTCAGAATTAAAACAGATAGATTATTCTAATAATTCTATATTTAGTTATAAACTTTCATCTAATCATTTGAAAGTTTTAGAAGAAAATAATAATCCAAAATTAGATCATTTTTTAAACCAAATACTTAGATAATTCTTCACAATAAAAATAAACCTGTTATTATTTTCAGGTGACCAAATACATATTTGTCACTGGAGGAGTAGTCTCTGGTCTTGGTAAAGGGATTACTTCCGCATCTCTTGGAAACTTGCTCAAATCTCGTGGTTTGTCTGTTGTGAATCAAAAATTAGATCCGTATATAAATGTAGATCCTGATACTATGAATCCATTTCAACATGGCGAGGTATTTGTTACCGAAGATGGAGCTACAACAGATTTAGATTTAGGTCATTACGAGAGATTTACTGGCGTTAATTTAAGAAAAGATGCAAATGTAACAACTGGAAGTATATATAGAAAGGTAATTGAAAGAGAGCGAAAAGGTGATTATCTAGGTGCAACTGTCCAAGTAATTCCTCACATTACAGATGAAATTAAAAGAAGAATTAAAGGAATTTCAAATGATGTTGATATCCAAATTACTGAAATAGGTGGGACAGTGGGGGATATTGAAATTCTTCCTTTTTTAGAAGCAGCTAGGCAGATTAGAAAAGAATTTGGTCAAGAAAATGTAATGTTTGTTCATGTAACGCTTGTACCTTTTATAGGGCCAAGTTCCGAACTCAAAACAAAACCAACTCAACATTCAGTATCAATGTTAAGAAGTTATGGTATTAGTCCAGATTTAATAGTTTTGAGATCAGAACAAGAACTAAATGATGAGATTAAAACTAAGGTGTCACTTTTTTGTGATGTTGAATATGAAAATGTTATAAATGCGCCAGATCTTGATGATATATATGATGTGCCAGTAAAAATGTTTGAAGAAGGTTTAGATGCTGCTGTCGATAAACGTTTATCTTTAAACTCTGAATCTCCTGAGTTGGAAGAGTGGAAAAAAATGCTTTCACTTAAAAATGGTGTCGAGCAAAGCATCAATATTGCAATTCTTGGAAAGTACTTTGGATTACCAGATAGTTACATGTCGGTTGTTGAGGCTTTAAAACATTCCTGTTTACAAAACAAAGTAACTTTAAACGTAGTGTGGATAGATGCAGACAACTTTGATTTAAATGATTTAAAAAATCTTAATGGGGTAGTTGTACCGGGTGGATTTGGATATAGAGGCATTGAAGGAAAAATAATGGCTATAGAGTATTTAAGAAAGAACAAAATTCCATTTCTTGGTATATGCTTAGGCTTACAGTGTGCTGTAATTGAGTTTGCAAGAAATGTGTGTGGCATTTCAGATGCTAATTCTTCTGAATTTTCACAAACAACCAAAAATCCGGTAATTGACTTGTTGCCAAACCAAGATCTTGAAATGAATGATGTTGGAGCGTCGATGAGACTTGGAACTTATCCATGTAAAATTAAAATAGATACTACAGCTAAAAGTATATATGAAAATGAAATAATTTATGAACGACATAGGCATAGATATGAAGTTAATAATAAATTTAGAAACCAATTGGAGTCTAATGGATTAGTTTTTAGCGGCTTGTCGCCTGATGAAGATTTAGTCGAAATGATAGAGATTAAAGACCATCCTTACTTTGTTGCATCTCAATTTCATCCAGAATTTAAGTCAAGACCATGGGACCCAGCACCTATGTTCAATTCATTTATTGCTGCATCAAAAAAAATAAATTATTTTGATGAAAATATAAAAGATGAACACAAAGTTAAAGACTAGTAAATTAATAAGTTCTTTTTCTGAATATCTTTTATATCAAAAAGGACTCTCTAAAAATACTGTTGAGTCCTATACTTCCGATCTAATTAAGCTATCTAATTATTTAAATGATAACGAATTATCAAAACATAACATCGATAATTTTTTCTTAGATATGTCCAATATCAACTACTCAGTTGCAACTAAAAAAAGATTACATTCAAGTATTAAAAACTTTCTTAAATATATAAACGAAAATAAAAATTACGATTATATAGATATTTCTGATATAAAACTAAAAACTACAAATAAGCTTCCCGAAATACTTTCAATCTTAGAGGTTGAAAAAATGATTAATTTTTATAATCACGATAATTATATGCAATCAAGAAATAAAACCCTAATTGATTTTTTATACTCAACAGGGTGCAGAGTTTCAGAGTTATGTGATATTAATTTGTCAGAAATTGACTTAAAAGAAAATTATATAAAATTAAAAGGTAAAGCATCGAAACAAAGGATTGTGCCATTAGGGTCAAAATTAAATAAAAACCTCCTTCAATATTTGAAAATACGGGATTCGTTTATTAAAAATAGTGTTCAACCATTATTTTTGTCTAAATCTAGAAATAAATTAGACAGAACCGCTGTATATAGAATAATAAAAAATACAGCAAAAAATTTATCTTTTATGAATGAAATTCACCCTCATACATTAAGACATAGTGCAGCTACACATATGCTTGAAGGCGGGTGCGATTTGAGAACAGTCCAAGAATTTTTAGGGCATAGCTCTGTTTCAACAACTCAGATATATACTAAAGTTACTAAAGAATTTTTAGAAGAAGCATTTATAGAAAGTCACCCTAGATCATGAATGAATTATTTTTAAAAGCTAGAAGAGCTATTAGATTTTTATTTTACAAAAATATAAGTATTTCAGATCAGATAAAAATTTCAAAAATTCTCAACGATAAACAAGTAGAGCAACTTTTTTGGAAAATGTCAAAAGCTGATAGGCACCACTCATTAGAGGTTTTGGAAAGAACTATCAAATACACAGAAAATGACAATTTGTTGAAGCTTTCTTTGTTACATGATATAGGTAAATCAATATCTGAATACAACTGGTTATTCAGAATAATGGCCGAATTAAAAATCGTAACCAACAGGAAAGCATTTGATTATCTTAATCATGAAGACATTGGTTATGATTTATTGAAAGAAAACGTTAGTGATCCAGATATAAGCAAATATTATTTTGATAACTTACTAACAAAAAAAAATGAACTACTGGATAAGACTGATTTTTAATGGAATTAAGTTTCTTAATTGATGCTCTAAAGTCTTTATTAATTAACTACACGTCAAATAATGCCCAAATTGATGAGAGTTTAAAAGATTTATTAAGCAGTTTAGAGAAAAAAAATCTAAATAAAGATATTGAAAAATATACAGAGTTTGTATTGGTTGCATCATCTTTATTTGAATTAAAAGCCAAAAGGATGCTACCTCAAGAAGAAGAGGTTGAATGGATGGATGAAGTAGAAGTTTTTAAGGATAAAGATCTTGCGTTTGCAAGACTTCTACAATTTAAAGCATTCTCAGAAATTGGTATTGCAATTGCATCAAAAATAAAATATAGCGAAAATGAAATCAAAACATTCAAATACTATCAAACTAAAAATTTGTTTCCAAAACCTGATGTTGAGTACAAAATAGATAAAAATAAATTTAATGATATTTCTATCGAAGTTTTTGAGAGATATAAAACTATAGAAGGCTTTAGACATATAGATAAAGATTTACCAGACTTGCAAAAAGCAATTGATGATTTGCTCGAAGTAGTTGATAAAAGATTAAACACTTCATTTGAAAGTATTCTAAATGAAGTAAATTCTGAAAAAGAGGCTGTAGCTTTTTTCCTTGCACTTCTTGAAGCCGTGAGATGGGGATTTATTAAAGCTAGTCAAAACAATGAAGGTATTAAAATAGAAAAAAATTATGAATTATAAAAAAGTTATTACTGCTATTTTGTTAGTTTCTGATGGTTCAGTAAACCACAAATATTTTATAGAAAACTTTAGTATATCAAATGAAAATCTGATAAATATTTTTGATGAAATCAACAATGAACTAAAAGAAAATGATTATGGATTTTACATAAAATACGATGCAAAATCTTCTGACTTAGTGACATTGAGTTCAATTTCTGCTGAATTAACTGAATTCAAACCTCCTTCAGTTTTAAGGGGCTTATCTACACCTGCTCTTGAGACTTTGTCAATTGTTGCTTATGAACAACCTGTGACAAAAGTCAAAGTAAGCGAGATTAGGGGAGTAGAATCTGAATCTTCCCTTAAAACTTTAGAGTCCAGAGGACTTATTGAGAAATCTGGTTATCTAGATTTACCTGGAAATCCACATTTGTATGTAACAACGAAACTTTTCCTAGAAAAAATGGAAATTACATCTATAGACGATCTTCCTATATTAGGTGAATATTTTTCGAATATAGAGGAAGAGTAAATCTATTTGAGATTAAATAAATACATCGCTTTGAACCTTCCTACATCTCGAAGAAAAGCAGATGATTTAATACAATCCGGTGAAGTATTTGTAAACGGTAAAGTACCAGAAGTTGGATATTTAGTAAAACAAAATGATATTGTATCTGTTAATAACAAAAACTTAACGAAGAAAAATACTCATGAATACTACAAATTTTATAAACCAAAAGGATATGTGTGTTCTCATAACAAACAAGGAAATGCACCAACGATATTTGACCTTATTGATAAAGATTATCTTAAATTTGGTGGAAGACTCGATAAAGATTCTGAGGGTTTAATGTTATTGAGTACTGATGGAGAATGGCTAAATGAAATTTTCCATACAAAGAATAAAGTTCAAAAAAAATATAAAGTAACTTTAAAAAATAAAATAGATAAAAACAAAAAAATTCGAACCAAAATCAATCATGAAGGTAAGTCTTTAAATATTTACAATTTAAAGACTATTAATTCATATACGTACAGCGTAACTTTATTAACTGGCAAAAATCATGAAATACGCAGGATATTTAAATTTAATAATCTTAATATTAGGGAATTAAAACGTGAAAAAATTGGTAAATACAGTTTAGGCAATATGTCTAAAGGTCAATTGTCTAAAATAGATATATATGAGTAAAACATTAATAACTTTAGATGGACCGTCAGGTGTGGGTAAAACTACAATCGGTAAACGTTTAGCTTCTGAATTGAATTTGGAATTTTTTTCTTCAGGCCTTCTTTACAGAGTTATAGCATTACATATGGAAGTAACAAATAATTTAAATTTTAATGAATTCGAAATAGTATCTAATGATCCAGTAGTTTGCAAATTAAACGGAAACGTTTACGAAGAAGAAAATCTTTACACACCAGAAATTAATACAAAAAGTTCTGAAATAGCACAGTTAAGTGAAATTAGAATGATTGTATCTAATGTTTTGCAATTTATATTTAATAATTCAAGTACTGGATTAGTCGTTGAGGGAAGAGATATGGGTAGTGTAGTTTTTAAGAATGCGGATTTAAAAATATATTTAGATGCAAGTGAAGCTACAAGAAGCGAAAGAAGAATAGCTCAATCTGGCAATAAGGAATCTGTCGAAGAATTAAGAGCTAGAGATTCAAGAGATATTAACAGAAAAGTTTCCCCTCTTGTTATTGCTGACGATGCCATTGTTATAGACAATGAAAATAAAAGTATCAATGAAGTAATTAAAATTATTAAAGAGAATTTAAAGCTTCAGTAGCAGTCCATTTTTTATCATTACTTATACCAAATTCTGATTTTGGATAAGATCCCGAAGTATTGAAAATATTTAAAAAATCTGCAACATTTTTTATATTTGCCCTTAACTGTTGAGGTAATGGAAAATATTCTGCTTCTTCAATTGGTTTGAAATTTTCTAATTCAAAAGGATTTATTTGTTCAATTATTTCATAAACTATATGATCTGGTGCAGAAGCTCCAGCAGTTATAGCAATATTCCCTTTTAAATTCAGGTTTTCGATGTCTTTTACATCGTCAATACGATATGCTGCAACGTTGTTGTTTTCTACCATTGTTACTAATGCTTGGGTATTACTTGAATTTTCAGAACCAACAACTAGTACAGTATCTACATTAGGTAATATTTCTGTAATTGCTTGTTGTCTGTTTGTTGTTGCA
>CETH01012995.1_pt1 | contig 18458 bp, 15 predicted proteins | sample 361461 | NCBI WGS metagenome assembly CETH01 (sample SAMEA2622695, study PRJEB7988) | marine metagenome | isolation source: saline water (ENVO:00002010), including
AGGTCTAATGCGTGGATTTAGCTATAAACCAGACCCATGGCATGGTTTGTGCACACCACCATCTTTACTCATCTTTGGCTCGAGGAATGCCTGGGCCAGCTACCCCTCCCCTTTCGTTCTTAAATATTCTTGAAACAGTTTGGTGGAAACTTGATCAGGCTCTCGACTTAGAAACAATCTTCTGGTCAGCAAAATTAGGTGCGTTAGAAGCACTTGAAACTGGAACTACATGCATAATTGACCATCATGAATCCCCAAATGCTATCGAAGGGTCGCTTTCAGCCATTGCCGATGCATGTTCGGAGGTCGGTGTGAGAGTTAATACTTGCTACGGGGTAACTGACCGCCATCCGGCATCAGAATCCCCTCCGCATTATATGACTGAAGGAGCACGAAGAGGACTTGAAGAAAACCGGCGCTTCTTAAGTGAGGGCGGTACTGGCATGGTAGGCCTTCATGCGGCGTTTACCTGTTCTGACGAAACTCTTGAAAATGCAACTTCATTAGCAAAAGAATTTAATGTAGGCATCCATACCCATGTAGCCGAAGGAAAGGTAGATATGGCTGCTCCTAGCAGACTGAGCAGTCTTTCTGAAGATAACTGGATCCTCGCTCATGGAGTCCACCTAGAAGACAATCACGGTATTCGAGGAACAATCATTCACAATCCGCGTTCAAACATGAATAACTCTGTTGGCTATGCAGCGCCCAAACGGTTCGTAAACCCCGTTGGCTTAGGCACTGACGGGATAGGCGCTGACATGTTTGACGAGTTCCGACTCGGCTATGCCCGTTTACGAGAGAACGACATCACCGAATCGCCTCTGACCGTGTGGGAGATGCTAGAAGTAAATAGGATCCTCTACCCAGATTGCCTTCAGGACATAGTAACTTGGTCTTACCCCAAAGTAGATCCTTGGCATCTAGCATTTTCACCAGGGGTTAAGCCAAAAGATATTGTTATCGCAGGGAAACAAGTAATGAAAGATGGAATTGTGATGACAGTTGACGCAGATGAGGTCAGATCTAAAGCAGCAGAAGTTGCGACGAAATTATTCAAAAGAATTGATGACTTACCATGACACAACCAGTAGCCATATATCTCCAAGATGCCCACACAATCCAAGATGCGATGAAATACGCGAAGTATGCCGAAGAGCAGAACTTCGATGCTGTCTGGCAAGCGGACTCGAGGCTTGTCCGAGAATGTTGCGTTCCTATGGCAGCTTTTGCAGCAAGCACTGAAGCAATCAGAATAGGAAGCGGAGTTATAGATTGTTGGACCAGAAACCCAGCTCGAATAGCATCAACATTCTCCACCCTTGATGATCTAGCTCCAGGTCGCATCATTTTAGGTATCGGAGCTTGGTGGGATCCACTTGCCGCAAAGGTAGGCATAGAACGGAAACGACCATTGAGGGTAATGAGAGAAGTAGTAGAGTCTGTTCGCGCACTTTTGCAATGTGATGGGCCAGTTACATATAAGGGCGACTTTGTTCATCTAGACGGAGTCGAACTTGACTATGTCCATCAAGAACGCCGGGCAAAAGACATTCCTATTTACATTGGAGCAACAGGCATGAAAATGATGGAATTGACTGGGAAAATCGCTGATGGAGTTGTCCTTAACTACATGGTTGAACCCGCATATAACCTGCGTGCGATGGACGCCCTCCAAATTGGCGCTAAATCTGTTGGTCGGGATTTTGATGAAATAGATAGACCTCAATTAATTGTCTGCTCCGTCGATGAAGACCGTCAAGCTGCGTTAGATGGAGCGCGACTTCTTCTTACACAATACCTCGGCCAGCAACCTCATATTATGGCCGCTAGTGGTGTGACTGATGAACTACTGAATGAAATCCATCAGGTATTAACATGGCCTGCAACTCATGAAGAAGTTGTTGCTGCATCAAAACTAGTTCCCGATGATGTTGTTCAAAGATGTACCGCTTCCGGAACTCCAGAAGAGGCAAAAGAAAAAGTGAAGGAATACATTAACACAGGTTGCACCACACCTATTCTCTACCCTTTGGGGCCTGACGTAGAACTTATGATCGATACATTCTCAGATTGGAAACCTTAAAGAATCCCAATGGTAGATAGCGGAAAATCAGCACTTCGGCTAAGTTCCCTCTCATGGGAACAAATGATCATGAATTAAGTAAGTTAGACACCATTGACCTTGCCTCAAAGATACGCAACAGGGAAATATCTCCTACTGAAGCTATCCAAGCTTCGATCGACAGGATAGAAGCTCTAGATGGAGATTTGAATGCGGTTGTAACTAGAAGATTTGAGAGAGCATTGAAGGACGCTGCAGGAGAACTCCCAGATGGTCCATTTAGAGGAGTACCTTTTCTTCTAAAGGATCTTCGCACTTCCAGCGCCAGTGAACCAATGCACCTGGGCAACAAGGCGCTTAAGGAAATCAACTACATCTCCCCTACCGAATCTGACCTTGCTCGAAGATATCGCGAGGCTGGATTTATTGTTGTCGGTAGGACAAACACACCAGAATTCGGGCTTGTCGGGACAACAGAACCCGAATCGTATGGGCCATGCCGCAACCCCTGGAATACGGATTACGGAACCGGAGGTTCGAGCGGAGGAGCTGCAGCGGCCGTAGCATCTGGTATGGTACCTTCTGCAAATGCAAGCGATGGCGGAGGGTCAATTCGTATTCCGGCAGCTATGTGTGGGCTTGTGGGCTTGAAGCCAAGCCGTGGGAGAGTGCCCATGGGGCCCTTTCAGGATGAGTGGGGACTTTCGATTCAACACGTAGTCTCACGCTCCGTTCGAGATTCAGCTGCAATTCTAGATGTATCTGCAATCCCGACGCTTGGCGATGGCGTAGTGGCACCTGATCTCGGACGACCTTACATTAATGCTCTCGGAAAAGATCCTGGCAAGCTCCGAATCGGGATATGGGCCGAATCTCCTAGAGAAGATCTGGATATCAACCCAGAGTGCCGACAGTCAGCATATGACGCAGCAAAAATTCTAGAGGGGCTTGGCCATATCGTTGAAGAATCTCACCCTAAGACGCTTGATGACCAATCAATCGGAGCTCGCTTCAGTGCAGTATGGATGGCGGGCGCCAATCTCACACTCCGTTCTTTGGAGCATTTGCTGGGTCGAGAGGTAACCAAAGAAGATGTCGAATTGGCGACTTGGGCCATGGCTGAGTACGGCGCTAAAACTACTGGCCTAGAAGTCCTGCAAGCACAAGCCGCTATGGCTGAAACTCGAAGAGGCACTGCAAAATGGTGGGAGGATGGATGGGATCTATTACTTACCCCCACAACGCTTCAGCCCCCTCCAAGAATTGGAGATTTAACTTCTACACCTGAAGAACCAATGCGTAACTCGTTACGGTCTATCCCTTATGCAGCTTTCACATCATTCTTTAATGTTTCAGGGCAACCTGCTATTTCTTTACCCATAAACAACACTTCTGATGGGTTACCAATCGGAGTGCAGTTAGTTGCAGCCTACGGGAGAGAAGATCTTCTATTCAGCGTCAGTGCTCAGCTAGAAGCGGAAGTAGAGTGGGGCAACCGGCTACCCCCTATTCATGCATAAGAGAAAATAGTAAATGGAACTTCCTCGGCTTGAAAAAAGTTCATCTAGCTCAGAGGTAGCTCAAGCGTTAAAGGATGCTGGGTGCGTAGTTATCGAACGATTAGTTTCCGAAGAACTAATGGGCCAAGTAGGTTCAGAGTTAGAGCCCTTTATTCATCGCACGCCTTTCGGCCCTGACAGTTTTACTGGGAAGAAAACAAAAAGGACAGGATCGCTAATTACAAGATCCACCTCGTTTCATAAACTAGCTGCGTACCCTACGGTAGTAAGTGCCGCAAGGGATGTGATCTGCCAAACTGCGACGACTATCCAAATTCATCTCACCCAAATTATTGAGATAGGCCCAGGATCAGATGCACAGCCGATCCATCGAGACCAATGGGCTTGGGATTCATTTCCTTTCCCACAAGACTGGGAAGTCGAAGTTTCTACAATGTGGGCTCTAACAGATTTCACCGAGGAGAACGGGGCTACGAGAGTTATACCAGGAAGCCACTTATGGGAAGATGGGCTTCGACCATCTTTCGAAGAGACTATCCCAGCAGTAATGCCGAGTGGATCTGTTTTGTTGTATACCGGAAGTCTTTATCACGGAGGGGGTAAAAATTTAACAGCAGACAGTCGAACCGGAGTAAACGTTGACTACGCAGCTAGTTTTCTTCGACAAGAGGAGAACCAATATTTAGCTTGCCCACCAGAAGTAGCAGCACAAATCGACCCAGATCTTGCGAAACTCATTGGCTACAGTAGAGGCTCGTACGCTCTAGGGTATTTTGGAGATTTGCAAGACCCTATGGAAGCTCTAGATACGTTTAAAGATAGACATTCTCGCTAGTTATTCTTCTCTTCAGCAAGTTTCACAAGATTCTGAAGCATTCTCCGCCAAATAAGTATGTGCGCTGGAAGCAAAAAATACCAATAGGCACGCCCTATAACTCCTTTTGGAACAAATAACGCCTGCTGCTCAACCACACTCCCAGCATCAGTTTCTCTGACGTTCCATTCCAACCATGCATGGCCAGGAACTTTCATTTCAGCTAGTAACCGAAGACGCCTCGGGGTTACTAGAGTAACTTTAAAGAAATCGACAGTATCACCTACTCGAAGATCAATTGGATGCCTTCTTCCTCTTCTTACGCCTACTCCACCTAGCAGCTCATCTACAAATCCTCTTATGGCCCATAACCAGTCAAAGGCAAACCATCCTGTATCGCCCCCAACTGACTTGACAGTTCGCATGACCGAATTTGCCCTTAGATCTGTCCTTAAAGACCGCCGATCAACAAGAACTCTTCCACCAGCCCATTCAGGATCACTGGGCTCAGGACGAGCAGGGTCTTTAAAATTACTTGCGTCTGACCAACGTGTAGGAATCTCCATTTCCTGAACACGGGTTACAGCTTTTCCTATAGCGTCTTCTAGCTTGTCAGGGGTCCTCTTAGAAGTTAGTCCGCTCCCATACCCCTGAACTACCACGTCGGTGGTTAGTGAGTCGATAAGTGCCCGAGCCAGAGTAAAGGGTAGAGGGCTAACTAGATTGACCCAATGCGAAGACAAACGTGGAGTAAGAACCGGAACTGGAAGAATTAAGCGCCTTTTCAATCCGGCTACCTCGGCATACGTGTCCATCATCTCCCGATATGTAACTACTTCTGGGCCACCTATCTCAAATACTCTATTAAAGGCTTCCTCTCGCCCAAGTACAGATAGAAGACTCTCCAGAACATTACCGATAGAGATTGGTTGACACTTTGTCTTAGTTACCCATTTGGGAACAACCATAAAGGGGAGAACCTCGACGAGGGACCGAAGCATCTCAAAAGAAGCACTTCCAGAACCTATTATCACAGCAGCCCGCAGCTCAGTCACTGGCGTTGACCCAGAAGCGAGGATTCTTCCTACTGCCTGCCTGCTTTGAAGGTGGGCAGACTTTTCAACATCGTCTGGCCCCAAGCCGCCTAAGTATACGAGTTGCTTCAACCCCACCTCATCTGAAACCTCAACAAAATTTTCAGCTATCTTCTGCTCAGCTTCTGCAAAATTTCTTGTCGCTGACATAGAGTGGACAAGGTATAACGCCCTATCTGAACCTTTCAATGCGGCGACTACTTCATTTCTTTTCTCAAGATTCGCTTCGACTATTTCTACTTGATCAGTCCAGTCCCTATCTTGGAGCGACTCCGCCGACCGAGTAACACAGCGAACTCTGTACCCATTTTGTATAAGTTCTGGAACTAGACGTCCACCGACATAACCTGTAGAACCAGTAACAGTTATGAGTTCGCTAGGTTCCATATAAATCTTTACGGTAGCGCCCCATTTTGATTAGAAAGCGAAATTTATAATTGAGTTTTACTATGTGTCAGAATTCACACAGCTAATAGCAAAACTACAAGTCAGCGGATTACCCTCTAGCTTCCTTGTATGTATCTATTGCCCTCTCCCGAGCATCTGCATGATTAACCATCGGGAAGGGGTAGGTTTCACCTAATTTTACATCGCACTTTTGCAATGTAGCCTGGTCGTGTTCCCAAGGAGCATGTATTGCAGCATTTGACAAACCTTCGATCTCTGACACCCAACGCCGGATATAGCGACCCATAGGGTCGAATTTTTTAGACTGAAGCACAGGATTGAAAACTCTAAAATACGGCGCTGCGTCGAAACCTGTACCAGCTACCCACTGCCAGTTTCCGCAGTTCTGAGCTACATCACCGTCAATGAGCATCTTGCGAAAGTACTTCTCACCCTTTCTCCAATCTACTAACAAGTGCTTAACGAGAAATGAAGCGGTAATCATCCTAACCCTATTGTGCATCCATCCAGTTGCAGATAACTGCCTCATGCCGGCATCGACAATGGGATACCCAGTTTGACCTTTCCTCCAATTCTCAAATTCTGCGGGATCATCTCTCCATGTAATACTGTCATACGATGGATTTGCAGCTTTGCTGGGGATATCTTGATTTGCGAATAAGAGGTGAGCATACCAGTCACGCCAAGCAAGTTGTCGAATGAACTGCCTATGACCTTCTCTGTTCGGAGAAAGCCTGTGTAGGATCTCCCTTGGTCCTATCGTGCCAAAATGAAGATCCGAGGAAAGAAAAGATGTCCCATCTTCAGAAGGAAAATTTCGGGACTCTTGGTAGTCATCTACTACTTTTAAGAATCTCTCAAATCTATCTGCAGCCGCTTTGTATCCCTCATTAGAGTCACTTGGGATTAAGTCTTGAGTTTCATCCCGTGCATTCTGTTGAACCTCAACGAAGATAGGCTGGCTGTCTTCAATTGAGGGAGGGGCAGGAAGCGTGACCCACTTTTTATAGAACGGAGTAAAAACTTTAGAGATTTCATTTTTTTGGGTCAGCACAGTTTCAGGGGGATGAACTAACCCACTCCAATAAGTATTAATAGGAACGCTACTCTCTTTGAGTAGCTGGTCATCTCTTTGTCGAGAAAAAGGTGTTGTGTCCTCATTGAAATATATGCAGTCAATGTTGTTCTCTCTGATATATCGGGGAAGGACATCTTTCGCAGGTCCTCTTATAACACTTAGCTCCCCGCCTATTGATTTGATTTCTGCAGCTAGAGCGGAAACATTTAAGAAAAACTGTCGCCTTCGGTATGATCCGGCATTTGAAATAAGCTCAGGTTCTAAAACTAATACTGGGTGGATTCTATGAGCTTCGCATGCCTTCGTCCAAGCGAGATTGTCCTTCAACCTGAGGTCTTTTCTGAACCAGAATAAAGCAGTAGTCATAGAGTGTTCCCTTTGGGGTTAGGCATATTCTCAATGTATCTATTTGGCTACAGTCTGCATGTCTCATAGGATTTAGATTATGGATCATTTCGACGTAGTGGTTCTTGGGTCAGGGGCAGCTGCCTTAGCCGCGGCTGTTTCGGCATCAGGCCACGGGGCGGAAACAATTGGAATTTTTGAAAAGGCTACAGTTATAGGAGGAACGTCAGCCATGTCGGGTGGGATGATCTGGATTCCGAGAAACCATCATATGGAGAATCAGCAACTCAACGACTCTCGTGAAATGGCTTTAGAATACTTAGACTCGTTATCTCATGATCGGATGAGAACTGACCTGCTGGAAGCTTATGTTGATGTTGGACCGATCATGGTGCAATGGTTTGAAAATAATAGTGAAGTAATCTTTGAAATCGTCGAAAATTTTCCTGATTACCACCCTGAAAATCCAGGTGGAAATCAAACTGGCGGTCGATCTCTAGAGTGCCCCCTATTCCCATTCGATGAATTAGGAGAGTGGGCTGATCGAATAAGTCAGAGTCGGCAGATGTCTCCATTTCTCTTAATGAATGAAACAACCCTTGGCAGAGGCCCATTAGACACAGCTCCAAAGGAAGTTCTCAAACTCCGATCAGAGAAGAACCTTCGGGGATGTGGACAAGCGCTGATAGGACGCCTCGTAAAGTCATGCTTAGATAGGCAGATAGTAATCGAAACCGAACATCAAGCCGATGAATTAATTATCGATCAGAATAATTTACGTGGAGTCCGCTTTAACACCCCTTCAGGCATTAGAGACGTGGAGACCCAATCGGTAATTATCGCTACTGGTGGTTTTGAATGGAATAAAAGCCTTGTAAATAATTTTGTGCGAGGGCCGCTTCAAAGACCTGTTTCTATCGAAACAAATACAGGCGATGGCCTAAAAATAGCCATGAGAGCAGGAGCGGCGCTTGGGAACATGCAGGAAGCATGGTGGGTGCCAGTTATAGATATCACAAATGACGAAGGTGCAACCATCCCGTGGATGGTAAATCGAGAACGGGTAAATCCGCGGTGCATAATGGTAAATAGAAATGGTAAAAGATTCGCAAACGAAGCTTCCAATTACAACGCATTTGGTGCTGCATTCCACCAGCTGGATCCCGGAACCTTTGAGTACCGAAATATTCCAGCATGGATGATCTTTGACCAAGAATACCTAGTGCGTTATGGGTTATGCAGGTTTAGAGGTGAAGGCCAAATACCTGACTGGTTAACGTCTGCAAGCACCCTAGCCGAGCTTGCAGATCTCATAGGCTGTGATGGTTTGGGCCTTGAAGAAACAGTTGAGTGCTGGAACGCACAAGCAGCCGACCTAGATGACGGAGACTTTCATCGAGGGAAAAGCGTCAATGACATACATTGGGGTGACGGAACCAAAACAATAGCAGCAACACTCGGGCCCATTAATAAACCCCCGTATTATGCCGTAGAAGTCCGGCCTGGTGCATTAGGGACTAAAGGTGGACCGCTAACTAACGCAAATGCGCAGGTTCTTGATGTTGATGGCGAAGTTATCAAGGGGTTATATGCTGCTGGGAATGCTATGGCATCAGCTATGGGAATGGCTTATGGCGGGGCTGGAGGAACACTTGGGCCATGTATGGTATTTGGATTTATTGCCGGAAAGCATTCAGCTGAGGAACTACTTCGAAAATAGTATCTTTATGGGTGTAAGAAATTGCGTCTGAAAACGTCTCTCTTTTGAACAACAAAGTTTAAGAATGGAGACAAAATGAATACACATACTGGATCAAGCACAATGTCAGGCCAGGCAGCGCTTTGGGCACTATATCGAGGTAACCAAAACCAAACTCCTAGGCGAACAACCTACCGGTCCTGTAATTTTCGGAAAGAGTTTCTCGACTGGTGTGAAATTCAAAACGATGAGCTAATTTCAAACACAGGCGCCTTAGCCTAAGGATTTTTCCCTTTAACCCTGCCAAGATATACGATAGCAGTATGGCAAAAAACGTATTGGGGACAGATCTTATCGACTGTAGCCTCGATCCCCTCACAGGCTATTACCGAAATGGGTGCTGTGATACAGGATCAGGAGATATGGGTGTACACACTGTATGTGCGATCATGACTGAAGAATTTCTAGCCTTCTCTAAAGAAGCAGGGAATGATTTATCTACACCTATGCCAGAATACGGATTCGAAGGTCTAAAACCTGGAGATCAGTGGTGTCTTTGCGCTCCACGCTGGCAAGAAGCCTTTCTGCAAGGTAAAGCCCCTCAGGTAAGATTGGAATCAACGCACATAGCAACGCTTGAATGGGCACGATTAGACGATTTGAAAGCCTATGCAGCAACTGAAAACTAAGAAATTTCTAGCATCTTCCTCATAAGATATATTTTCCATGTAATGTCAGATCATGACCCAGCCACCGGAGAATCAACCATCAAAAGCTGAGCTATTAACTGCTCGTATCTCTGTTTTTTTTGAAGATAAACGAGTACGCGCCGGCGCAGCGGTTGCAATTCTGGCGATAATTGCCCTTGTTACCAGCCTTATTGTGGTTTCAAATAATGGAAATGACGAAAAAGTCGCATCTAATCTTTCATATAGTCTTTCACCTGAAACAGACTATGTGTTCCAGCCAGCGAATTCCTCTGGACCTGATCCCTTTACTCCCTCATACACCAACTACACAATCAACCTAGAAACAGAAACTTTGGAAAGCGGAGAAGTAAGCGGAGCTAGCACTGGACTATATGGCGGCACTGGTGAAAATGCCTGCGACATCGATAAGCTAATCGCCTTCCTTCAGGCAAACCCAGATATAGGAGCAGCCTGGGCTGAAGTACAGGGTATAACTCCAGAAGAATTAGAAGACTTCATTCGCGGGCTGACTCCGGCGGTTCTACTACAAAACACATTAGTTACGAACCACGGTTATGCGGATGGAGAGGCCATACCATTCCTCGCTGTACTTGAGGCTGGAACTGCTGTCCTAGTCGATGAAGAGGGGATCCCACGCGCCCGCTGTGCATGCGGAAACCCCTTACTAGTTCCGGATGAACCTGAAGAGGGAGAAGAGCCGACTCCAACATCTGAAGAAGGACCGACGCCAACAACTGAAGAAGGCCCGACACCAACTCCACCCGAAGAAACTCCTGAAACTGCCTGCCCTGAGCCAAACCCGCCATATGGTATCCACAAGAATGCTGATGATGACTGGGAACTTAAAACTGAAGAGGGGGTCTGGGTATGGAAGACAGCTATTCCTGGATGGGAAAATGTCGCTGACCCTTTAGATGTGTATGACACCGAAGCTGATGTTCCGGGATATATCGAAGAGTGCTTTCCATGCCCAGAAGAGGAAGGTCCTGATAACCCCAATGAGGATGAAAAACCTGATGAACCCAACGGGAATAACACCACATCTACCTATGAAAAAGATGACAATGGTAAGTACAAAACAAGTAGATATATCCTGAATACATTCAGCAGCGTCAGACTAACCACTTACGTAACTATCAAACCTATTACGACAAATGAGAAGCCCAAAATCATCCCCATCGAAGAGGATGACACCGAGGACTACGACGATAACGAGTATGACGATGGAGGCCCTTACGACAAGAGTTACGATGGCTGCTTCCCTCCGTGCCCTGAAGATGGAGAGTGGGGATGGGATTTATTCGGGCCATTCGGATACACCTGGGTTGACCCTGACGGATACCGATGGTACTGGACTGAATCAGGATGGATCCTGTTCGAACCCATCCCCGTCGACAGTAGTGATGATGGAGAAGGAGCCGAAGGAGATGAATCAAGCGGCGTAACCTACACGGACTATCGAGAACTTCCGGGCTGGTCAGAAGACTGTGAAGAATGTCCACCATGGGGCTGGGAAAAAATTGAAGATGGGTCGTGGCGATGGATAGATCCTGGAGGGCGTAGATGGCGTATGCCTATTGGCCCTACCGAAGAGCCTTGGGAAATTGAAGGTGGGGATGGAGTAATAACAATTTCAGATATTTCTGATTTACCTGGCTTTATCGAGGATTGCCATGAGTGCCCTGAGTGGGGATGGCACCAAAACGAAAATGGCGGATGGGAATGGCATGGTCCGAATGGGATCGTATTTGACATGGAGCCCGACGCACAGGGAGCCATATTGGGAATTGCGCCAAATGGGCTAAATGTCTTAATTCATGATTACCCTGATAATGACTATCCCGACCTTTCTAAGCTGCCAGGATTTGATGAGGATTGCCATGAGTGCCCTGAGTGGGGATGGCAGCAGAACACGGAAGACCAATGGGAATGGCATAGTCCCGGCGGAAATATCTACTCGATGATTCAAGGCGAAGACGGGATGATCTGGGGAAGCTCGAGCGGAGACTCAGTAGGAAGAATCAGCGATTTACCTGGCTACATCGAAGAGTGCGAAGATTGCCCTGAATGGGGTTGGGAACAGAAAGCAGATGGAGTTTTCGTTTGGGAAGATCCGCTTGGAAGAGAATGGTTCCCACAGCCTGATGGAACTTGGTATCATCCACCCGAAGACAGAACGCTCATAAATTACCAATACCTTCCTGGATGGATTAGAGACTGCCATTGCGATGAGCAAACGTGGGGATGGGTAGATGTGAATGGAGACGGGATTGAGGAGTGGTCTGGTCCTGACGGAACCGTTTGGGGTGAATTTGGGGGTATATGGCGGCCCGTTGGCAACATCAACGACGAATTCAGCGGGGAACTTAGCCAATCTGAAAGCAGCTTAGAAATAACTGTATTTACTAGATTGCCAGGATGGGGCGATGATTGCTTCGAAGGACCGGAACTTACAACGGAGCAACCAACACCAACACCCGAACCAACACCGACATTCCAACCAACACCAACACCCGAACCAACACCTCTTCCAGAAAGGCCAGCGCGAGCAACAGTTTCTGATACTTCCTGTAAGGGAATTTGGGTTAGTTGGTTCCTTGCGAAAGGAACCCCCGCACCAGATTCTTGGAATGCCTATTTAACTGTTGAATCAGATCTAGGAACAGAAACTGTAATGAAATCACAAACTGTACCACCAATAAATGTGACCAATCTAGAATTCCTCGCTACCGAATTTTGGCCAGAAATGGCTTCCGGTGAATGGCCATGGTTAGACCTAGATGGAGCTCAATATGAGCTAGTGGTCTATCGTGTTGATGCAGGCGTTGAAAACTCTCCTTCGACACTCATTGGACCTGTTGTCGGAGTTTTTGCTGGATCAAATCAATGTACTGGTGGCGGAACATAACCGGAGAAATCGCTGCCTTTGCGCTAGCTTTGATATATGGCACGAACAGTTCTTAAAGGAGCTCGGTATCCAGGAGATATTGCTTTTGAAGGAAGCCGCATCACCAATATCGGGACCATATCACCCAGAACTGACGATGTGGTCATAAATATCGATGGGGATATTATTACTTCCGGTTTAATCAACACCCACCATCACCTCTATCAGTGGATGACACGGGGTCTCGCTACTGGTTGTGACCTTTTCCAGTGGCTCACAACCCTTTATCCTATTTGGGGTCGTATGAGTGTCGAAGACGTACATGCCGCCGCTCTAGTTGGCTTAAGTGAACTTGCACTGACCGGTTGCACAACAGCATCAGATCATCATTACATCGTTCCCAACAATGATGATGCTGTTTTCGATGCCATCGTAGAAGCAGCAAAAGCAGTGGGTATTCGCCTGTTTCTGAGTCGGGGATCAATGGACTTAGGACAATCATCTGGTGGACTACCCCCCGATAATCTAGTTGAAGATCGCGATGATATTCTCTCTTCAACCGAGCGAGTGATAGCTGAGCACCATGACGGAGATATGATCCATGTTGTAGTTGCGCCTTGCAGCCCGTTTTCAGTCTCAACAGAATTAATGATCGAATCGGCAGAACTTGCCCGAAAACACGGACTTCGAATGCACACGCACTTATGCGAAACTATCGATGAGCAAGAGCACTGCTTGGAACGATTTGGGAAACGGCCTGTAATGCAATTGGTTGACTGGGGCTGGGCTGGGAGTGACGTATGGCTGGCCCATGGAATCCATTTAACTACTGAGGAAATTTTACTACTTGGTAAAGCAGGAACAGGAATTGCCCATTGCCCTTCATCCAATGCTCGTATAGCTGCTGGTTTGTGTCCGGTCGTAGACTTTCGTGAGAACAATGTACCAGTTGGGTTAGGGGTTGACGGAGCCGCTAGCAATGAGGTTGGTGGCCTATTCGGTGAAATGCGTCAGGCACTATATACAGCCCGCATACGAGAACAACGAGCTGACGCCTTAATGCCTGAAGATGTCCTCGACATGGGAACGATGGGGGGAGCCAAATGCTTAGGAGAGGAGACACTAGGCGGAATTAATGTTGGAAATCCCGCAGATCTCGTTGTCTGGCCTGGAAATGACCTTGGAGGGATCACCGACCCAATAACCGGACTTATTCTAGGACCTGACAGACGAGCAAAGCATGTCTTCGTCGCAGGAGAACAACGTGTTCAAGATAGTGAACTCCTTGGAGTCGACATCGATACAGCGCATCGAGAACTTGCAAAAAGGTCGAAACGCTTATGGGACTAGGAGGTAGAGAATGAGTGTGAAGTTGATAAAAGGTGGAACAGTTGTCAATGCAAGCCATATCGGAGCAGCGGACGTAATAATTGAAGATGAAAAAATCGTTGGGGTCGTATCTCCACAAAGTGAAATAGCTATATCGGCTCTTAATGGTGACACCAACATCATCGATGCATCTGGAATGTATGTGATACCTGGTGGGGTCGATGCTCACGTCCATTTGCAACTTCCGATGACCCCTGAGGCGACATCAAGTGACACCTTTGCTTCGGGGACAGCTGCGGCTGCTTGGGGAGGAACCACTACCGTAATCGACTTCGCCGGACAAATAAAAGGAACAGCTATACCCACCGCTATTGAAACCCGCCTCGAGGAGGCATCTGGCCAATGCGCTATAGATTATGCGTTTCATCTTTCGGTAGGAGATGTCAACGAACAATCGCTCATAGACCTACACAATATGCTTGATGAAGGAATTAGCAGTTATAAGTTGTTCATGGCTTACCCTGACTCATGGTATTCAGACGACGGTCAGATCCTTCAAGTAATGCAATTAGCAGCCGATACTGGTGCAATGATCATGATGCACGCCGAGAACGGTATCGCTATCGATGTCCTCCGCGATCAGGCTTACGAACGAGGTGCAACTGGATCTATCTGGCATGGCCGCACAAGACCTCCTGAGCTGGAAGGAGAAGCCGCCCACAGAGCGATACAGCTTGCTGTAGTTGCAGGCTCTCCGCTCTATATAGTCCATCTTTCTTCATCTAATGCCCTTAACGAGGTTGCCCGAGCTCGCAACGACGGGAAAAACGTTTTTGCTGAAACTTGCCCCCAATACTTATATCTAAGTTTAGAAGAGCATCTCGATCAGCCAGGAGTAGAAGGAGTTAGACATATATGCTCACCCCCGCTTCGCAAATTAGCAGACGGGCATCAAGATAGCTTATGGAAAGGACTTCGGACCGATGACTTATCCGTTGTTGCAACAGACCATTGTCCATTTTGTGATGCGGAGAAAGTACTTGGACTCGACGATTTCCGACAGGCCCCTAATGGGCTTGGAGTAATCGAGCATAGAATGGATTTGCTATTCCAGGGAGTTCTTCAAGGAGAAATAAGTCTTCAGCGGTGGGTCGAGATATGCTCCACTACCCCAGCTCGCCTATTTGGTTTACAAGGGAAAAAAGGTGTCATTGCGCCTGGAGCCGATGCCGACATTATTATTTACGATCCCAATAAAGAGCACATCCTTGGGGTAGAAACGCATCATATGGCTATTGACCACTCTGTATGGGAAGGGGTCTCTGTTACGGGCCAGGCTATCAGTGTGCTGAGCCGAGGTAACTTTGTTATAGAAAATCGGGAATTTGTTGGGGTACAAGGGCATGGAAGGTTCCTTAAACGAAATATCCCAGATGTCCTTCGATAAGTCACCAAAAGGTAGCTTCCCAGCCTCAAGCAATTTCTTGAACTACTTCAAAGGCAATAGCTACGACCTCAGCATCTTTATCCAGCGAGTGAATTAACTCAGCAAGATCCTGCACCTTTCGTTGGTTCACATCGTTAACTTTTGTAATTGCCACACAAAACTTGGCTTCCATAGGCTTAGCTTTCTTTTGCCCCTCAGAGTGAAGAATTACTCTCGTTGCTCTTTCTGGTGTCAAACGATCATGAGGCATACATTCAGCCAGATCCGCAACACGTTCGGGCCGGTGACAGCAACTACTAATTACTTGATCAAGTGCATCTGCCCCAATAGTAGAAATCATGAAATTACTGGAAGATGGAACAACAGGTTCAAATGCTGCAGGGGCCTTAAACGGAAGCCTTCGAGACCCATCGGCTTCAACTATCACATTATCTACATTCCGGAACCAGCGATCACATAATGAGGGATCAACCCCTATAGCTTTTTCACCTTGGACTTCCTTCCAGATCATAATTGGGGTTCCGTTTGAAATGTTATGAATGATTTCATCCTCTGGTTCAAAATAGACGGGTAGAGATCGATTTTGGTCAAACCCCATCTTTGTTGTGGAAGTTAAGATCGTCTTACCATGAAGCTGCTTGCCAAGCGCGTGAAGAATGGTGGTCTTTCCTCCTCCTCCAACAATTGCTATGTGATTTTTGATTTGTGGCGCATCTAGGCCTAAATAATTAGCTAGCTCGGTAATTTGCAACAGGTCGATCATAGAAACTTAATCAGAGACTTTCATAAATCCATTATTATGCAAGTGCAGCTCCATCAATCCTCACATGCTCTCCATTAATGTGGCGGCCTTCGTCTGAAGCGAGGTATGCGATAAGACCTGCGACAGCTTCTGGTTCGACAAATGGCGTAAGTGGATTCTGCCTAAGAAGCAAGTCCATATCGATGTCTTCGATAGGCGGCATTCTCGTCATTGCTGTCTTTATCCCCCCAGGATTCACACAATTAACTTGTAGGCCCTGTTTTGCGTATTCAACAGCTAAAGACTTCGTAAGCGCGAGAACTCCAGCCTTACTTGCTGCATAGGCTGCTGAATACGGTATGCCTGCCAGCGCCGTTGTCGAAGAAACATTAACTATTGAACCCTTTGTCTCTAGCAGATAAGGAATTAATTCTCGGCAAACAAGAAAGGTGCCTGTAAGGTTCACAGCTAAAGTTCTTTCAAAATCAGTTGTTGGATGATCAGACGTGTGATGCCACAACTGAATTCCTGCCACATTCGCTACCACATTAACTTTTCCAAATAAATCCAGCATGTTCTTAACCGAACCAGAAACTTCAGCCTCATCTGATACATCACAGATCTCAGATTCAACATTCACTCCAAACCCGCGGCATTCCTGAGCTGTTTTTTCCAACTCACTTTTGTCTACATCGACGATATAAAGCGAAGCGCCCTCGCTTGCCATCCTTTTTGCTGTTGCTTCTCCTATACCTGTTGCAGCACCAGTAAGAAAGACGACTTTATTATCAAAACGTTCCATACAACCTATTTACCTTTTCGCACTTGTTTACAGTTTTCTTAATTTGTTAAATTAATGATGCTACTAACGGTCTATGCATGTAAAGTATCACAGGCCATAATTCCCAAGGAGGCACTTTACGATGCCAGACATTTCTTCCTTGAGCCTGTCGTTTGATGAAGTCAGCATGACATTCCCAGATGGAACTGAAGCTTTGCTTAATGTATCCCTCTCTGTTGGCCCCAACCAATTTGTATCCGTGGTCGGCCCTTCGGGCTGTGGAAAATCAACCTTATTGAATATTGCCTCAGGACTACTCGAACCTACCTCCGGTTCGATAGAGATTGCTGATACAAGTAGGGGATATATCTTCCAAGATCCTACTCTTCTTCCGTGGAGAACAGTTTTGAAGAACGTCGAACTTCTCTGCGAACTACACCAGATACCCAAAGAAGAAAGACGAAAAAGAGCACAGGAAGCAATAAATCTTGTGGGATTAAATGGATTTGAGAAACATTTTCCCAAGACTCTCTCCGGCGGAATGAAAATGCGAACTTCCCTTGCGAGGACTTTGACTTTACACCCAAGGGTTTTTTTATTTGATGAACCTTTTGGGTCGCTTGATGAGATCACGCGAGAAAAACTAAACGACGAAACACAACTTCTATTTCAGAAAGAGGGCTTCTCAAGCCTCTTCATTACTCACTCTATTTCTGAAGCAGTTTACCTCTCAACAAAAGTCTATGTTATGTCAGAACGGCCTGGGAGAGTAATAGCAGAGTTCGATATCCCATTTGATTACCCTCGGGTTCCTCAGCAAAGATTTGACCCTAACTTTGCTGAAATATGTGGAGAAATTTCTAACGCTCTTCGCGGAGTCGACCATGACTGAAGACATCGACCATAGGATTCGCTATACCGAAAAGAACTCTTTTAAAGTAAAGAATCCTTACAATAGATTTCGTCTAGTTCTTTCAAATCTTTTCCCTCCGGTGATATTTGGGTCACTAATTATTGGGATCTGGTATCTGGTATCGTACGGCATACTTGACGAAAGTAGAAGATTCTTACTGCAACCTCCCCATAGAGTGCTAACTAATGGCTTTTTAGATTGGGGCGGGCGAGATGGTATGAGCGAAATGCTCCAATCTCTATGGTCCTCGACGAAGGTAGCCGGCATTGGGCTGTTTTTTGCAATATTGGTAGGCTTTCTTCTTGCTGTAATTATGAGTCAAGCGGCTGCAGTGGAGAAGGCCTTATTCCCGTATTTAGTTACTTTACAAGCGATACCGATTCTAGCTGTCGTACCCCTGATCATGTTTTGGTGGGGATCTGGGCAAACATCAAGAGTTGTCGTATGCATTCTTATCTCCCTCTTTCCTATTATCGTTAATACTCTTTTTGGTTTGCAGTCAGCGGAAAAGGATATGCATGCGCTATTTACTCTTCACAGTGCCAACAGGCTTACAAGACTGAGAAAACTTATGCTTCCTGCTGCACTGCCTGCTATCTTCGCTGGTTTGAGGATCTCTGCTGGGC
>CETH01443768.1_pt1 | contig 18449 bp, 20 predicted proteins | sample 361461 | NCBI WGS metagenome assembly CETH01 (sample SAMEA2622695, study PRJEB7988) | marine metagenome | isolation source: saline water (ENVO:00002010), including
GACGGGCCAGCGGATTTAATCTGCTTCCCGTCGTAATCCAGCAGGGCACGAACTTTGCCCCACTGCGCACCTGCAACAACGATTTCGCCGACTTTCAGCGTACCGCGTTTAACAAGAACTGTAGCGACGGATCCGCGACCCGTTTCGACCTTAGCTTCGACAACTACTCCTTCGGCGTTACGGTCAGGATTAGCCTTGATTTCTAGAATCTCAGCCTGCAGCACTATGGCTTCCATGAGTTTATCAAGATTGGTTTTTTCTAAAGCGGAAACTTCGACGGCAAGAACATCACCGCCCATGCTTTCAACCACAAGTTCGTGAGATAGCAGTTCGTTGCGTACTCGATCCGCATCGGCATCGGGACGGTCAATTTTATTGATGGCGACAATGATCGGAACCTCTGCGGCCCTAGCATGATCAATGGCTTCCACTGTCTGCGGCATTATACCGTCATCGGCAGCCACAACGAGCACCACAATATCGGTAGCATTTGCTCCCCGCGACCTCATTGAAGTGAAGGCTTCATGACCGGGAGTATCGAGAAAAGTGATTTTGTCACCGCTTTCGATCTCCACTTGGTAAGCACCAATATGCTGAGTTATGCCGCCGGCCTCTCCCGCCGCGACATCGGAGGCACGTAGTGCATCGAGCAGGGATGTCTTTCCATGATCGACATGACCCATGATCGTTACGACAGGCGGGCGCTGCAGTAGGTTTTCGTCTTCGTCGTCATCGCCTTTAAGGCCAATTTCAACGTCGGCTTCAGACACGCGGCGCGGCGTATGCCCGAATTCAGTCACCAAAAGTTCGGCAGTTTCCGCATCGATCGTCTCCGTAATCGTCGCCATGATACCATTGCTCATGAGTGCCTTGATCACGTCACCAGCACGCTCGGTCATCCGATTCGCCAATTCTTGGACAGTAATTGTTTCTGGGATCGTAACCTCTCGGAAAACCTTGACCGACTCCTTAGGTCCGGTTGACGCGCGTTTCTCTCTTTCGCGCCGCCGCCGCACTGATGCGAGGGAACGTTGACGTTCTTCATCGTTTAGCGCCTGCGAAATAGTAAGCTTCCCACCACGGCGTCGATCATCGCCGCGGCGAGTTGCAGGTTTACGTGCATCGGCACGACCAAGTCTTTTAGATTCTTCCTCGTCATTCAACCGCGTCTCGGCTTTGGCCTTGCCTTTCGGCTTACCCGTATCACTAGCTTTATTTTCGGCAGCTTCCAGCCGCGCTGCCTGTTCTTTGGCGCGACGAGAGGCCTCCTCCTCAAGCTTGCGGCGTTCCTCATCTTCCGCGCGCCGTCGAACCTCTTCTTCCTTACGGCGCTCTTCCTCGAGCTCGCGCTGGCGTTTTTCTTCATCACGGCGGCGAGTTTCCATTGCCTCTCGTTCGGCACGGTTCTCAGCCATGTCTGTCTCAGTCTGAAGAGCACCCTCCAATGCCCGCATCCGGGTAGCACGCTCCTGATCTGTTAGGGTCCGGACCGGTGCCGCGGGCGCTTCTTCTTCGGGACTAATCGGATTGGTAGGCTCGGGCGGCAATTCTTCCGTGATTATCGGTGCATCACGTACTTCAGTCATCGCACCGTCGTCCGCTTGCTTGAATGTCCGCTTGCGCCGAACCTCTACAGAAACTGACTTTGTGCGCCCGTGGCTGAAACTCTGTCGAACCTGGCCCGCATCAACCGTCTTATTCAACTCCAACTTGCCAGGGCGGGAGAGTGAAAGTTTCTTTTTCTTGCCGTCGGTTTCTTTTTGATCAGTCATATTCCGTCAGCTTTCCTGCAACTTTAGTCGCACGCCATTAACGACGTTTTCTCTTCGCAAACCTTCCAACCGCCGCCCTTCGCGGATAAGCCTCTTTGCCAGCCCGCCGGCGAGAACAGCGATATGAACCACCCGTTCACGCCCGAAAGGCCCGCCCATTTGACCTGCGGTCCATAGGGACAAAATTTCTACACCGGCCGCTTTGCGACCTATCTTTTCCCGACCGTGATCAGCGCCATCAGTCGCTTCCACCAATATAGAAACATCTCCGGATTCCAGCGCTCCAAGCACTTTCTCGAATCCTGATATTGCCCTCCCAGAACGACGTGCCAACGCGATCATTTCCATACAACGCCTGTCCAAGAGGGACACCAACCTATCGGCTAGATCCAATGGAACAAAGACGTTTCGCCTGGCCACCTTTGAAAATAAATTCTCGGTGCACGCTCTACGTACTATATCTGCGCGTGCAGTTAACCACAATCCACGACCGGGCAACTTCTCCTCTAGATCGGGCACTACCTCACCATTGGGCGAAATTACGAAACGGATCAAAAGATCACGCGCGCCTGACTTATTAGTGTAAATACAACGCCGTTCCGACATATCTTCGGCCAATTTTATCATCTTATCCGCTCAGCTCGGCTCAACACTTTCCGCGATCTCATCCGCGGGCTCTTCCTCATCTTCGAACCAGTGGGCACGGGCAGCCATGATTATTTCATTGGCTTGGTCTTCATCCAGACCATAATCCGCCAGAATTCCTCGGCCCTCGCCCTCTCGGTTTCCCGCATCTATAAGTTCGTCCGTAGCGAGATCGCCAAGATCGTCGAGTGTCCTGATCCCAGCTTCACCTAGAGTAACCAGCATCTGGGGAGTCAAACCTGGAATGGTTGCGACATCATCTTCAACGCTAAGTGATTTTCGTTCCTCGGTCAGACGTTCCTCTTGCTCTGTCAGAAAGATATTCGCACGATTACGGAGCTCTTCTGCGATCTCTTCATCAAATCCCTCGATCGACAAAAGATCCTCAATTGGTACGTAGGCAACCTCCTCGATACTCGAAAATCCCTCGGTTACCAGCAAATGAGCAAGAACGTCATCGACGTCCAACCCGTCGATAAACATTTGAGACCGGGAATTGAACTCATCCTGTCTACGTTCTGATTCTTCGTCCTCGGTCAATATCATGATGTCCCACTGGGTGAGTTGGGAAGCCAATCGGACGTTCTGGCCTCTTCGGCCAATTGCGAGACTTAACTGTTCGTCAGGTACGACAACTTCGATCTTCTGTTGCTCTTCATCTAAAACAACTTTGGTCACCTCCGCTGGGGCAAGCCCATTGACGATGAAGGTTGCTGGGTCGGGCGACCACTGGATGATATCGATTTTTTCTCCCTGTAATTCTCCAACGACCGCCTGAACGCGGCTACCACGCATACCAACACAGGCGCCGACCGGATCGATACTTGAATCGTTGGAAAGCACGGCAATTTTAGCGCGACTACCCGGGTCGCGTGCAACCGATTTGATCTCGATGATACCATCGTAAATTTCGGGGACTTCTTGGGCGAATAGCCGCGCCATAAACTGAGGATGACTGCGCGATAAAAAAATCTGAGGGCCTCGAAGCTCTTCGCGCACGTCATAAATGTAGGCACGTACACGGTCGCCAGGCCGCAAAGATTCCCTTGGTATCGACTCATCGCGCCGGATCACGCCTTCGGCACGCCCCAGATCCACAGTGATATTACCGAACTCGGTGCGTTTGACGATGCCATTAACTATCTCGGTAACTCTATCCTTATACTCTTCGTATTGGCGTTTGCGTTCGGCTTCACGCACTTTCTGGACGATAACCTGCTTGGCGGTCTGCGCGGCTATGCGCCCGAAATCAATCGGCGGCAGCGAGTCCACGATAAAATCCCCAACAGCAGCCCCTTTCTGCATGTTCGCCGCTTCATCGACTGTGACCTGCGTGGTCTCATTTTCTATTTCTTCGACAACTTCGAGGTAGCGAGCCAACCTAATATCGCCGCTTTTGCGGTCAATCTCAGCGCGAACATCATGTTCTAGTCCGTACTTTGACCTCGCAGCTTTCTGGATCGCCATTTCCATTGCAACCAATACTTCCTCAGCCTCGATCGACTTTTCCCTCGCGACCGCGTCAGCTATCTGCAATAGTTCGAGCCGGTCGTACCCAGCAACAGGAATATTCTCCATATCAACCATAATCGTTCTTTCGTTACCTTAAGGCGTTTTGACTTTTATGAGAATTCTGACTGGCAGCTATCAGCTCATCTGTCAGAAGAAGTTTCGCTCGATGGATACTGGCAAACGGAATTTCATAAATCTCCCCGTCGACATCAATCAATATATCGTCGCCGTCTATCCCCTTGAGAATACCGTTGAATTTCATCCGGTCTAACACTGCAACCTTGCTCTCCAACCGTGCGTCAAAGCCGGCAAAACGATCATAATCTGCTAACCTAACAAGTGGGCGGTCAATACCTGGTGAACTTACTTCTAGCGTATAGGCCTCGTTAATCGGATCTTCGGCGTCCAGTAGCGAAGAGATATTTCGGCTGAGTATCGCACAATCCTCGACGGTCATTGCGACGTAATCAATGCGTTCTGCCATAATTTGTAGACAACGGTCTTCTCCGCCGCTGAGCCGAACTCGGACGAGATGATAGCCCAAGGCGCCTAGTGCAGGTTCGACGAGTTTTTCAACTAAGGCTATCTGATCCATCGGGCCTACCGTTTCTCCCCAAGTCTTCCAATAACCCTGCAAAAAATCAGGGCAGCCCGTAAGCAATAAAAAAAGTGGGCTAGGCCCACTCTTGTAAGATTTTATTCCGCCTCAGAAAGGCGCGTGGTCTTTCGCTATCAACGTAGTCGCGACAACTGTTTAAGGCAAGCTTTTATCTGTCTTTAATTTAAAGCCGGGATCGTCGGATATAAGTTAAAAAGGTGCACTTACGGGCAGCGGCGATTGCCTTCTCCTGATAGCGTGTCGAGGGCCAGTCATTAGGTCTTTCTTGCCAATCTCCCGGCTTTGATGCGTGCCAGGCAAAATCCTGATGGCCACGGAGATGCCAAAGGATCCATTCGAGATATCCCGCATGGTCGGTAGCTACTCGAAGTTCGCTCTCGTCCCGAAGTGCGCTAGCCAGATGGCTAAGAAACTTCATGCAAATAACTCTCCTCTTATGGTGTCGCACTTTGGGCCAAGGGTCTGGAAAGAGTATAAAGGCTCGCCCCAATGAGCTTTCTGGAAGTCTCTCAACCAGTATCCGCGCATCGTCTCGATAGATCCGTACATTATCAAGTCCGGCGTCACGAACTCTTGACAGAAGCTTTACTACGCCGTTCATAAACGGTTCGCAGCCGACAATTCCGACACGAGGATGGTTTTCAGCCTGCCAAGCGAGGTGCTCACCGCTGCCAAACCCGATTTCTAGCCAATAATCTTCTATTCCTGCCCCAAAACAGGCCGGCGGATCGAATGGTGCCGTTAGCAGCGGGTCAATTTCCAGTTTCGGTAGTAGGTTTTTGACCAAAGCTTTCTGACCTGCGCGCAGACGTCGTCCGCAGCGGCGTCCATAGAGGACTCGTTGGTGATCCGGAGTTAACTTCTTTGTCGGCATTTTGCCTGTATCACAACGTGGCGGCCTTAAGGTCTTCAACTAGGTCCGTTTTTTCCCAGGAAAACCCGCCATCGCTATCCGGTTCACGGCCGAAATGACCGTAGGCTGCAGACCGAGCATAAATCGGGCGGCTCAGCTTCAATCCTTCTCGAATCCCGCGCGGTGACAGATCAACAACCTCTTGGATGGCCATGGAGAGCTTATCCTCCGCCACTTTCGCAGTACCTGAAGTATCGACGTATACCGATAACGGCTTCGCAACCCCGATTGCGTAAGCCAGCTGGATTACGCATTTTTCTGCCAGACCGGCCGCTACAACGTTCTTAGCTACCCAGCGTGCTGCATAGGCTGCTGACCGATCGACTTTGGATGGGTCTTTGCCAGAAAATGCGCCCCCGCCGTGTGGCGCGGCTCCACCATATGTATCGACAATTATCTTGCGCCCGGTCAGGCCGCAATCTCCGTCGGGACCGCCAATTACAAAACGTCCGGTTGGATTGACATAAAATTCATCTTCCGGGCACATCCAGCCGTCGGGCAGAACCCTCTCGACGTGAGGCCTTACGATGTCGCGAATCTGGTCTTGATCCAAGTCTTCGGAGTGCTGCGTGGAAACAACGATAGAGTTAGCCTTAATCGGTTTTCCCCCTTCGTACTGGAGCGTCACCTGACTTTTTGAGTCAGGTCCGAGACCGGAACAAGGGTCGGCGTGACGAGCTTCGGCTAATGATCGAAGTATTTCATGTGAGTAAAAAATCGGCGCAGGCATAAGGTTGGGGGTTTCGTTGCACGCATAACCGAACATGATGCCCTGGTCACCAGCGCCTTCGTCCTTGTTACCAGCAGCATCCACACCCTGCGCAATGTCAACAGACTGTTGATGAAGATAAACCTCAACGGCTGCATTTTCCCAATGAAAGCCATCTTGCTCATAACCAATATCCTTAACGGCTTCACGCGTGACTTTCTCAACCTCGTTTTCTGTGATCGACTCCGGCCCCCGAACCTCGCCAGCGATAACGATACGATTAGTAGTGGTCAGCGTCTCACATGCGACGCGAGACATTGGATCACCGGAAAGGTATAGGTCGACGACGGCGTCCGAAATTCTGTCCGAGACTTTGTCAGGATGGCCCTCGGAAACGGACTCGCTAGTGAAAAGATAATTACCCCGCGGCACTATTTGCCTCCTCGAAGTTGCCCTGCGGCCCAGTCGGTTAGAGCCGCGTTGAAACATGAAAAAATTATCACTCTGACGTCGCCCGGGGGTGACATAAACTTTTGTCGAAAGCCTCACTCAGGATAACGCCTCGCTTGTTGCGTTTTGGCAATATCGGACCAGAACGTCAAGACCCGCATAGTCAGCAGCATCGCCTAGGGATCGTAGAACGATTCCCCAAGTTGCTTTGTCAAATCTAATAAGCGTCTCCGCACCAAAGCGTCCTTGATCTTGTGATAGGACTGAACAAGCTCACTTACCTCCCGGTCCGAAATCGAATCGTGACTACACTCGGTCCGTACATCCGTCGGTCCAACCTTTTCTGTCCTATTGGATAACGATCGCGGTATATCCTTGAAAAAGTAATCGATCGGAACGTCGAGAATTTCGGAAATATGATATAGTCGACTTGCGCCAATACGATTCGCGCCACGTTCATATTTCTGAACCTGTTGGAAGGTTAAGCTGAGCGCCTCTCCAAGTTTCTCTTGGCTCAATCCGAGGATCTTTCGGCGCTCCCGAACACGGCTACCAACGTGTACATCAACAACATTCGGTCCACCTTCCGCCCCAAACGGAGAACCCTCTTTCTCTTGTTTTCGATTTTCTGTTTTTGTCATTTTTTAGAGGAGTTCATGTGTAGGCATTAAAGTATTTCATATGCTTATATTGTAGGCCCATATTTGAAATCCTATTGGATCGAAAGAAGAAGCAATGTAAGAGAAGGCGTTGTGGTTGTCCAAATTTAGGAAAATTTTTCTATCTTTTCCTATCTTTTTTTAATGGCCGCTCGAATACTACTAACTATTTCTTTTGTATGAAATCGTGGTCGTCAAACAAAGTAGAATCGCCAGCACCATAGGAATCGCGTTGCCAAACCGCGCAAAAAACGTCGGCAGGATAGGCGCCGGAAGAGCTACGTCCACTGCCCCCTGCCGCCCAAGGCCGATAGAAGAAATTACCCGCCCATAGGGATCGATAACCCCTGAAATGCCTGTGTTAGCGACCCTCACAAGTGGCAATCCTTCCTCAACCGCCCGCATCTGAGCACTGGCAAAATGCTGATAGGGGCCAGCACTCATCCCAAACCAAGCATCGTTAGTGACATTTAACAACCACTCGGGTCGATCACTATTCAGTGCCACCCGCCCGGGGAAGATCGCTTCGAAGCAGATTAATGGACTGAAAGGAGGGAGGCCAGGTAAGCGTAGCGTCTGGAGGCCCGGCCCCGGCTCAAAGTCAATGGGACCTGATGTGATCTTATCGAGGGAAAGAGTCGATCGGAGCGGCACGTATTCACCAAATGGGACCAGATGATGCTTGTCGTAAACAGTTTGCGATCGGCCATTATCATCTATCGTAACCAAACTGTTGTATGCGCCCACGGCACGTTCACCCTCTCGATCAATCCGCATCGCACCGGTTAAAAGGTACCCATTGGCCGGAACAATCCGACGCAACAGAGACTGGGCAGATGGATCGGCCAGAAAAGCGAAGGATACTGCCGTTTCCGGCCAGAGAACGTGGGCTGGTTGGATACCGTTCTTCGATAAGCTTAGCTGAATTTGATGTGCAAAATTTGCTGTTATCCGCGTTGGATTCCACTTCTCACGCTGCGCGATGTTTGGTTGAACAATCCGAAGCACCGGCGCGGTGGCTTGATCTTGGGGGGCGTTTTCTTGTCTGGCAGCCCCGGCGATGGCGAATACCATCAGCACTGCTAGCCCAGACACCGCAACCGGGACGCGGTGTCGGGATCCTGTATCCGGCAGCACAGCGGGGGCCGATGCAGCGAATACGGTTACAAGAGACAGGCCGTAAACCCCGATCCATGCAGCAGCCTGCAGCACGGATGGCACTATCGACCACACGTTACCAATGGGGTTCCACGGGAACCCAGTGAAAACGAACCCGCGGATCACCTCAAACAGCATCCATGCTCCAGCTAGTATGCAGATGCGAGAAACCCCCGGTTTCCAAAACAAGCGCACCGTAACGGCCATAAGTCCGGTAAAAATCCCAATACCTAGAGACAGTCCAAGTAACGCAAATGGAATTAGCCAAACGAAACGGGCCGCGTCGACCAATAGGGCATTGGATACCCAGTACAGTCCAGCCGCAAAGTAACCGGCTCCGAACAGCCAACCTATACCGAAAGCTGCTCGGCGCGTTTGTGCTCCATCCAACAACCAGACTAGACCCGGAAATGAGATAAAAAGTACTGGTAGCAAATGGATCGGCGGCTGCGCTGCAGCAGCCAGCGCGCCAATTAAAAACGAAATCAGCCACCGGCGCCAGCCGCCCAGTGAGCTCAGCCGCTCGGCAATTCCCTTACCATCTGTGATCAGCAATTTCATTCATCATTGGGTACGGAAATTTTTGATACCCGAAGCCTTCGGATGCGGCGCGGATCGGCCTCTAGAATTTCGAACTCTACGCCGGACGCGTAGCGAATGATCTCGCCACGACCCGGGACACGGCCGGCCAAGTAAAAGACCAGACCGCCCATAGTATCGATATCTTCATCACGATCCTCTTCGGCAAGAAATTTGCCGGTTTCGAGCTCAAAATCTTCGATCCGCAGACGCGCATCAATATTGATCTGGTCAGGTCCATTGCGCTCCAATCGAGGGCCGGCATCCTGATCATGCTCATCCTCTATTTCACCGATGATCTCCTCAACCAGATCCTCAATCGTGACCAGCCCATCTACTCCTCCAAACTCATCGACCACCAAAGCCATATGTAGACGTTGCACCCGCATTTGGAGAAGCAGTTCAAGAGCTGGCATCGACGGAGCCACGAATAATGGTTTCCGAACGATCTTAGTAATCCCCGTCCCCTGATCATCGTCCCAACACGCGAGGAGGTCCTTGATGTGGACCATTCCGATCACCTCATCAAGCTGACCCTTGTAAACAGGTAGTCTTGAATGGCCACTTTCACTCATAATCTTAGCAACATCGGCTATCGTTGTTTCCGCCTCAACTCCGCAGATGTCGACGCGCGGGACCATAACATCTTCGACCGCTACGTCACGGACACTAAGTACGTTCCGGAGTAACGAGAGTTCCTCAGCATTGTCGGCCCCCTCACCATCCTCTTCTAATTCTATTAGTTCTTCTATCGTATCGCGTAACGTTTCAGTGTCGTTTCGCGAGGCCAACATTCCACGCAATCGCGCGAAGAAACCATGCTCGATATCTTCTCGAGATCGTGAACCTTCGTTAGGATCGGTCATATGTTGATTTCCGAGTGTTTGATTTGACTACCTTTGTAAGGGTCGGAGACCCCGAGTGTTTCAAGTATTTCAGTTTCAAGGTCCTCCATTAGCACTGCTTCATGGTCAGTCTCATGACTGTGGCCTAAAAGGTGTAAAACGCCGTGGACGATCAAATGGGAAATATGGTCAGCCAACTCGATGCCACTGACTTGCGCTTCAGAAACAATAGTCTCGATTGCCAAGACGATGTCCCCTAATAGGGCGGGGCCGGGGCCCTCTAACTCGCCGGTAAAAGCTAGTACATTGGTCGGCCCGGATTTGCGCCGCCAATTTTCGTTTAGAGCGGCTATAGTGTGGTTATCAGTCATCAGAATACTTAGTTCTGCTTTTGCTTCAAGGCAGCCGCACGCCCTAAACGCCGCCTCTGCAGCAAGTTGGACCGTTAGTTCAAGACGCGGAACCACGTCTCGCCAGCCGTCGGCATCTATGTTGATATCGACATCGAGGACCCTCTCAATCATATCCAACCGGCCTATTCATCGGCAGCATCATAGGCGTTAACGATCCGAGACACGAGTTCGTGACGTACTACGTCATCGGCGGAAAGATGCACGGAGGCTACTCCATCGACGCCCTCCAGGGTCCGTATTGCATGATGTAGCCCGGAGGTGACTCCGGGCGGCAGATCGATCTGACTTAGGTCACCGGTTACAACCATGCGAGCGTTCTCACCCAAGCGGGTTAAAAACATTTTCATCTGAACAGCGGTAGCGTTCTGCGCTTCGTCCAATATGACGTATGCATTAGAAAGGGTGCGGCCCCTCATAAACGCGAGAGGCGCCACCTCAATCTCACCGCTTTCGAGCTTCCGATCCACCTGTTCCGGTGCCATCATATCGTAAAGTGCATCATACAGCGGGCGAAGGTAAGGGTCGATTTTATCTCGCATATCGCCGGGCAGAAAGCCCAGACGTTCACCCGCTTCGACAGCGGGACGGGAAATTATAATTCGATCGACCCTTCGCGATGTAAGCATTGACACCGCTATACCAACTGCAAGATATGTCTTGCCTGTTCCCGCCGGCCCTAAGCCGAAGCTCAACTCATTATCTAACAGTGCCCTGATATACCTTTGCTGGCCTGACGACCGCGCCGAAATGTGGCGTTTCGGTGTCCGAATGCCGGACTTTCCGTTAGCCGACTCGTCGAAACCTTTCCGGTCCTCTTCGGAGGCATTTCGCGCCAGCCTAATAGCAGCGTCGACCTCTCCAGTGGAGACTTCTAGACCCCGGACAAGGCGGCAATACAAGCTCTCCAAACATACGCGCGCGATATCGACGGCGGCTGATCCACCCCCGATGGTAACTGTATTGCCGCGAGACGCAACTGTAACATCAAGCACCTGCTCGATGCGCGCCAAATGCCTGTCGAAGTCGCCATACAGGAGCGGTAGCAGCTTGTTGTCCTCAAATTCCAAAACCACCGGCAAGACACCGGCGACATGAGTATCTACCTTGGTCAAAGGGCGGCTAACTCCTTCCCAGATTTTTCACTACCCGACTCCGGAAGAGCCGCCAGCGAGTTAGGGCCAGCAGAGACTACCCGCGCATTGATGATGTTGCCAAAAGCTCTCTCGGTAACGGCAGTACCATCAAAATTTACGTGTACTGCTTGCATCCACGGGCTCCGACCAGAAAGCTGACTATCTGCCCTTCCATGACGGTCGAGAAGCACCGGCAAAACTTGATCTACGCAATCCTTGTTAAATCTCGCCTGTTGCTGGTTTAGTAAATCTTGTAGTCTCGATAGTCGAGCGGCTTTAAGATTTTCAGGCAGTGCATTCTCCATCGCAGACGCTGGCGTGCCAGGACGAGCGCTATATTTAAATGAGTAGGCCTGCGCAAACCCTACCCGATCAACAAGCGACAATGTATCTTCGAAATCCTCATCGCCTTCCCCCGGATGCCCAACAATAAAATCCGATGATAAGGCAATGTCGGGTCTCGCGTCACGCAGCGCATCTATTATGGCCAGATAATCCGCCGCTGTATGCCGACGGTTCATGGCGGAAAGAACACGATCTGATCCAGATTGCACCGGAAGATGTAGGTACGGCATGAGGATATCGATATCGCGGTGCGCCTGGATAAGATCAGATGTCATATCACGCGGATGGGAGGTCGTATACCGTAGCCGTTCAAGACCGCGGATGCTTGCCAGCTCCTCAATCAATGCCGCTAGCCGCCACTCCCCCTTACCGGGGGAAAGGCCGTGATAGGCATTTACGTTCTGCCCAAGAAGGGTAATCTCGCGGGCGCCCGCATCCACGAGGTCACGCGCCTCGGCCATAACATCAACAACCGGACGGGAAAACTCTGCCCCGCGGGTATATGGAACCACGCAGAACGCACAGAATCTATCGCAGCCTTCCTGGACCGTAAGAAACGCCGAGGGACCCTGTGAGCTAGCCATCGGCAACGAATCAAATTTAGGGTTTACAGGAAACTCTGTATCGATCACGCCCCTACCGCAATTATTTTTTATTTCGTTCTCTCGATTCGCGCGGGCAATCATCTCAGGCAGTCGATGGTAGGTTTGCGGTCCAAAAACCATATCCACATATGGCGCTCGCCGAAGCATTTCTGCACCCTCGGCTTGAGCTACGCAGCCGGCGACCCCGATCATCATCGTTTGACCGGCATCATTACGTGCATCTTTTATGGCGCGAAGCCTACCAAGTTCCGAGTAAATTTTTTCCGACGCCTTTTCACGAATATGACAAGTGTTAAGGATTACTAGGTCGGCTTCTTCTGGCTGTGCAATGTGGTTGTATCCAAGTGGCGCAAGGACATCCGCCATACGCGTCGCGTCATAGGCGTTCATCTGGCAGCCATAATTCTTAATGTGAAGTCTTTTGGCCAAGGGTGCTATTCCGGATCCGGCTTTGGGCGTTTAACGAATCTATTTTCGCCCAGAGGTTCCCGCGAACTGTTTATATTGCTCAATTTCCGGAACCTATCATTGCATTTTAAAGTGTCAAGAAGTCACTAACCGGATAAATTCATCAAGCCGACCGGCATTTGCTGCGGAAACACCTCTGGCAACCTCAGCTTGGCAATGGTCGGCAAGCGCCTTACGCGTCTCGTATTTTTCGATCGATACCGGCGGATGAAAAATGACATCTACCGTTGCACATCCCAGCCCAGCAACCTCCCAGAAATGTTGAGCTAACGTCATGTCCCCATACCAAGCAAAATATGGGCGCAGCGCTCGTCCGACTGGCATGCCATCCAATAGCGTGTAAGCCAGCGAAACGGGCTGTACAAGAAGTGGTCTACCGTTCGGCGCCACCTGCGCTACACTAAACAACGCGCTCTTGAAAGGCAGAACGGCATTGCCATCAGAACTAGTGCCTTCGGGGAATAGAATCAGATTGTCGCCCGCCTCTAGTCGACTAATCATTTCATCGCGCTGTTTAGTCGCCTTCACAGCAAGCCTATCGACGAAAACCGTTCTCTGCAATTTCGCAAGTACTCCAAATAACGGCCAGTTCGCTACCTCTGCCTTCGCAACGAACGAGGCCGGTAGAAGAGATCCTAAGATTGCGATATCAGAATAGGACGTATGATTACAAGCAAATAGGACAGGGCCCTCGGAATGCATCTCACCATACACCCTAATACGAAATCCGAGTAGCCTTACGCATCGTCGGTGATAGAAAACGGGAAGCCGGATTGAGAGAAGTCTGTTGAATCTTAACGCGAAAGCCTGAATCGGCAATAAAATTACGGTCAACGCAAGGTAGGCAACGATCCGGACGAGCGCCCGAAGCGGCGACCCCACCGTTCAAGCCTCCTCTTCGCCGTCACGACGGCTTTTTCGTTCGTAGTGTTTAAAATACTTGTCTGTGACGAGGTCGGTCTTCACCACGATGCTTACATCAGTGGTATTAAAATCTCTATCAACTACCGCCCCGTCACCAACGAAGCCACCAAGGCGTAAATAACCCTTGATCAAGGGTGGTAGCTTAGCAAGCGCGCGACGCTGATCAATCTCATCTTCCGGCAGCAATCGCATATCCACGTATCGATCTTCCAGCGCTCGCGGCCTTAGTGCTGGCGGTGCCAGATGATAATGGTAGAGATAAGAGAGGGGTAATGCGAGGGCTACGGGATCCGTGCCTGGCATGCTAGCGCATCCAAACATAATGCTGACATCGTAGCGAAAAATATATTGCGCAATACTTTGCCATAAAAGCTGCATCGTCGGTCGATTGCGATACTCTTCCTCCACACAGGATCTGCCCAGCTCAAGAGTTTCACTGTCAGTGCCAACAATCCTTGAAATTTCATACTCGCTAGACGTATAGAAACCGTCGTTCTTGTTAGCGACGCTGCTGCGCAATAGGCGATAGGTACCTACCACACCGCCGGGTAAATCTGTACGTTGTGTATCGATCACCAAGAGATGGTCACAGATCGCATCAAAGCGATCAAAATCGCGTTTTGCGGCCTCCACCGCCGCCGAGGGGTGCGCTGACATTTCTTCGTAGAATACCCGGTAGCGGAGGGCCTGAGCAGCCTCTATTTCCGCATCATCAAATGCCAGCCTCGCCACAAGGTTCCCGACTTTTATCGGATCAAATGCGGCGGAAGATTTTCCTCCGTCCATTACAGCCTCTCCGCAGCACGCCGAGTCACTTCCGCCTCTATTTTTGAGCAAAATCTTGCGAAAATCACGGCTCGATTGGCAAAACCGGGAAAAAGATTCCCGCTAGCGGAGCCAGCCCAGTCCATCAAACAGGCTCCAAAGTATTAGGAGCCGCGCTCGGACGCGTCACTTATTCTTACCTTCATCGGAGTTATCGTCCAACGGGATACAATACAGCTCGAGCCGTTCTCCAACAATCTTGTACCCCAGTTCAGTTGCGATCTTTTGTTTAAGCTCCTCGAGCGCCGCATCTTCAAACTCTACGACCTCGCCGGTTCGCATGTTTATAATGTGATGATGATGGCCGTCGCCATCCTCAGCCGTTTCATATCGAGCGCGTCCATCACCAAAATCATGGCGTTCAAGTATGCTGGCCTCTTCGAAGAGACGTACCGTTCGATACACGGTCGCCATACTAATCCGGTCATCAATTAAAACCGCGCGTCGATGAAGTTCTTCAGCGTCTGGATGATCGTCGGACTCAGATAAAACCCTAGCGATCACCCGTCGCTGACCAGTCATTTTCAGGCCCTTATCTTTACAGAGCGCTTCGATGTGAGAGGGCAATGATGTATCCACACCAATAACTTATGCGAGGCAGCCGATTTAGTCAAAAATTGTCAAAGTATGGCCGGGTATCATGACCAAGCCTATCAGCTATCCCGCCGCTTTCCGAGGCCAATTTTTTTTGCCAGGGAACTCCGTTGTTTAGCATAGTTAGGTGCGACCATAGGGTAATCGGCTGGAAGCCCCCATTTTTCTCGATACACTTCAGGCGTCATACCATAGGCTGTCCACAAATGCCTTTTCATCATCTTCAGTTTTCGGCCGTCTTCGAGGCAGATTATATAATCGGGCGTAACAGATCGGCGGACCGAGACCGCAGGCTGTGGTTTTTCTCCAGTATATTGACCGGTTAGGCCGATTAGCGAATCGTGAACGGTTTTAATAAGCTGAGGCAGATCACTTATATCAACATTGTTGTTTTGCAGGTGCGACGCTACTATCTCGGCAGTCCAAGCAATTACGTCTTTGCTATCAGCAATATAAGTGTCAGCCATAGGCCTCACCTTTGCACAAATTAAAGGCCGAGTTTATAAGATTGTGGCCTGACCTCCGCAATATATTTTTTATAGTAATTGTTAGATGAGAATAAAAAGATCTGGCTCTGACTATTTCGTGGATATCACTGAAGAATCTTGCCCGATGACTTTTGTCAAAGTGCGGCTTGAGTTGGAGAAAATGTCGGAGAGTGAAATCCTAGAAATTAGGCTCCGGGGATTTGAGTCTCTTAAGAACGTGCCGGCTTCTGTCACCGAGTTAGGGCACACGGTTGTATCTGTGGAATCGGAGAATTCAGTCGAGCCGGCCGATAGAGAAGAGAATAAACAGGCGGTCCACCGGGTGTTAATCCGGAAGAATCAAATATAGATTTGCGCTATCTTCCCGCATTCAGCGTTTCGGTTTTAAGATAACGGGACATCGTAACAGCAGCAGCCGATGTTCCATCATTGCGAGTATAGTAGTTTTGCCGCCGTCCAACAGCCACAAACCCGCGGCTGACGTATAAAGCGCGGGCCACGTTATTATCTTCCGCCACCTCTAGAAATAGTTTTTCCGCTCCGCCATTTTTCGCTTGATGTATGGCACCATCAAGCAGCATTGCTCCCACGTGAGCACCCCGATGATCCGGCGCCACCGCCAAAGAAAGTATTTCGCACTCGTTGGCAGCGATACGTCCAAGCGCGAAACCAGCAATCGACCATCGTCTGCTCAGTTTGGCAACGATGCCAAATGACCCCGGTGTAGAAAGAATTCGTCGGATCATCGCACCGCTCCAAGCATCATCAAACGACATAGTGTGGATTCTCGAAATCATACCGATATCATTTTCCTCAATGATCGCTATTTCGTAACCTTTCATCTCTCTGTATTCCTCGTCTTTAGGCTTTTTTCTAGCCTAACCGCTCGGCTTATTCTTCAGGCGTCCACCCCAACGGGGTATCTTCGCCTCAGGGCTCCGAAGATATAAGGGGGCCAACGTATTCGAGGCCACCCTGCGACTATCTATAATTTTCTCTGCAATGCCGGCGACCAAGACTGGGTCTGGAACGCCATCACCACTGAAACTCTCGAAATCGCCCATTCCGGATATACTTTCCTCTTTACGTAGGCGGCCAAGCGCATTTCCAGCGACAACGGGCCGGTGTATGCGGATCAACTCCCGAATGCCTATAGAATCCATAGTTGAGGGGAGATCTATCGGCGTAGTATCACGATCGAATAGCTGGACAAAGTAATCAGCTCGGCGAGTATCTAATACAATCAATATGGGCTGAGCATCATTGGTTGGTACGGCTGCAGCAACAGCGTGCAATGAGGAAACCCCGATGGCGGGACAGTCAGCGACGAGGGCAAATCCCTTGGCCGCCGAGATACCGGTTCGGACTCCGGTAAAGGATCCTGGGCCAATGGTGACGCTAATCAAGTCGAAGGCAGATGGTGTGATATTAGCATCAGCGCATAAGTTCTTGACCAGAGGTATAAGCGCCTCTGCGTGGCCCCGAGACATCGCTAATGAGTGTCTCGATAGCACAGACTCACCCCGTAGGATTGCGACGCCGCAGAAATCGGCACTTGTATCGATTGACAGGATTTTACGCATTTTTAAAAGTGATAACTATTTGGCCCAATTCGTAATCTTGATAATAACTTTATGCTCGAACTTTAGGGGAAGAACCATATGAAACTTGTTGAAGTTACGCCCCCCGAGTTTGACGTCGATTTTCATATCGCGTACGCGACCTCTAATAATTTCACTGGAAAACCAGTTTATAGTCGGCCTGGATGCTACCTCCATCCAGACGCAGCTAAATGTTTGTCAAAGGCGGTCGAGCTTGCTGCGAGGCTAGGGCTTCGTCTCCGTATATTTGATGCTTTTAGGCCATCGGAGGCGCAATTGGCGCTCTGGAGTCATACGCCGGACCCTGACTTCCTGGCAAACCCAGACCACGGATCGCCTCATTCTCGGGGAGTCGCAATAGATCTGACCTTGTTGGATGAAAGGAAGAATGCGCTCGAAATGGGTACTACTTTCGACGCGTTTACACCCCTCTCGCACCATGGAAATACAGACATTTCCCCTAATGCCCAACGCAATCGGTATCTGCTGATGGGTATTATGACCACTGCAGGCTGGGACTTCTACCGCAACGAATGGTGGCATTATCAGCTCTTTAATTCCCGGCGTTACCAAATTCTTGGCGACGACTCGTTGAATGAGCCGATGATGCCGCCGAGGGAATAAAATGGCGAGACGGCGTGGAACAATCTATGCACATAGCCAGCTTGCAGGTAGAATTCCTCGTAGTTTAAATCCAGCTGGCGGCGAACCAACATAAATGTTTAGGAAGAAGATGGTTAGATTTGGCGCAATTACACTCGCAGTCTTTATCGGTCTAAAAGTACCGGTGATGGCCGCCGATTCTGCCGTTGTGATGATGTATCACCGGTTTGGCGAGAACACATATCCATCTACCAACATACGAATTGCCCAGTTTGAGGCCCACCTCAAAGAGCTAGCTAAGTCAAAATACGCCGTGCTTCCCATCCCGGAAATTGTCGCGAAGCTGAAGGCGAGACAACCGCTACCAAATCGAACAGTAGGCATATCGATCGACGATGCCTTTCTCTCAGTTTATCGTAAAGCTTTCCCTCGACTTAAGAAAGCGGGCCTACCGTTTACCCTTTTTGTCGCGACGGATCCGATAGACCGCAAGATCGGTGGTTACATGAGCTGGGATCAGATTCGTGAGCTAAAGGCGGCCGGTGTCTCCATCGGTAGCCAGACGCATACGCATCTGCATATGGCTCGG
>CETH01001136.1_pt1 | contig 18422 bp, 10 predicted proteins | sample 361461 | NCBI WGS metagenome assembly CETH01 (sample SAMEA2622695, study PRJEB7988) | marine metagenome | isolation source: saline water (ENVO:00002010), including
TTGTGCGATGATCGGAGCGAAGCTTGCGAGTAACGTGAGTATCAGTGCTGGAGTGGAGCGAGATAGAATCGATTTCATTCGAGTGTTCCTTCTACGTCAAAGACGAATTTCATGCCGGACTCTAGGTGCTCGGCTATGTGACAATGCACCATCCAGCTACCAGGGTTTGTGAGTTCGAGGAGGATGTCGGTAGTTGAGCCTGCCGGCAACAGCACTGTGTCTTTCCATACCATGTTCTCGTTGCGAACGCCGTTCTGTTCAAGCACTAGAAACCGCTGGCCGTGGATATGGAGTGGGTGCTGCATAGCATGAAATGCGGATCGGTCGTTCGTTACTCGGATCCTAACGACATCCCCGACCTGAAAGCGCCAGTCAATTTCTTTGTTCTCCGCCCCGGTGGAAGGGTCTTGGAGAACCCAAGAAACTTCGTTTCCGCTCGTTGCCCAGTTCATAATGGGCATTGTGCCAGTCCATTCAACCGGGTTGAAATATACCCAGTCTAGATTCATAGACTGTTCGACTACCATAGGAAGGTTTTCGACCTTTAGGCTCATGACGAGTTCTAGGTCGGGAGGCGCATTGAATAGGTGGCGATACTTATCTATGTCGGTAACCACATCCTCGTGGGTGCGGAGCGTTTCGAATGCGCGCGTGCCATTAACGGCTCCGTTTGTTGAGAGAGATGTGGCCCTGCTCGGATTCTCTGCACCGTCGGGGTTGGCTCCCGCAACGGTCACACGACCCAAGATGGTCTCCTCTTCTAAAAAGAGTCCTTGGCGGTGATTGATCCCCTGAACGCGGTTTACTAGGGACCAAGTCCCGCCTTCAGGAAACAGGACTTCTACCGTGTATCGCTCAGCCGGAGCGAGAACGATGCTCTCGGCAAGGGATTCGCGCTCGAAGCGACTCACGTCGGAACCCACAACCTTGATCGGGAGCGCGATTTCGTTGTCGGTGTTCGTAGGACGGAAGGATAGGTTGAAGGTCCTCGTGTTTGACGCGTTGGTGAAGTGGAATCGCACCACGTCACCGGCAGTAACCTCTAGTCCGTATTCTGGCTCTCCGTTTGTGAGGAAGACGTTTCCAAACCTACCCATAAGCATGTAATTCGCCGACTCATTACCGAAAGGCACGAACTCTTCTGGCCCTAGAAGCAAGTCGTCGAGCATTACTATTTCTTCGTGCGCTACAGTGTTGTAGTACCCACTTTCTATTGGCTCTACGACCATATTGCCGGCGAGCCCGAGTTCCTGCTGGATATCTTCACGGTGGTGTGGGTGATACCAGTAGACACCTGGATCAGGGAAGTAGAGCTGATACTGGAAAGTCTCTCCTGGCAGAACGGGATCCTGCGTAAGCCCCGGCACCCCGTCATATCGGTTGTCCAACCGAAGCCCGTGCCAGTGGATGGCGGTTGGCATTGAAGTCTCGTTTCTAAAGTTCACGAAGATCCGAGTGGCCTCCGTAACCTCTAGAAGTGGCCCAGGGATTTGTTGGTTGAATGCCAACATGGCCAGCTCTCGGTTGCCGACCGTCTTTCTCACAAAGCCTGCTTCAAGGTCGAGTGTACCCCCATCCGGAAGCTGGATCACTTCACTGGGGATTGCCTCGGGAAGTCCTGATGCATCGGTCTTGAGGAGCATCGGAGAGATGGAAGGACGAACCGACATTACACCAGGGAGCATCGGAATACCCTCGTAAGTCGGAGGCAAGACCCATGATTTACCGCTGTTGCCCATCTGCTCTCCCATGTTCGGGGAGAGAGGCCCGTTGTGCCTCACCCCTTCTTCCGCTGAGGGAGCCAGCGCCATTAGATCATGCGCTTCCATACGACTTGACGGTGATCTGCCCCTCAAGATGAGCGGTCCTCTGCGTTCGGTTACATCACCGTTAGCTTCTGCAGTGATCCACACGAGGTACTTGTTAAACGCGACCTCACCCAACTGGTTGAGCCCGTTGGTGACTTCCCCGAGTCTGACCACAGGATCTAGCGCGAGCGGGGTCGCCCATGCGACGAATGCGCTATATGGGCCTAGTGCCGACGGATTTGGAAGACTGCCGATCCACGCTGTCAGGGCGTGGCGATGCCGCCCGTCAGCTGTAACGGTTACCCCGTAGGGAGACCACGGTCGGCGCAACTCGATAACGCCCGTGGCTTCAGCCCCCCGGGTCGTTGAGAAGAGGTCAATACAGTTTAGGTCCGACGCCGGTCGGTCCAGTGACGATGCCCTCTCAGTAGCTGATTGTGGTGTCGCCGCGAAGGGAGAGACGCCGGTTGCGGAAGGTCTGTCAGCACAGACTTCGGAAACGCCAGGGATCTGAGCTGGGATGTCCTGGGACATCCCCGTGATGAGAGTCGTTACCACGGCGCTGACTAAGCTGGCTCGGTGGCGTGTACAATTGCTGCGGCGTGCAGTTTTGAGAAGCATGCCGTCATCTTCGCCGAGACATCGCTCAGAGGCAACGGCTCATTTGGCTTAGCCCTTCGGTCAATTGACTGAAATCGCTGGCGGGAAGTAAATTAGGTGAGCCTAATATACTGCTTTCTGGTCCGAAGATGTTCGATCCTGCCCTTGCTCTATTGCTATTCGCTGTTTTCACCGTTTTGGTCATGCTCGCACTGTGGCCGAAACGGGGAGTCTACGCGCGCTTGAGCCGGATGGCGGACATGAGCGAGAGGGTATTGCTTGAGGATCATGTCGTAGCTGGCAATGTGACGGTGGGTCTGCTACCGGAAACGGAGAGTGCTGACGGGCCAGTTAGCACTCTGCTCCATGTGAATCCGGGTGCGTCTGCAAAGGTCGTCGGTATTTCACAGGCATGCCAAGGTTCACAACGTCGTCGCCTTCTGGATCTCGGTGTTGTTCCTGGCACAACTGTCGACGTGGTTTTTGAGAGCGCGGCTGGTGACCCAGCAGCCTATAACATTCGGGGGGCCTTGATTGCCCTCCGTCGTGAACAGGCAGACTGGATTCAGGTTGAGTTTGACCGTAACGCTTCGAGCGAAGAGGCGTTGTGATGGATGCGTTCTCATCCACTTGCGAGTCGTGCGCGCAGCACCGAGAACAGAGTTTGGTTCGTCTGGGCTTGAGCCCCGACCGGTGGGACTATCTGGTTGCTTTGGCTGGAAATCCAAACGTCGGTAAGAGTACTGTGTTCAACGAGCTGACCGGCCTGCGCCAGCATACCGGGAACTGGCCTGGAAAGACGGTGGTTCGGGCTGAGGGGGTGTTTGGGTACGAAGGTAAGCGTACTAAGGTCGTCGATTTGCCAGGGACGTACTCACTTCAGGCGGTGGGTGTCGATGAAGAAGTTGCTCGCGACTTTGTTCTCTTCGGTCGACCGGACGTCACGGTTGTGGTCGTGGACTCGACCCGGCTCGAGCGAAATCTCAATTTAGTGCTCCAGATTCTAGAGATAACCGACAGAGTTGTCGTGTTCCTAAATCTCATGGACGAGGCCAGGCGCAATGGCATTGCTCTAGACCCGAGCAGGCTGGAATCGGAGCTGGGTGTTCCGGTTGTCACTGGCACAGCGCGAGAGGGTATAGGGATCTCAGACCTGCTTGAGGCTGTGCATGAAGTTGCTACGGGTCGAAGGAAGACCTCGCCGTATCGCGTCCAAGAGCATGCTCCTGATATTGAGGTGGTAGTATCGGAGCTTTCCTCCATTGTGTTGGCTGCCTTTCCAGATGTACCAAATACTCGTTGGGTATCGTTGCGTCTATTGAACGGAGACGCGGCGGTGCAGGAGGCCGTGCGATCAGGAGAACTAGGCCAACTCAGTCGTGATGATTCGGGGGAAGTGATAAGAGATACGCCAGAGCCGGAACGTGCCCGTGTGCTGGATGCCGCGACTCGGCTCCGTTGGGAACTTCCCGCCGATTTTCAAGACATTGTGACGGCGCGCGCATATGCTAGGGCGGAAGCCGTCGCTTCACATGCGCAGAAGAAGGGTTTGGTTAAGGCAGCCTTCACGTTTGACAGAAGGCTTGATCAGCTGCTGACCAGCCGGCTTTTGGGTTTCCCTTTAATGCTTCTCATCCTGGGGGTTGTCTTTTGGTTGACAATTGAGGGAGCGAACGTACCGTCATCGATGCTCGCCACGCTGCTGGTGGATCAAGGTCATTCCTGGCTGAAGGCGCTTTCTGCTTCGGCTGGATTGCCCTGGTGGCTGGACGGTTTCATGCTAGACGGAGTGTATCTCGCCACCGCATGGGTGATCAGCGTGATGCTTCCGCCGATGGCGATATTCTTCCCCCTCTTCACGCTATTGGAGGACTTTGGCTACCTGCCACGTGTGGCTTTCAATCTCGACTCAATGTTCAAGAAGGCTGGAGCGCACGGTAAACAAGCTCTCACCATGTGCATGGGTTTCGGTTGCAATGCTGCAGGCGTGGTCTCCACACGTATCATCGATTCACCGCGCGAGCGACTGATCGCGATTATCACAAACAATTTCAGCCTCTGTAACGGGCGGTGGCCGACGCAGATTCTTGTGGCCACAATCTTTATTGGTGCATTGGCACCGCCTCATCTTGGAGGAGTGGTCAGTGCGGCCGCAGTTGTCAGCATCGCTCTACTGGGTGTCTTGATGATGTTTTTGTCCTCGTGGATTCTCTCTCGCACAGTTCTGCGAGGAGAGGCTGCTAGCTTTAGCCTAGAGCTCCCGCCTTACCGCCCACCGAGACTGCTTCAGACCCTCTACACGTCAATCATCGACCGAACCCTGATCGTGCTCTGGCGGGCGGTTGTGTTTGCAATTCCTGCAGGCGCCGTGATCTGGCTCATTTCAAATGTCACGATTGGGGGGGGCAGTGTAGCAGAATACTCTGTCCAGTGGCTTGAGCCGCTAGGACTGCTCCTGGGCCTTAACGGAGTAATCCTGTTGGCCTATGTAGTAGCCATCCCGGCTAACGAGATTGTCATACCAACCATTCTAATGATGACCGTTCTAGTGACGCCGGAACTCGCCGATCTAGGAGCTGGGGCAGGCGTGATGTTTGAAGAAGACTCCCTGGTAACGACGGGCGCACTTCTGCATGCAGGCGGATGGACGCTGTTAACCGCAGTGAACCTGATGCTCTTCAGTCTTCTTCATAACCCCTGCTCAACGACGATCTATACCATTTACAAGGAAACGCGGTCCATTAAATGGACGGCGCTTGCAACTACGCTGCCGGTGTTCATGGGAGTTATAGTTTGCTTCTTGGTGGCTCAGATATGGAGACTGACAGCGGTCTGACGTCGCTTCGGGAGTGCGCGTGCGGTGAAGAGGAGGCGACGGGGTCACATGGGTTTCGCGGGAGAGGGGCCACGTATAGCTTAGATGAGAGTCGATTTCAATCTCATCCGGTCAGTCTCCGGAGTGAGACCACCGGAAGGCACATGCAACTCCCAGCCGTGGCTGAACAAGCCCACATTGAAGATCTTCGCCTCGGGGACGTCCCGATGCAGCAGGAGGTGGAGTTAGTTTCTATAGACCTTCCTGTTGAATTGGCTGAGCCGTTGCTGGAACGAGGCGTTCTGCCGGGGTGCCGTATCTGCCCAGTCCAATCTTCCCCTGGAGGAGACCCGGTCGTCTCGGTAGATGGCTCTTTGCTAGCACTGCGCCGGGAGACTGCTGACTGCCTTTGTGTGAGGCTTGTGTCCCCATTCCAAGACGTGGGCTGAGGCTCCCCACGAATCTTGTCCGAGCAGGATCAGGTCGCTAGCGGCGACACCGCTACGCAAGAACCGTCCTCGGAGTCACCGGTGATTGCGCTGGTGGGTCCCCCGAATTCGGGAAAGACCACACTGTTCAATCGCTTGACCGGACTAAGACAGAAGGTCGCGAACTATCCGGGTGTGACTGTCGAGCAGCACCTCGGCATGGTGAACCTTTACGATGGACGCCAAGCGTCGCTTGTAGACTTGCCGGGAGTCCACGGCTTCTCAGCGCGCACCTTAGACGAACGCGTTACCCGGGACGTTTTAGAGGGGAAAATCGAAGGTATGCGTTCCCCTGATGCCCTGATTCTGATTGTAGATGTTACCCGGCTCGAAGCGCAGCTAATGCTTGTTGAGCCGGTTTTAGAGATGGACCTTCCGACGCTACTCGTGCTCAATATGGTTGACGAGCTTGAGGCCCGCGGTGGATCGATAGACCAAGAGGTTCTCGCGGAACGCTTGGGTGTCGATGTAGTGCGAACTAGTGCCAGGACCGGAATAGGGGTGGAGGAGGTCCGAGCCTATCTCCACAAGGTAGCTTGTGGAGACACGTCAGTTGAGCACATCGAGCGGGAGCTGTCTAATTTGGCTGGCTCTCGGGCTTTGCCTGTAATCGATGCCTTTGCTGCGCGTCGAAGGTTGGTTCGCAGTGTAGTTCAGGATGCAGGCTTTGCTTCGCCCCGTCCCTCTCGTCTGACAGAAAAACTCGATTCAGTCTTCCTCCATAAGGTGTGGGGCCCGACAATTTTTCTGGCGGTTGTGCTGTTGGTGTTCCAGTCGATTTTCACTTGGGCTGTCCCGCTAATGGACGGGATAGACTGGATAGTGGGGACTTCAGGTGAGTGGATCGCAGCCGCGCTACCGGACACATGGTATCGATCTTTGATCGTGGATGGTGTGTGGGCTGGCGTGGGCTCTGTCATCATCTTCCTGCCGCAAATTTTAGTCCTTTTCCTCTTCTTGGGCATTCTCGAGGATTCCGGTTATATGGCGCGGGCGGCGGTGATAGCAGATCGGACTATGTATCGGGTGGGTCTTCAGGGAAGAGCCTTTCTTCCGCTTTTATCGGGCTATGCCTGCTCCGTACCAGCGATTCTTGCAGCACGAACGATAGAAGATGAGCGTGATCGGCTAGCAACGATCTTCGTGACACCGTTCATGACGTGCTCGGCACGGTTACCTGTGTATGCCATCCTGATTGCAGCGTTTATTCCGAACGAGCCTGTACTCGGTCCAATCATGAACCAGCAGGCTGCTACGCTTCTAGGGCTCTACGGCCTCGGGGTCGTGGCGGCTATAGGCACTGCGTTTTTACTTAAGCGGACTCTCCTAAAGGCGAGTCCGACATCATTCCTGATGGAATTGCCACCCTATCGGATACCTGCTCCGCGAACTCTTCTTTTACGTCTCCTTGATCGGAGCAAGATTTTTCTGCGAAGGGCGGGACGAATCATCTTTGCGGTTGCGATTGTGCTTTGGGTATTAACCCAATTTCCGCGAGCTCAAGGTGGTCCGCCCGATATAGAACAAAGTGCGCTCGGAACCATAGGGCATGTAATTGAGCCCGTGATAGAGCCGCTTGGCTTTGATTGGAGGATCGGGATCGGGATCGTTACTTCGTTAGCTGCGCGCGAGGTCATTGTAGGAACACTTGGCACGATCTATGGGGTTGAGGAGGCTGACGAGGAGTCGTTAGCACTGCAGGAGATTTTACGACGCGATATAGAGCCAGGGGCGGCGATAGGTCTTCTGGTGTTTTTCGCCTTCGCTCTGCAGTGCATGTCTACCGTAGCTGTAATGAGACGTGAGACTGCAGGATGGAAATGGCCTGCACTTCAATTTTTTTATATGCTGCTCCTAGGATATCTAGGAGCATTCATCTCATTTCGTATCTTCTGATCTCAGCCTTACCTACTGTGTGAAAGAGGTTAGCCTCCGCTGGAGTCATGCGACCAGCCCAGAGAGAGACAAGATAGTTGATAACCTCTGAGCACAAGTTTCAAGCAACTGAGACTTCGGGTGAGGTTTCTGCCATACTCGTTAGGCCTGCGGATGCGCGGTGGCTGTATGTGTTCGGGCACGGATCCGGAGCGGGAATGAGGCACGTCTTCATGGAAGAGTGTGCAGCGCTTTTAGCCGTTCATGGGGTTGCGACTTTTAGATACCAGTTCCCATACATGGAAGCTGGTCTGAGTATCCCCAATCGCGCTCCTATACTCATCGAGACTGTTCGCTCTGCTGTTAGCGTTGCAGAGTCTCTTGAACCCGATCTTCAACTACTCGCTGGCGGAAAATCAATGGGGGGACGTATGACGTCAGCCGCCGCATCGCTTCGGCCACTCGGGTCAGTGCTTGGTCTGGCGTTTTTTGGCTTTCCTTTGCATCCCTCAGGAAGAGAGTCTTCCGAAAGGGGATATCATCTGAGGCATATTGGGTTACCGATGCTTTTCTTGCAGGGATCGCGTGACAAGCTCGCGAATTTGTCATTATTGGGCTCTTTACTGGACGGGGTCGGCACACTGGCAACGCTTAACGTGTTGGACGGCGCGGATCATGGATTCCATGTCTTGAAGCGTTCAGGACGAACAGAGAGTGAAGTCCTCGAGGAGGCCTGTGTCGGGTTCTCAAAATGGACTCGTCAACTAGTGGCTTGCTAACCAAACAGACCACGGCATGCCCGGCAGTCAGTATTGGGGGAGTAAAATTACGCATTGACCTTGGGTCATCCGGCAGACATTCTGCCGGTTCGTTTCGAATCGCTTTAAAGGACCTGATTATGAGTTGTGAAGTGTCTCGTTGTGTCTGGCGCGCCGCGGCAGTAGCTGCTTCTTTTGCGTTTGCCCTCTTGCTAGCGACGCCGATATCGGTGGAAGCCCAAGAGGAGGTCTCTGCGGTTGAGAAGACATTCTCCGACCTCGGATATCGAAACGTCGGCCCCTCTCGCGGCGGAAGAGTGACGGCGGTGGCAGGCCATCCCGCTCATCCTTTGACTTTCTATATGGGTGCTACGGGTGGTGGTGTCTGGAAGACTGAAGACTACGGAACGACTTGGCGTCCGATATCGGACGGCTACTTCGAGACGGGTTCAATTGGCTCAATCCGTGTGGCACCCTCAGATCCCAGTGTTGTCTATGTAGGAACGGGATCGGACGGGATTCGCTCCAACGTCATCACAGGTCGTGGCCTTTACTATTCAGATGATTACGGAGCGACTTGGGAACGACGTGGCCTAGTTGAGATGGGCCAGCTAGGTGCAGTTGAGGTACACCCGGAAAATCCCGAAGTGGCCTATGTGGCGGCGCTGGGTAATCCTTGGGCGAAAAGTAGCGAGCGTGGAGTTTACCGGACTAGGGACGCAGGAAAAAGCTGGGAACAGGTTCTGTTTACGTCTGACTCGGTCGGTGCCATTGATCTCGAGCTCAACCCAGCAAACCCGGATGAGATCTACGCCGGAATGTGGATGGGTCGTCGCCAACCATGGACTATCATCTCTGGAATGGAGGCTTCGGCTCAAGAAGACGGTATCTGGAAGTCGACCGATGGAGGAGACAGTTGGGAGTACAAGACAGAAGGGCTTCCAGCTGGCCTGATTGGTAAGACAGACCTTTCGGTATCAGCTGACATGCCGAGTCGCGTGTATGCTCTCGTGGAGACCACCGACCCAGATGAGGGTCTCTACCGATCAGATGACTTCGGAGAAACGTGGGAGTTGATCAGCAACCAGCGTGGAATCATGAATCGTCCCTTTTACTACACCAATGTGACAGCGGACCCGACTGATGCGGACCACGTATATGTCAACAACGAGGGCTACTACGAGTCGACAGACGGGGGCACGACCTTCGAGCGTCGTCAGACTCCTCATGGAGACAATCATGATACTTGGATCAATCCGGAAAACCCGCTTATTCAGATCCAGTCGAATGATGGTGGAGCTAACGTGACACTCGATGGCGGCAGCACCTGGTCGACACAGTTTAACCAGCCCACGGCTGAGCTTTACCAGGTTGATGTCGACGACCAGTTCCCTTATTGGCTGTACGCGGGTCAGCAGGACAACACGACGATACGAGTTCCTAGCAATCCTCCTGGCACCGGCTCGCAGGGTGGTCATCAGGGCAACTGGGAGGCAGTTGGTGGATGCGAGACAGGTCCCGCCGTACCCAAGCCCGGTGACCCAACGATCGTTTACTCCAACTGTAAGGGTCGTTTTGGCCGTTATAACCAGGTCACAGGACAGGAGAAGCAGTACTACGTAGGGTTCCAGAACTTATACGGGCAGAATCCGGCCAATCTCAACTACAGATTCCAGCGCGTTGTACCCATAGAGGTATCGCCGCACGATCCGAGCACGGTGTATCACGGTTCGCAATTCGTCCATAAGACTACGGACGAAGGTGTGACTTGGGAGCAGATATCTCCGGACCTCACGGCATTCCGCCCTGAGAGACAGATGGTCTCCGGAAGTCCGATTACGCGTGACATTACCGGGGAGGAGCACTACTCCGTACTGTACGCAATTGAGGAGTCTCCAGTGACCCCGGGTGTGATTTGGTCAGGTTCGAACGATGGCTTAGTGCAGGTAACTCGCGACGGTGGACAAACCTGGACTAATGTCACCCCACCGGATATGCCCAAGGAAGGGCGTGTCCAGACGATCGACCCATCAGCACATTCCGCCGGTAAGGCTTACTTCGCGTACTATCGGACACTGCTCGGAGACCTGACGCCGTTCATATACAAAACGGAAGATTTTGGTGAGACGTGGGAGCTGCTCACGACAGGCGACAACGGTATTCCTTCTCATCATGCGACAAGAGCGATCAGGGAAGACACGGAGAGAGAGGGCCTGCTTTATGCTGGTACAGAGTTTGGGATGTATGTCTCTTTCGATGATGGTGAGCACTGGGACAAGTTTCAGTTCAACATGCCACGCACGCCGATTACGGACATTAAGGTCCACCAGGGTGATTTAGTCGTTTCGACGATGGGTAGAGCCTTCTGGGTGATGGATAACCTTTCACCGTTGCGTCAGGCTGATGAAGCAATGGCGGATGGCGGAGCCTTCCTCTTCGCGCCTGAAGATGCATACCGGCTTCGTGGGAGTGGTTTCGGAGGTTTTGGGGCGGGCGCTCCAGATGAGCCACTGTACTCTCGCAACGGAGCAGAGTTGGACTATATGCTGCCGTCAGGAGTGACTTCCGTTAAAGTTGAAATCTTTGACGGAGAGGGTGCTCTTGTGCGGGAGTTCGAGAGTGCTGGTCCGGGTGAGAGCACCGAGATCGCCCAGGAGATGCGTGCGCCTTTCCAGCGCAGAGTGGGGTCACCAACACCGACGGCACATGAGGGGCTGAATCGTTTCGTATGGGACTTCACCGTTCCTGGTCCTAATGGTACCGCGCGTGGTGGACCTATGGTCGTTCCGGGAACCTTCACGGCCCGCATAACAGTGGCCGCTGCTGGGCAGTCAGAGGTTCTGGAGCGCGACCTCGAGGTCATGATGGACCCACGTGTCGCGGCAGATGGAGTAACGATTGCTGATTTACAGGCGCAGTTTGACCTCGGGATTCAGGTCCGTGACGCGATCGAAGACGCAGACGCGACCATTGAGCGCCTTCAGGGGGCCCAGACGCGTGTCGCGGAAGGCAGTGATGTGGAAACAGAACTCAAGGAGATTGAGCGAGCGTTGCTGACGAATCGGACGATCACGAGTTATCCACAGCCGATGCTTCGCGACCAGTTGAACTACCTAAATAGCAATTCCCAGAGAGCGGATCAGCGACCGGCTGCTGATATGTATGAGAGGCTTGAGGTTCTGGTTTCCGAGCTTGAGCAGCACAAGGAAAGGCTGCAACGACTTATCCGCATGGTTACGGACGGGTAGGGTAGCTATAGAGTCTAGTTCTAGGGATGAGACCCCGAGGCCGGAGAGTGTAGTTTTCGGCCCGGGTCTCATCCCAGAGTCATCTAGTGTTCGAGGATCAGTGGTCGACCGACTAGCCTTTCAGGGTTGGCGTCTTTCTTTGGCACGAATTTATCCATCCAACCTCCATCCCAACTGACGATATAGAGATTGCCTTCCTGGTCGACATCCATTTGGTGGGGTCGTGATAGCCCACCCGAGAATCCACCGCGCGTCCCTCCGAAAGCGCCAAGGTGGTATTGCAGCTCTCCGGCTTTATTGAACTTGATGATTCGATTCAGGCGCGCTGAAACAACCCATATAGATTCGTTTTCATCGATGAACACACCAACAGGATCAGATATATCGGGCCATTCTTCAATGAATTCTCCATTTTCCGTAAAGACTTGAATCCGGTTGTTTGAGCGATCACCGACATAGATCCTGTGGTCACGGTCTACTGCTAACCCATGAATGAGATCGAACTGACCAGGACCATCTCCGAGTTCCCCGAACTCTTGTAAGAATTCACCCCTTGCGTTGTATCGGATAATTCGGGAGTTCCAGTATCCGTCACCGAGAAGAAAGTCCCCGTTTGGAAAGAACGCCATTACAGATGGGTCACCGTAGGTGTAGGGGCCTGGGTTGGTATTGGCTCTGGCCTCCTCACGTGTTCTGGGATGTTCGGGATCTACTAGTTGCATGACCAACTCGCTGCCGTCGTTCGTGAACTTAAGTATTTGCATGTTCACATCGCGTATACCGAGGCCGCGCTCAACAACCCAGATGTGTCGCTCCGGGTCATACGGACTAATGTAGATCTGGTGGGGCTTGTTAAAGAGTGAATCCCATTGGCTCCAGTTTTCTGTGATATTGCCGTCGCGGTCTACTGCAACTAGATAATTTGAACTGCCCTCTCGCTCACGATTCAGTGCGTCTCGGTCGCCCCACACACCGACAATGATGCGATCAGGATGGTCCACGGCTATACCGGATACCTGGCCCCAACCCCATACATCGTCATGATCCGGGGCCGGCTTCCACCAGTTATCGACCGCGTTGTATTCGCCGGTGCGATCATCCCCCCCCTTTATCACCTCTCCCCCCGCTCTAGAGGTTGGTTCTGCTGGGGGGTTGCAGCCTAAGACTAGTGTGAGGGTGAAAAGCAGGGTCAGGTTTCGAAGTTGATCCCGAGTAAGCATGATGCCTCTTTGAGCTGATAGTCTCTGGATTCAGAAATCGCAGTATACGTTGCGGGACCAGAGAATGGATAGCAAAAGCCGACATTCTCAATAGTGTTCTATTCGCCTCGTTTTACGTTCTGGGCCGTGCCTCGTCCTCTGACAGAATTTTGTCAAGCGTCGCGACTAATCTCTCTGAGTCATTTTGATTGAATGTCATTGGAGGTTTGATCTTGATGACGTTGTGATCTGGCCCATCTGTGCTCAGCAGAATCCCGAGTTCTGCTCCCCGATTGGCGATATATCGTGCAGCTTGAGCGCTCGGCGTTCGGGTATTTCGATCTTCGACGAATTCGATCCCAAGGAATAGTCCGCGTCCGCGCACATCTCCTATACTTTCATGCCGCATTGCGAGAGAGGCTAGGTTGGCCTTCAACGTCCCACCCACCACCGCCGCGTGCTCCTGAAGGCTTTCACTCTCTATGATGTCGAGGACGGCAAGCCCGATCGCTGCAGAGACGGGATTGCCACCGAAGGTGCTGAAGAACTCCATGCTATTCGCGAATGACTCAGCGACTTCGGGTGTGGTGACCACTGCTCCGATGGGGTGCCCGTTTCCGATGGGCTTGCCTAGGGTGACGATGTCGGGAACCACATTTCCTGTCTGGAAGCCCCACATGTGGCTGCCGACCCGACCGAACCCGATTTGAACCTCGTCCGCAATACAGATGGCCCCTCTCGAACGAGCGATTCTATATGCCTCTTCTAGGTATCCGGCTGGCGGTTCAATTTGTCCGCCACAAGACAGAATGCTTTCAGCTATGAAAGCAGCGGGCTCGTGCCCGGTGGAGCTAAGAGATCCGAATGCCTCCCCTACATGCATGGCATAGCGGACGGCACGGTCCACTATGTCCCGCCCGTACAAACCTCTATAGTCGTCGGGAACAGGAACTATCCTTACCCAACTCGGCGCTCCGTCTCCGCCCTCTCCGGCATGCTTGTAGTGACTAACGTCTATAAGGCTTTGTGAATGTCCATGGTAACCATTTTCGATGGCGACTACGCCCTGTCCCTTTGTGTGAGCTCTAGCCATACGCAGCGCTAGGTCGTTCGCCTCCGACCCTGAGTTTACGAAGAAGCAGACTGAAAGTGGATCTGGAAACAGTTCCGTTAGGCGCTCCCCATAGTGAAGCACGTTCTCGTGCAGGTAACGCGTATTCGTGTTGAGAACACTCATCTGGAGTTGTCCGGCTTCTACTACAGAGCGCCTTTCGTGACCCACGTGTGCAACGTTGTTTACGCAGTCCAGATATGAACGACCTACAACATCTATCAAGTAGGTGCCAGAACCTCGAACGATGTGAAGAGGCGTATCATATGCTACACTGAGATTTCGGCCGAGTAGTTCAACTCGACGCTTGTATATGTCTCCGGGCGGAATAAATGTGGTCTGACCAGGGAGCTGAAGTATCAGGTTGGGGTCTGGAGAGAAAGATGCCCAGACTGTTTCCTCGCGTGGGAGAGCTACCCCGGGGAATTGTCCTTCGAAGTCTAGGAGGTCCGTAATGAGCTGAAAGTGTAAGTGCGGGGGCCATCCTCCGTTTTCCTCGGCAGAGCCGATCCGGGCGAACAACTCGCCCGCTGCTACTTCGTTCCCCGTTTTGAGGTTTTCGACGGTAGATAACTCTAGATGCCCGTAAAGTGTCCAGAAGGCTCCCGCCGGACCTTCATGCTCAAGTATCACCGTCGGCCCGTAATCTAGGTTCTGCGCGTTGTTAACAACGGATCGTATCCGTCCTGCTAGAGGTGCGTATACCTCTCCTCCAGCCTGACAAAAGATGTCTATCCCAGTATGAACTGTTCGACTTTCACGTGGGTCACCGGATCGACCCTTGAATATGTCCTCTAGGTAGAGTGTGCGAGGCTCTAAATAACGCCCAATTCCTAGGCTGGCGTTCCTGTCTTCCATGTGCCTGAAGACCCGACGTGTGAAATCCTCCGTGTCTTCGGTGTCCCTTCCCCTAAGCAGCGGACTAGAGACGCTTAGATCAAGGATCGAGATTTTCTCTTCTGTCCCTGGTATTGCCATCACTGGTGAGAAGGTTTGCTTCTTGAGCCAGTCGACGAGAACAGGAGTCTTGGGTGAGGCCGGCAGCCCAGCGGCTTCTCGCACGATTCCCTCAGCTAGTCGAACAGGAACTTCGCCGAGTGTTTGAATCATAGCCCAAGCAGGCCGTTCCGAGATCAGTGCATACTCATCTGTCTCACCAGCTTGGTGTCGCCTCCAAGCCGAAATGCTCACACTCGCACCGAGGCGCGCCTTTGCGAGAGTGAAGACCACATTTGCCTCCTCTTCACTCAAGGGCGTCCGATCATGAAACCCACGAACTATCGATCCTATAGACATGAGTGGGTCATCTGTACCTAGGATGGCGTAAGCGATTGCTACGCCGAGATCAAAGACCCGTGGTGCGGAGTGGGCGTCACCGAGGTCGATGATACCGCTAATGCGCCTGGGACCTTCCCCGGGGTGGCTTACGAGGACGTTGTAGTCGTTCAGGTCACCGTGAATTACTTGTGAGCCTAGTCCTAGGAAATCGGGTTCTCTTCTTAACCAATCTTGGTGGACTGCCTGAATCAGTTCGAGTTGCTCGCCCTGAAAGAGGTCAAGGCATCGTTCCATGACCAGTCCAGAGCGACCAAGTGCCCACTCGAAGTCAATTCGTGCAGGCGGATGATCGGGATAGGCGCCCAGGGCACTATCAAGGTCGGCGATTCGACTTCCCAGATTGTAAAGTAGGGAGAGGGATCGTGGCCGAACCTCAGCAAACAGGCCCCCTTCCAAATATTCGACTAGTCGAATTCGGTGGACCTCCCCGTCCTCGGCGGTGTGCTTAACGACCCAATCCCCATCCGCTGACGGGATCACATCAGCTGTGAAGCCGTCCGTTGTTCGAGCCATGTGTCGCATGAGGTCTGCTTCGATTTCCAGGATCTCATCGGTCTCATCCGGGGTGGACACTTTCGCGACCCTGCGTTCACCGTTTGTTCCTGTGAAAAGGAAGTTCAGGTCACGTTCTCCTGGCAACGGCGACAGAGTACCCTCTATTCCGTAGTGCTCACGGAGAGCAGCGAGGACCGCGTCGGGCCCGAGGCTGGGACGCCTGAGGATGTTGATCATGCGGTGATCGGTGATAGACCGTAGTTGAGTCCAGCATAGCGGGCCAGACAAAGAAAGATCGGTCTATTCTGCATAAACGGGAGGGGCGGCGTCATTCGTCAGAACATAACGGGAAATTGATCACCTTTGCCGCGATCAGTCACGCATCAGCTTCCGGTATTTGAGTCGCCGGGGTTGTATTGCATCGTCGCCTAGTCTCCTCTTCCGGTCTTCTTCGTATTCTTGGTAGTTACCCTCGAACCAGACCACCTGAGAGTCGCCTTCAAAGGCTAGAATGTGGGTGCATATCCGATCGAGGAACCAACGATCATGTGATATTACAGCAACGCAACCCGCGTAATCGAGAATGGCATTTTCTAGGGCGCGGAGTGTGTCTACATCAAGGTCATTGGTGGGTTCATCAAGTAGCATAACGTTGCCCCCTGATTTCAGCAGTTTTGCTAGGTGAAGACGATTCCTCTCTCCGCCAGAGAGTACACTGACCTTTTTTTGTTGATCAGCGCCACGAAAGTTGAACCAGGACAGATAGGCCCTTGGGTTTACGTCAACACGTCCAAACTGAAGAATCTCGTTCCCTTCGCTGACCTCTTCGAAGACCGTTTTCTCCCCGTCAAGTTCTTCTCGTGATTGGTCGACATAGGACAACTGCACGGTCTGGCCTGTTTCTAGGGTGCCATGATCCGGCTTCTCTTCACCCACAATCATTCTAAAGAGCGTAGTTTTTCCGGCACCGTTCCCGCCAATGATCCCGACGACTGCTCCGGGTGGGACGTCGAAACTCAGATTCTCCATTAGAAGCTGGTCGCCAAACCCTTTTGTCAACGAGGTCGCCTTGATGACCGTATTGCCTAGTCTTGGCCCTTTCGGGATCAAGATTTCAGCAGTTTGGATCTGCTTGCGCTCGTCTGCGTTCAGTAACTCCTCGTAAGCGTTGATCCTCGCCTTGCCTTTCGCCTGACGGGCTCGTGGCGACATTCGTATCCAATCCAATTCACGTTCGAGGGTCTTTTGGCGGGCGGATTCCGACTTCTCTTCCTGACGGAGGCGTTCTTGCTTCTGCTCGAGCCAGGACGAGTAGTTTCCTTCCCACGGGATGCCCTGACCGCGATCGAGCTCAAGAATCCACTCAGCTACGTTGTCCAGAAAATATCGGTCGTGGGTGATAGCCACGATTGTACCAGGAAAGTTGTGCAGGTGATGCTCCAGCCAAGCCACAGATTCTGCATCCAAGTGGTTCGTAGGCTCGTCAAGGAGGAGCATGTCGGGTTGTTCAAGGAGTATCCGGCATAGGGCTACACGGCGGCGTTCGCCGCCTGAAAGAGTGCTGACATCAGCTTCACCTGAAGGAAGGCGCAGAGCATCCATCGCGATCTCGATTTTCCGGTCTAGTTCCCAAGCGTTTGATGCATCGATGCGGTCTTGAAGTTTTGCTTGCTCCTCAATGAGCGCATTCATTTTTTCGTCAGTTGTAGCTTCGCCAAATGCCATGCTCACGTCTTCAAAGCGTTGAAGGAGATCCCGGGTGTCTTTGACGGCTAACTCCACGTTGCCCCGGACGTTCAGGGATGAATCCAAATCAGGTTCCTGCGCTAAGTATCCGACCCGAGTTCCTTTCGCTGCCCACGCCTCACCGAGGAAATCGGTGTCTAGTCCGGCCATGATCTTGAGTAGTGAGCTTTTTCCGGAACCATTTGATCCGACGACGCCGATCTTGGCACCCGGATAGAATGAAAGATTGATGTTCTTAAGTATCTCTCGTTTGGGTGGGACCACCTTCGAGAGTCGGTGCATGTGGTAGATGAACTGCGGACCTGACATCGCGGTACATGGAATGAGTTACAGTTTAAGGCGACGGCGGAAAGCTAACTGCTCATGCTTTGGCTGTAAGCGATCCCCAGGCTTATTGCATACGTTCACGTGTTCTGTCGTGGGTTTCACGTGTCAATTATCAAGAGTACGGTGACCAGCTTAGATTAGGAGCGCCCCTGAAACGAAGATGGCAGCTACTCTTCGGAGTCGATGGGCCTGCTCAAGCGAGCGTGGCAATTATACGACCTGGAAAAGGAGGTCTCAGTGACTGACGCCGAATCGAGGCCGAGTGACGGAACAGCTTCACGTATAGAGATGGGATTCTTTCTCGGCCTTCTCGTTGTGCTCAGCCTTCTTTTTGTCTTTGTACTGTCTGGGTTCTTCCAGCCGATCTTCTGGGCAGTCCTAATCGGAGTACTTTTCCAGCCAATGCAGCGTTGGTTCGAGCAGAGATTAGGTGGGCGAACATCTCTCTCGGCGCTTGTCACAGTGCTTGTCATTTTGGTCACTGTCCTAGTTCCGACTATGGTGGTCGCTGGTGCCGTCGCGGATCAGGGACTTCAGCTGTACCAGGGTCTGCAGGAGGGAAGAATCAATCCGAGTGCGATGCTCGAGCGCGTCGAGGAATCACTTCCCGAAGG
>CETH01104296.1_pt1 | contig 18392 bp, 15 predicted proteins | sample 361461 | NCBI WGS metagenome assembly CETH01 (sample SAMEA2622695, study PRJEB7988) | marine metagenome | isolation source: saline water (ENVO:00002010), including
CAATTAGCGTTTGGTGTAGCTGCTATGGGTAGTGTCTTACAATTGGCATGGAACCCATATATTTTTAAAGTTATGGCTAAAAAAAAGGTGTTTACTAAAGATATAATCAATAAAATGATTTTACTTATTATATTTATAGTTATTTTTACATTTATTTATTATTTGATATTACCATATCTAATACAAATATTTTTACCAGAGAATTATTTTACTGGAGATAAGCTATTTAAGTGGTTTGTTATAGGTGGTTTATTTCAGGTTTTTTATTGGATAATAAATCCTTTTTTAATTGTATACGATAAAAATAAGTATTTTGTTTATATAACATTGTTTTCAGCAATAATAAGCGTATATTTAAATTCGACATACACTGTTAATGGAATTGAAAATGCTGCAATTATTTATTCTTTAATAAAATTTGTTCAGTTAGTAAGCTTAATTATATTTGTTGTCTATGCTTGGACAAATTATAAAAAACTACAATATTAGATAAATGGATTTAGTTGTAATAAATACTCCTCATCAATTTTTGCAAATCAATGAATTGAAAAACCACTTTCAATTTGATCCAAAAAATACAATTTTATTAATTATTGGTATTCAACCAATAGAATCATTCGATAGTGTAGATCAAAGTATCTATCTAAAAAAAATTCATATTATAACCTGGAAACTTCGAAGTCCAATTAGTTTTATATTTCAATATCCAAAATTTAATAATATTATTAAAGAAATTAAAAAAATTGGTTTAATTGAAAATCTATATTTAAGTCAATATTATACAGATTCTTCAGTTTTGCTTTACAATCAATTAAAGCCAAAGAGAATAATTTTATCTGATGAGGGAACAGCTAGTTTTCAAGTAGCAATTGATAGATTAAATTTAACTAGACATAAATCTAAAAGTTTTATTAAAAAAATAATATATATGAATAAAATGCACTATCCTAAAAGAATTATATTTTTCAGTCAATATAATCTTGATATCTCTGCAAATGATAAACTAATTCCATATAAATTTAAACAAAAACAAAATGGTGTAGATTTTGATAAAAATAAAGTAATTATTATAGGGAGTAGCCTTGCAGATGTCAATCTATTAACTGAGGAATATTATATTTTCTTATTAAATAAAATAATTTCATTAGAACATAAAAGTCAAATTATATACTACGCGCACAGAAAGGAGTCACTAAATAAATTAAAAAAAATTGATAAAATAGTTGATGAAATAATTATTAATGAGATTCCATTTGAGTATTTCTATGACAGGCAGAAACTTTTGCCAAATAAAATTATTTCTTTAGCTTCTCCTATATTACAAAATATTTCAACTAAATATCAATTGTTCCCTGAATTATTGCTATATAAATTTGACACTGCTAAATTGAAATATAGTAAGAATGTATATGATAAAATTTATGAAGGTTACAAAAAAAACAAATTTGTAAAAATGATAGATATAAAATGATAAATCAGAAGTTATATATTATAAATAAAGGAGTTTTTTTATCAACTTTACATATGAAAAATAAATTTTTATATAAAGATATTTCATATAATGATGCAGTTAATACAATTATTAATAATCGAATTTCTAAAAATTTTGAATAATCACAGAAAATTAAAAAAATGAAAATATTGTTTCCTTTGCTAGCTTTTTATCCATCTCAAGTTGGAGGTCCAGCTAATACTATTTATTGGCTAACAAACGAATTAAATAAAAAAGGCGTTAATACAACAATAGTCACAACTTGTATTGGTATAAATAGTGAAATTCAAAAAAATAAATTCATTAATCAAGATAATAGAAAGATTTTTTATGGTAGTAGAAATCAATATAGTTTAAAGACATTATGTGCTGCCATATCTGAAATAAAAAAAAATGATGTAATTCATATTAATGGATTATTTGAATTTATTGCAATTATTGTATTTTTTTGGACTAAAATATTTCATCCTTCTAAGTTGATAGTAATTTCACCTAGAGGTGGTTTAAATCATAGTGCACTTAGTTATAGTAGTTTTAAAAAGAAAATTATAATTTTTTTATATAGATTTTTTTTAAAAAATGACTTAATTCATGCAACTTCAGATTCGGAGATAAAAGATATTGCACGTCAGTTTAATTCAAAAAATATTTTTTTATTACCAAATTTTATTAGTCCTGAAAAAAAAATCAATAATATTAAAATTAAAAAACAGCTCCTTTTTTTAGGTAGAATTCATCCTATCAAAGCTTTAGATAATTTAATTGATGCAATTAGTTTATCAGATTTTTTTATTTCAAAAGGCTATAAGCTTAAAATAGTTGGAGCTTATGAGGATAGATTTATTGCTTACTACGAAAGTTTATGTAAAAAAGTTGATAAACTTAAATTAAATGAAATCATAGAATTTAGTGGCCATATTGAAGGTGAACTAAAACATCAAATATTAGCAGAATCATATGCTTTGGTTCTTCCAAGTCACTCAGAAAATTTTGGAAATGTAGTTTTAGAGTCCTTAAATCAAGGTACACCTATCATTGCATCCAAAGGGACTCCTTGGAGTGTGTTAGAAAAAGAAAAAGCAGGTTATCACATTGTTAATGAACCTAAAATTTTAGCTAAATCAATTGATTCTATCATTTCGTTGGATAGTGAAGAATATAATAATCTTAGAGAAAATAGTATGGCACTTTTAAATAAAAGATTCAATATTGAGTTAAATATTGATAAATGGATTAAAAAATATAATTTTGAATCAAACTAATGAATATGTTACCAAAGATAATTGAGCGTTTCAATGATTTATATTTAGCTGCTAAAGGAATATCGTTATATCATACTTCATTTAATGATAATCAATATTTAGATAAAAATAAAATTAATATTTATCAATTTAAAAAGTTAAAAAAATTATTAATTGAATCAGAAATGAATGTGCCTTATTATAATAAGTTATTTAAAGAAATCAATTTTAATCCTGTTAGTGATTTTAATGTAATCGAAGATATTAATAGAATTCCTATACTTGAAAAAGAGACTGTCAGACAAGATCCTAAATTATTTTACAATCAAAAAATCAAGAAATATTTAACATTATATACATCTGGTTCAACTGGTAATCCGCTAGAAGTTAGGATTTCATATAATGCATGGATTGTTGAACAAGCATGTGTTTGGAGGAATTGGAAATGGGCAGGTTATAAATTCAGAGATAGAATGGCTATTGTTAGAAGTTATGTTCCTAATGATGATTTAAATATAACTAAATATGATTTATTTAGAAATTTTAAATTTTATAGTCCTTTTCATATTAATGAAGAAAACGGAGCTAAATATTTGAATGATATGAAGAGAAATAAAACTAAATTTTTGAGAGGTTACCCTTCCTCAATAAAAAAATTAGCACTTATTGCATTAGATTTAAATATAAAGTTACCTAATTTGAAAGGTGTCTTAGTTGCTTCTGAAAGAATGTCTAAATCAAATTTAGAAATTATTTCGCAAGCATTTCAATGTAAAGTATTTAATCATTATGGATTGGCAGATATTTGTATAATGATGGGAAACTGTAGTAAAAGTAATTTGTTGCATAATTATGAAGATTATGGTTATTTAGAGATGGGAGATACAAATAATAAAAATATAAAAGAGATAATAGGAACAAATTTACATAACCATGCAATGCCATTAATTAGATATAAGACTAATGACTTAGTTGAACTATCAGAAAAAAAATGTTCATGTAATATCAATTTTAATGTTATAAAAAATATTTTTGGAAGAAGCGATTCTATAATAAAAACTAAAAATGGCTTTCATATACCTATTACCAATTTTTATACAATGTTTGATAAGTTTTTGCAAATCAAACAATGGCAAATAGTTCAAGAAAATATTGAGAATATTAGATTTATAATTAAATTAGAAAAAGTAATATCTAAAAAAGATTATTCAGATTTAGATAAAGAAATATATAAAAGATTACGTAATGAAATTAAATATAAAATTGATTTAAAATCTAACTTCATACAAAAAGCAGAGGGAAAAATACCTCCCTTTATATCTAATTATGAATAAAAAAATTGCATTTTTTGACTTTGATGGTACGATAACTTTTAATGATAGTGTAAAAGGTTTTTATAATTTTGTGTATCGTAGAAGTTATTTATATCATTATTATATAAAAAACATATATCATGTTCTTTTATGTAAGTTTAGATTTATAAATTATGCGACATTAAAAAAGAGAAGACTTCATGGGTTAGTCAATAAATATTCTAAGACTTTTATCGAAAATAAATCATCAGAGTTTTATGTTAATTTTCTTAAAAAAGATCTTAAAAAAGATGCATTAGATGAGATAAAATTTCTTAAAGATAATAACTTTGAAATAATTATAGTATCTGCTTCTTATAATATTTTATTAAAAGAATTTTGTAAAGAATATAGTCTTGGTTTGGTTACTAATGATTTAGAAATTAAAAACAATAAGTTTAATGGTGAATGTATTAATAAATTAGATTGTAATTTTGGTGAAAAAGTTAGTAGAATCAAGCGGAAATTTAATTTAAAAGATTATAATGAAATTTATGTATATGGTGATTCAGAAGGTGATATGGAAATGATGAAAATAGGAACTAAAAATTTTTACAATAAATTCAAAGGTTAATTTATGTTCATAAATAAAAGTATTAAAAATATCAAGCCATATAAGTTGTCCTCGCATAAAGCATGGCAATTTAAAAATGATAAAAATATACTTAAGCTAGATTGGAATGAATCTACACAACCTCCATCACCTAAAGTAATAGATAGATTAAAATTTGTAATAAAAAATGATTATTTAAATTGGTATCCCAATACCAATAATATTGAACTAATAAATAAAATATCAAATTATAACAATTTAGATTGTAAATATTTCCAGTATTTTGCTAGTTCTGATGCTTTGCATGAATATATTGTTCGATCGTTTATTGATTATAATGATAAGATTGCAATTGTAGGTCCTACTTATGATAATTTTAGGGCTGTAGCAGAAACAAATGGTGCAATTATAGAATATTTTAATTTAGATAATACCTTTAATTTAAACTATAAAGAATTTTCAAAATATATTGATAATAATAAACCTAAGATTATATATATTGTTAATCCAAATAATCCTTCAGGAACATCACATCCAAAAGAAGAGCTAAAAACAATAATTGAAAAACATCAAAATGTATTATTTATTATAGATGAAGCTTATTATGAGTTTTCAAATAAAACAGTATCAAGTTTAGTTAAGAATAATAAAAATTTAATTATTTCTAGAACCTTTTCTAAAGCTTTTGCGCTTGCTAGTTTTAGAATTGGATATGTAATAACTCATGAATCAAATATAAAAGTTTTAAATTCTATTAGAAATCCTAAAAATGTGTCTTTATTTGCACAGGAGGCAGCTATTGCAGCATTAGATGATGTAGATTATACACTTAAATATGTTAAAGATGTATTGGAAGCAAAATCATTTTTTGAAAATGAATTAAATGCGTTTAAATGGCTAAAATATATAAATGGTCATGGTAATTTTACATTTATTAATATTAATGATAACAAATTAAGAAAATATTTTTTGGATTATTTTTTAAAAAATAGGATTTTTATAAGAGACTATAGTCATGTTAAAGGTGCTAAAAATTATATTAGAATTACAATTGGTACAAAAGAAGAAATGAAATCAGTCTTAGAAATAATTAAAGAAATAAACAATTTTTTTAAGTAAAATAATTTTAAAATACAATTGAAACAGATTATTCAAGATATTAAAAATGGTAAAACTTCATTGGAAGAAATACCTGTCCCAAGAATTAATTCGGAATCAGTATTAATTAAATCAACTAGATCTTTGGTTTCTTTAGGTACAGAACGCATGTTAGTTGATTTTGGTAGAAGTAGCTATATTCAAAAAGCAAGACAACAACCTGAAAAAGTTAGATTAGTTTTAGATAAGATGAAAACTGATGGAATCTTTCCAACATTAGAAGCAGTATTCAATAAGTTGGATCAACCGATGCCGTTAGGTTATTGTAATGTCGGGGTAGTAGAGAAAATTGGTAGTAATGTATTAGATCTAAATATTGGTGATCGTGTCATTTCAAATGGAAACCATGCAGAATATGTTTCTGTGCCTCAAAATTTGGTTGCGAAGATACCAGATAATGTTACTGATGAAGAAGCTGCATTTACAGTTATTGGTGCTATTGGTTTACAAGGTATTAGACTTTTAAATCCAACTTTTGGTGAAACTATTGTAGTGATAGGACTTGGTTTAGTAGGTTTAATTACAGCTGAGATACTAGTATCTAATGGTTGTAATGTTATAGGGTTTGATTATGATCAAAGTAAAGTAAAAATCGCAAAATCAAAAGGAGTAAATGCTTATAAAGTTGATGAGTCTACAAAACAGGTCGATGTTGTTAAATCTCTAACAAATAATATAGGTGCAGATGGTATTATTATCACTGCTTCAAGTAAGAGCAACGAAATAATTTCACAGTCTGCACAAATGTGTAGAAAAAGAGGTAAAGTAATATTAGTTGGGGTGGTAGGCTTAAATATTGCTAGATCAGATTTTTATGAAAAAGAAATTTCATTTCAAGTATCTTGTTCTTATGGTCCAGGAAGATATGATAATATCTATGAAAACCAAAGCTATGATTATCCAATAGGTTATGTAAGATGGACAGAAAAAAGAAATTTTAATGCTATTTTAGAAGCAATTTCTAAGAATAGATTGAATGTTAAACCTTTAGTTACAGAGAAGGTTAAATTAGAAGATTTTTCTAGTATTTATAATAATATTAATAATACAAAGTCTATAGCATCTATTCTGATATATAATCAAGAAACTAAAAATGAATCTACAGTTTCAATATTATCTAAAAAATTTAAAAGTGATAATCCCATTATTGGTATTATAGGTTCAGGTAACTATACTAGTTCCCTTATATTACCAACACTAAATAAATTAAAAGCACAAATATCGTATATTGCTAGTTCCAATGGGTTATCATCTACTAGGTTAGCTAAAAAATTTAATATTAATAATTCAACAACTGATTATAAAAACATTTTAAATGATTCTAATACAAATTTAGTTTTTGTTACAACTCGTCATGATATGCATGCAAAAATGATATTAGAGTGTTTAGCTTCAGGTAAGCATGTATTTATTGAAAAACCCTTATGTTTAAATCAGATAGAACTAAAAGATATTATTTCTAAATACAATGAATCCGAAACCAGTATATTAGTTGGTTTTAATCGTAGGTTTTCACCTATGGCTCAAAAATTAAAAAATTTAATCGGAAATGAAAATGATGTACCAATCAATATAGTAATAAATGTTAATGCAGGTTTTATTCCAGATGACTCATGGATACAAGATATGAATATTGGAGGAGGAAGAGTAATTGGAGAAGTATGTCATTTTATAGATTTAGCTACATTTTTTACATCATCTTTAGTGAAACAAGTATGTATGAGCTCAATGGGTAATAATTTTAATAAAAACACAGATAATGTAAGTATTTTATTAAAATACAGTAATGGTTCAAATGCATCAATAAATTATTTTTCTAATGGTTCAAAAGCATATTCTAAAGAAAAAATTGAAGTATATTCTCAAAACAGGACTGTTGTAATTGATAATTGGAAAAAAATGCATGCATATGGTTTTAAGAATTTTAATAAAATGTCTCATTCCCAAGATAAAGGTCAATTTAATCAGTTTAAATCTCTCTTAGATTCTTTTAATGAAGGAAATTCTGAAATAATACCATTTAATGAAATTGTAAATACAACACAGGCTACTTTTTCTGCCATTAAGTCATTATTAGAAAATAAATGGATTAATACTATTGATGTATAAAAGAATAGTATAATGGAAACGTATATTTTTATCATATTTTTTACAAAGTAAAAGTAATTTATCCTTTTGGTATGGTACCCCAACAGTAAATAATAAGTCTAATTTAAATCAAAATTCTGAAGGTTTACATGTATGGATGTATGAATTTAATTGGGTTTATAAACAAATAAAAAAATAATATGGGTTAAAAACTTTGAAATTAAATTTAACCTAAAGTAATTTTTTTAATTTTTTCTTTTAAATCTTTTAATTTAATAGTTTTTTGGTTGTCAAAACTGAAGTTTGAAGTCACATACCCAATACCATTATGTTCACCATTTTTTATTGCCACAAAAGCTATATAAGATTTAAAACTATGTAGCTTTTTATTAGTTAATTTTGAATAAATTGAATCTGATTCCGTAACCTCATTAGGATAAACCAACTCTACAAAGAGACTTTCTCCTCTGTTATCTATATCAAAAATTTTAATTTCATCAGAAGAACAATAATAGCTGTTAAGTAATTTTTCAGCTTCAATTGCATCATTCGAACTTTTAAAAGTAATTAAAAAATCGCGAGACATTCTAGTTAAAACATTTTTATAATTTTTAATCCCAATGGCTTCTATGAAAGACTTATGCTTTTTTAATCTCCAATAGAAAGTTAAATTTTCATGTGGCTCTTGATGCAAGCCAGTTGCAATAATTATATTTAAATTATTTATATTTGATATTTTTTCTATAAAATTATCGTATTCCTTTAAAATAACTAATAAGGGATCATAGTCACTTTCGCAATACCAAGCAGGATTTTTATTATCTCCTTTATATGCTTTAGAATTAAATAAGAAATGGTGCTGTATATGTGCGCCTGAATTTAAAAATAAGTTAGAAAAATCTGGCTTTGAATTTTTCCATGATTTAATAAAAAGGTCAGCTAAAAGACTATCTAAAATAACTGCTTTTTGTCCAGGTTTTTTAATATTTAATATACATTCAATATAATGTTTCCACCTATTAATTGGTACAGAATATAAAAAACCTACCAAAAGCGATAATATAGATTTTATATCTATTTTTTTTTGTGCATTATCATTTACAGATTGATGAATAGCTTTATATAAAATCTTCTGAATCCAATTTCCAGAGACTTTAGTTTTAGTCCAAGGATCTGGTATAAAAAAAGCTGGTTTTCTTAACCTATTATCTGCATTAAAAGGGGAAACTGCACCTACAGTTTTTCCATGATCCTCTATCTCTTCAAATAATTGTGACAAATTCGGGTAGTCAACAATATCACCTAACCTTAAAACCTTATGCTCATTATAAGTCTTTCCTGTATGAATAGTTACCCACTGTATCCATGGCTCTAATAATTTATATTCCAACTCAGATTCAGTTTTAATTGGATTTTGAATATCAAAAATTTTTTTGAAGTTAGGTAATAAACCTTGATCAATATAATACTGTATATAATCAAAATTTAATTCATTAAGCCCCAATAATAATGTTTTATTTTTCATAATTATAAACCTTTACTTAAAATATTTTTTTATACCTGCCTATCTAAATAGGATAACATTGAATAAGCTAAATTCTTATTTATATTCGTTCTTTTATACTTTAATTTAAAGTTAACTCTATCAGATAAATAGTATTTATAATTTACAATTTGATTTACAAAAGAGTCAACATCACCAGGTTCAAACAATATAGTATTTGGTAAATTTTCTTTAATAAAAGATTTTGCGTAGCCGCTAACACCAGCTACTAATGGCTGGGGGAATGATCCTAACTCAAAAACTTTAGAAGGAAGTACCTTTCTAAATGCATCAAAATCGTTTAAATGAATGAATAAATAATGTGACTTTGAATAGATTTTAATCAATTCATTTCTTTTTAGAGGATTAGTTAATTTAATATTTTTTACTTCTTCTAATTTAATTGCTTTTAATAATTTATGTTTAGCACCACCATCACCTATTATATGAAAAGTATATTTACTTCCTAATAATTTAGCAGCTTTAGGGATTATTTTATGCAAACCTTGACCTTCCCCAATATTGCCCGCATAAGTTATGATATAGTTATCTGAATCAATATTTGGATTAGCATCAACATTGATAAAATTTTTATCTATTCCATTTGTAAAATTTGAGTAATTAGGGTTGTCATATCTCTTAAAATATTCTTTAAATCCGTTTGATATTAAATTTATATGGTCTGCATTTGAAAACGTTTTTTTTTCAATAGTCTTCATTACAATTAAACTGATAAATCTTATAATTGAATTTTTTAACACATCTTTAAGTGTATCAACAAATATATCTCTTATATCTAAATATAGAGGACTAGCGTTCCTTTTAGAAATAATATATCCTAGATAAGCAGTAAATAATCTACTACTCGAAGCTATCACAAGATCAAATTTATGTTTTTTTGTAAGTCTTTTTACTTCAAAGAAGTATTTTCTAAAGGAAATTATTTGATCTAAAAAGCCACTCTTATGTTTAGGAATTTTTACACGATGTATTTTAAGATTCCGTATTAACTCAACAGATTTGGCCTTAGTTTTAAAAGTTGAATATCGATTAGGTTTAGTTGTTAATAAAAAAACTTCTGCTTTACCCTCAGCCTGTTTAGCAAGCTCTTTTACCAAAGATGTATTGCGAAATGAACCAGCAGTTACATCAGGTTCAAAATAGAAACTTAAATAAAGTATTTTCTTCATCTAAAGACCTTTTGTATTACATCAATAATAGGTACAATTTTCATAAAATTTTGAAGAGCATCTGTAATAATATCAATTTGCATAATAAACCTCTATTTGAGAATGTTTTTTTACAAAAGCTCTAATCTTTTTTGCTTTTTTAGTTTTATTAAAACCCATAGAATAATCATATTCTTCTAATATTATTTTTTCAGCATTAATAATATTGATTTTTAAATCAGAACCTACTTTAATATAAGTATCCTTAATAGTCACATCACATCTAGGATGAAAGTGTAAAAAGGATTCTATTTGATGTTCTCTATCTGATTCAATATAATCTTCAATAACGAACTTATTTTTAGTTCTATTAAAAGTTCGGGTATGTAAAACTCCCAATTTTTTATAACCATCATGTGTTGCTTTAATTTTATTTTTTTCTTCTTTGAGAGAAATAATTTTCGCTCTACGCGCAACTCTAAAACCTGCCCAAACTTCAGAAGAATCTTTTTCATCAATACGTATAGTGTTATGTGATTCTGTAGATCTTTCTAATTCTCTTTTTGAGTTTTTCTCATAGGTAGAGATTCCCGTATCTATAATTATTGGTTGTCCCTTAAATATAAATTCAAAATTGAAGGTATCAGCATGTCCATGACTAGGAATATAATCAGGACCTATTTGACCAATATCCATCAGTATTTCCGAATGACCTTCATGCCATTTTCTGTAACCAGAATCACTTAGTTTTGAATCATAAATTTTGAGTTTTAAATTATTTGCATAATCAAAAATATCTTTAGAAAATGCTGCAATACCATATGTAGAATCATTCACTAGAGGTATTTGACCATTTTGGTAAGTTATTTTATTTAACCAACCAAGCATCATCTCAGCCTTTTTCTTCATAGTATCAATAAGGTCATCTTTTTTCCATACATTATTACCAACAAGGTTAATACAGTCTAGTAGATGTGTCAATATTAATTGATGGTACATTGGACTCAACTCAAAATGAGCTCCATCTATTAGAATTTGCTCCTTTAATTCAGATTCTAAAATTTTTTTTGATTTTCTATAAATTATTTCATCTCCAAAATAATAAGATCCAAATAGTAATGCAAAAGTATTTTCTAAAAGGTGGTTTCCAAGAAGATGAAATTCTAAATTTTTATTTAATAGTGAAAGATGTTTAGCAAGTATTGAATCAATCTTCTTATCCTTAATTTTATGTTTTGAAATAAATCTAATCCAATTGATAATTCTTAATGAAATAGGGTAAGATTCTAAACCGTCTTTCAAGTTATGACTTCTTTTAATGTAGTTGTGAATTAAAGCTAACCCTTCTTGCTTAGAAATATCTTCTTGATTAAGAAAATCAAAATAATTGAGATTATAGGTCCATAGTTTTCCAAATTTAGAGTAGTTCCAATCAATTTTTTCAAACTGATGCTCTAAATTTAGGAATGTAAATACTTTGTCCTTGTATGCAATTCTTGTTGCTACACCTAAATTGAAAACTATTTTCTGTGGGATATATTCTAATTTATTATCTATTTTATTCTTTAAAAAAAAATTTTTAAAAGTATAAAAAATCCTATAGTAAATTTGCTTTAATTTTAAATACTTAAGTGTATGAAAAAATAAAGCTAATTTACTTTTGTCCATTACTAATTTACGTTCTTGAGAAAAAACTCAATACGTTCCTTATGATTAATAAATATTGTATATAGTAATTTATAAATTTTATGTAAATATTAATAATATTTTGTATTACTGCATATGTGTTAAGTTGATTGCTATAGACATGTAATGAAAAATTATAATCGTACTAATTTTGCAAATCAAATTATAGAATTTATAAGAATAAAGTTGTAAATTTGTAATATATTTCTAAATAAATAAATATTTAAAAATGAAAAATATTACTATAATCGCTGGAGCTAGACCTAACTTTATGAAGGTTGCTCCTCTTTTAAGGTTATTAAAAAAACACACATCTTTTAACACTACCTTAATTCATACTGGTCAACATTATGATAAAAAAATGTCAGATGTATTTTTTGATGATTTAGATATTCAAAAGCCTGATTTCAATTTAAATGTAAGATCTGGTTCTCATGGTTCACAAACTGCTAAAATTATGGTTTCTTTTGAAGAGATTTGTGTTGATATTAAACCAGATTTATTAATAGTTGTTGGTGATGTAAATTCAACAATGGCATGTTCAATTGTAGCTAAAAAACTTCATATTGATGTTGCTCACATAGAGGCTGGTTTAAGAAGTAATGATAGAAAAATGCCAGAAGAAATTAATCGATTAATTACAGATTCTATAACTGATTATTTTTTTGTTACTGAAGATAGTGGAAAGACTAATCTACTAAATGAAGGGCAAAAAGAATCTTCCATCTTTTTTGTTGGTAATTTAATGATTGATAGCTTGTATTATGGTTTAGAAAAAATAAAAAACAAATCAAGATTTGAAGAAAATGATTATGGGTTAGTAACATTACATAGGCCTTCTAATGTTGATGATATTGATAAACTTAAAGAAATTTTAGAAACTTTGTATAAGATTTCAAATGAGATACCATTATTATTTTCTATTCATCCTAGAACTAAAAATATTATTGATAGTAATAATATCAAATTAAATAAAAATATTAGAGTTTTAGATGCATTGCCCTATTTAGATTTTTTACATTTAATGAGAGATAGTAAAGTTATATTTACTGATAGCGGTGGAATTCAAGAAGAATCAACTATTTTAAAAGTCCCATGTTACACATTAAGAAATAATACTGAACGGCCAATTACAATTACTAAAGGAACAAATTATTTGGTTGGCAACAATGCAGCTGATATTCTAAAATCATTTAAGCAGAATCAATTTATCATCAATCCTAATTATGAAACTCCTTATGGATGGGATGGTAAAGCTTCTAATAGAATTTTAGAAATTTTGGATGAAATAATTTAATGTTTAGTCTACAGTATTTATTTTTATTTTTTTCATTTATAATAACTTTTTTCTCTATTCAAATCCTTATTAAAAATGCATACAAGCTAAATTTATTAGATCACCCAGGGTATAGGAAGTTGCATAAAGATTCAACACCTTTAGTAGGAGGATTAGGTATTGTCATTTCATTTATTATTATAACAATATGTTCCATTTGTTTGAATATAGCAATTATAGATATATCTTTTTTTGAATTATGTATTTTAATTTTATCTTCTGTAATTATTATTCTAACTGGCTTGATTGATGATTTTAGAGGGATAAGCGCTTCGAATAAATTTCTTTTTCAAATTATGGCTTCAACTATTCTAGTTTTAGCTTTTAAAGATTTTCAATTAATTCAATGGCCATTTAGCGATTATATGGATTCAAATTTATATAATTCAGTATTAAGTGTTTTTTATCTTGTTAGTATTTTAAATGCAATTAATCTTATAGATGGTTTAGATGGTTTAGCAGGTGGAGTTTCAATTATAATAACAATCTCTTTTATTATTTTTAGTCTATTATCTGGATTAATTATTAGCGATTTGTACATTTTATTTATACTGCTTGGCTCATTGTTTGCTTTTATTATTTTTAATAAACCTCCTGCAAAAACTTTTTTAGGAGATTTAGGAAGTTTATTTATAGGCTGGATATTTGGTATAGTATCATTGATGTATGCTCAAAAAACTAGCTTTTCTTTATCTATACTCATTCCAATTATGGCACTTGGTCTACCTTCATTTGATGTAATTTTTGTCATGTTAAAACGTTTTAATGATAGGCATGGTTATAATTTAAAGGATAGATTTAAGGCTATATTCAATCCAGATAATAATCACTTACATCATTTAATTGTTTTATCAGGAATTTCCAAAAAAAAGGCTACTGTATTATTGTATGTATTAGCTGTTATGACTAATGTAATTGCATTATATTCTTACACAAAGCATGTTAATTTAATTTATGGAATAATTGCTGTTTTGCTTTTAATCTTTATAGTTCGTTATATTTTTTTATGGAAAATTAATAAAAGAGGCAGCAGTTAGATGAATATTACTATAATTGGGACAGGATATGTTGGGCTTGTTACGGGCGCATGTTTTGCTTATATGGGGAATAAAGTGACTTGTCTTGATATTGATAACAAAAAAATTAAATTGCTAAATATGGGTCAAATACCAATATATGAACCTGGATTAAAAAAAATTATTTCTAAAAGCGTAAAAAATGAATCCTTGTATTTTTCTTCAGACATCAAGAAATCAATTATAAGTAGTGATGTAATATTTTTAGCTGTTGGTACCCCAATGAATGAAGATGGTAGTTCAAATTTAGATTATATTTTTAAAGCTGCTAATGACATTGGTAGTTATATTGATAAATATAAAATAATTATAACAAAATCAACCATCCCGGTAGGTACTACCTTTAAGATAAAAGAAATAATTTCAAATAAAATTAAAGATAGATTAGAAAAAATAGAGTTTGATATTTGTAATAATCCTGAATTTTTAAAAGAAGGAAAAGCTGTCAATGATTTTATGGCTCCTGATAGGGTTGTTATAGGTATTGAAAATCAAAATTTGAAAGATATTTTATCTGATTTGTATAAACCTTTCTCAGTTAAGTATGATAAGTTAATATTTATGGATATTTTAAGTTCTGAATTCACTAAATATGCTGCTAATGCAATGCTCGCTACTAAAATTTCATTTATAAATGAAATGGGAATTATTGCGGATAGATTAGGTGCCGATATAAATAAGGTACGACATGGTATTGGTTCAGATAATAGGATAGGTTATGATTTTATTTATCCGAGTGTCGGGTATGGTGGAAGTTGTTTTCCCAAGGATGTACATGCGATATTAAATTTTTCTAATCAAAGTGGTTATAAACCAGATATATTAGATGCTGTTAATAAAGTTAATGATAATCAAAAAAAATATTTTTTTAATAAATTAATCAAAAGATTTTCTTCACTTAAAAATCTAAATTTTGGTATATGGGGTTTAGCATTTAAGCCAGGTACAGATGATATGAGAGAATCAGCAAGTATATTTTTTGTAACAGAAATTTTAAAACTTGGTGGTAAAGTTTCTGTTTATGACCCTAAAGCCATGGATAATGCTAAACAACAGTATTTTAAAAACTTAGAAGGTATTAAATATTGTAAAGATAAAATGGAAGTTTTAAATGATATTGATGCTTTAATATTATTAACTGAATGGCCTGAATTTAGAAGTTTGAATTTTGATAAAATGAAGTCTTTGATGAAGTTTAATATTCTTTTTGATGGAAGAAATCAATTTGATAAACATGAAATGAAAAAAAATAATTTTGAGTATTTTCAAATTGGTGTACCTGAGCTAGAATTAAGAGATTAGAGTGTATTTATGAAAATTTTAGTTATTGGTGGTGCAGGATATATTGGTTCGCATGTAACCTATGAGCTTTGTGATCAAGGGTATAATGTTACTGTTCTTGATAATTTAAGTACAGGCTTTATTGAAAATGTAGATAAGAGAGCTGACTTTATTAAGGACTCTTTTACAAATCAGAATATTATAAAAAAAGTTTTAAAAGATATTGATTGTGTTATTCATCTAGCTGCTTTAAAGGCGGCTGGTGAATCGATGGAAAATCCAATAAAATACTCTAAACATAATATTATTGATTCAATTTCTTTAATTAATTCATGTGTTGAAAATAATATTGATAAGTTTATTTTTTCTTCAAGTGCTGCAGTCTACGGTTCACCTCAATATAAGCCTATAGATGAAAAACACCCATTAGAACCTATTAACTATTATGGTTTTACAAAGTTAATAATAGAAAATCAGTTAAGATGGTTTAGTCAGATTAAAAATCTAAAAGTAGCATGCCTTAGATATTTTAATGCTGCTGGGTACGATGTTAAATCTAGAATTTCAATAAAGGAAAAAAATCCTCAAAATTTAATACCTATTGTCATGGAATATGTGTCCGGTTTAAGATCTGAATTTAATGTGTTTGGTAATGATTATAATACACCAGATGGAACTTGTTTAAGAGACTATATTCATGTAAATGATTTAGCTATAGGGCATGTAAAAGCAATCGAAAAACTCAATGATAAAAATCAAATTACTACAAATTTAGCAACAGGAAATTCTCATTCAGTAATGGATGTGATTAATGAAGTTATTAGATGTACAAATAAAAAAATAGATTATAAAATTTCTAAAAGGCGTCCAGGAGACCCTGATGCTCTCTATGCAAAATCAAATAATATATTAAATTATAAAAATCAATATTCTGATTTGGAAACTATAATAAGAACAACATGGGATGTGTATAAAAAGTATATTTAAGAACCTTATTTTATCCCTGTAAAATCAGATGAAGATCTAATTTTATTTCCTAAACCATCTACTATTTTAATATTTAGTTTTTTGCAAATGTCTGATTCTGGAATTTCATCATTATTTCTATCTCCACCATTAGCAAATATAGTAGGTTTTAAAAATTCAAGTGATTTACATTGTGTTTTATCTGTATCAATAGAAAGAAATACTTCATCAACACATGTTAATGAAGATATAATTTTCATTCTATCTTGTTCATTCATAAAAGAGCGACTCTTTTTTATTTGAGCTTGAATATCATTATTTATGATAACAATAAGTTTGTCGCCAAGTTTTTTAGCTAACTCTAAATATTCTATATGTCCTACATGTAATGGATCAAAATATCCGCTGGCTACTACTAAAATCATTTTAAAAACCTTTGCAATGTGATAAAAATTAATTAACTAAATATAATTATAAAAATTATTACAATGTATATAAAATAGAATTTATATTATTAAAGTATAATAATTGGGAGATTTTTACTTTATGTGTGGAATAGTCGGTTATATAGGTCATCAAAAGGCTCAAGATATTGTAATTAGTGGTTTAAAAAGACTGGAATATAGAGGTTATGATTCTGCTGGTATATCAACAATTGAAAATACTGATATACAAACTACCAAAATAAAAGGTAAAATTTCAAATTTAGAACAAGAATTGAGTCAAAAATCTCATGTTAGCACAATAGGGATGGGACACACTCGATGGGCTACTCATGGTGAGCCAACAACTATAAATGCGCATCCTCATTCAGATGTGTCTGATACATTTAGTATCATTCATAATGGTATTATAGAAAATCATTACACTATAAAAACTTTTTTGACTGAAAAAGGAATCAAGTTTAAAAGTGATACTGATACAGAAGTTCTTATTCAGCTTATAGCTTATATTTTTAAAACTCAAAAATTAGATTTTTTTAATACTGTAAAAAATGCATTAAAAGAAGTCGTTGGTGCATATGGCATTATTGTAATGAAAAATGATGAGCCTGATAAATTAATTGCTGCAAGACATGGGAGTCCTCTTATACTTGGTTTAGGTGATAATGAGAAGTTTATTGCATCTGACCCATCTGCTATTTTAGAGTATAGTAGAAATATACTATTTTTAGATGATGGTGAAATTGTTGAGGTTACTAGAGATAACTATAGTATAAAACATATTGATCATGATAATGAAATCATTAAAAAAAGTAAAGAAATAGAATATGACTTAGAGCAAATTGAAAAAGGTAAATACAAACATTTTATGCTTAAGGAAATTTTTGAACAACCTAATTCTATTAAAGAATCTATTAGAGGAAGGATTGATAATAATAATGTGGTCAAATTAGGTGGTATTTATGATTGGACACAAGAAATTATTAGTAAAAAATATATTTATTTTAC
>CETH01119399.1_pt1 | contig 18369 bp, 20 predicted proteins | sample 361461 | NCBI WGS metagenome assembly CETH01 (sample SAMEA2622695, study PRJEB7988) | marine metagenome | isolation source: saline water (ENVO:00002010), including
ACCTATGAGAATTATTACAATAACATTTACGTTCATTTCTGCTATAGGAAGGTATATTGTCATAAAAGTATAAAAATTACTATAAACCTAGTTGTGATGTTTATCTATAAAACTTTGAGATATTTTATATTTTTTTTATAAGTTTATCTTCTATTTCTTTAGCTGATAATAGATCTTGTTTAGTATTAATATTAAAAAAAGGATCATATTTTTCATTTTCAAAGTTAATATGCTCAAACTCATGATTTACAACCCAATTCATTATTTTTCTTACTCCTTTTTTCAAATTTTTTTCTAAATCTTCTTTTAATGAACAATCCCATATACCAATTACAGGGTGAATTTTATTTTTATGAGAAGCTAAAACTATCTTACATTTAGTAGATAATATTTTATCAAATAATTCTTCTATTAAATTATTTGGCAAAAAAGGAGTATCACTTGGTACAGTAACTAACCATTTATAATCTAGTTTGTTTTTATGAATCCAATCAAATCCTGAATGTATTCCTGCTAATGGCCCTTTAAATCCTTCAATTACATCTTTAATTATTTGATAATTTTTATTACTAATTTTGAAATTATCACTATTTGCATTAATTAAAATATTTTTATTTTGATTATTAGTTTTATCAATTATCCGATCTAATATTGTTTTGTCGTTAAATTTTAAAAATGTTTTTATTACTCCTCCCATACGTTTTGAGAGACCACCTGCTAAAATTAAAGTACAAACTAATCTATCTGAATCTTTCACAAAATTAATCTTTTTTCTCCAGATAAGATATTATATTTTTTTCCTTTAGCCCTGCCTATTAGTGTAAGATTTGTTTTTTTTGCTAATTCTACTCCCCACGAGGTAAATCCAGATCTTGAAATTAATATTGGTATATTCATTTTTACAGTTTTGATAATCATTTCACTTGTAAGCCTGCCAGTTGTGTACATTATTTTATTCTCAGTTTTAATATTGTTATAAAAAATAAATCCAGCGATTTTATCTATTGCATTGTGTCTACCCACATCTTCCATATAGATTATTGGTTCATTTTTAAAGCATAAAACGCATCCATGTATTGCTCCTGCCTCTAAATATAAACTTGGTGTAAGATTAATTTTTTTTGAAAGTTCGTAAATCCATTTTTTTTTGATTTTATTTTTAATTGATAATTTATTATTCAAAATTTGATCATAGACATCTCCAAATATAGTTCCTTGAGCACATCCACTTGTAGTAATTTTTTTCTTTAGTTTTTGTTCATAATTAGTTTTTTTATTAGTTCTAACTACTATAGTTTCAAGATCTTTATCATATTCAATTTTTTTTATTTTTTCAGATTTCTTAATCATATTTTGATTTGTGAGATAACCAATAGCTAAAAATTTAGGGTGATCTCCTATAGTCATTAATGTAACTATTTCTTGATTGTTTAAAAAAATTGTTATTGATTTTTCAGTAACTACTTTTGTCTTAATTTTATTGTTATTTTCATCAATTCCATTAATAATTTTGGTAAGATTTTTATTGTTTAAATCTGGTTTTATTATTAAATTAGTTTTTTTCATTTAATATAAAATTTTATACATAAATTATATATAGTAAAATATAATTATTAGTTAAATAGAATATAATGATAATTTGTGGAATAGTAGGTTTAAAAAATTCGGGTAAAACTTTTTTATCTCAAGAATTAATAAAACATTTTTCAAGTTTAAGCTATAAAGTAGCTTCAATAAAGCATGCTCATCATAATTTTGAAATTGATACACCAAATACTGATAGCTTTCTTCATAGACAAGCTGGTTCATCTCAAGTTATAATTAGCTCCTCAAAAAGATGGGCTAAAATATCAGAAATAAAAGATGATCAAGAAAAAAAATTAGAAGATTTAATTGATGCTTTTGATTCTCCAGATATTGTTTTTTTTGAAGGATATAAAAACTCTTTTTATCCTAAAATAGAAGTAATTAGTAATCCAAAAAAATTTCTTTTTCCAAATTTAAAAAATGTTATAGGAATAGTATCTGAATTTGATTTAAAGGTTAATTTACCAGTTTATAAGTTTTCTAACTTAGAAAATATTTCAAAATTAATTATAGGCATAAATTCAAATGAATAAACAACCACTTAAAAAAAAACAATTAATTAATTTGTTAAAAAAAATTAAAAAACCATTAATTAGTTCAGAAAATGTAAAATTAATTAATAGTGATGAACGTTTTTCTGCGGAAATAATTAGAAGTAAAATAAATGTCCCACCATTTAAAAATTCAGCAGTAGATGGATATGCTTTACCTGATAATGATTTTGGAAAAACAAATTCTTATAAAGTCGTATCTAAAATAACTGCAGGCGATAATAATAATTTATTTTTAAAGAAAGGTGAATCAGTTAGAATATTTACTGGAGCTAAAATGCCAAAAAATAGCAATTCTGTTGTAATGCAAGAAAATGTGATTAAGTTTTCTCAAAAAATAAGAATTAATAAATACCCTAAATTTGGAGATAACTGTCGTTCAGCAGGTGAGGATATTTCAAAAAATAAAAAGGTGATAGGTGTAAATGAGAAAATAAATTTTAAAAATATTTCTATCCTAGCTTCAATTGGAAAAAAATCAATAAAAGTAAAAAATAAGTTAAAAGTAGGTTTTTTTACCAGTGGGAATGAACTTGTAAATCCTGGGCAAAAACTAAATAAATCAAAAATAAATAATTCAAATAAATATACATTATCCACTTTACTAAAAAAACAATATATAGCTTCTAAATTTTTAGGTAACTTAAAAGATTCTAAAAAAAGAATTCTTAAACTACTTGATAAAAATATTAATTTTTATGATGTTATAATTATAACTGGAGGTGCCTCGGTTGGCGAAGAAGATCATATTATAAATGCAATTAAAGAAATTGGTGAAATTTTTTTTTGGAAAATTGCGATTAAACCAGGAAGACCACTAGCCATTGGTAAAATTAAGAAAACTATATTTATTTGTTTGCCAGGAAATCCAGTATCTGTATATTTACTTTTTGGAATGATAATTAGCCCCTTCTTAAAATTTTTATGTGGTAGTAAATTTGAGATTCCATTTTCATATTCCGCTAAAGTAAATTTTAATATGATCAAAAAAACTGCAAGAATGGAATGGTTAAGAGTTGTTATTGAAAAAAATAATAAAGAATTAATTGTAAACAAATATTTAAAACAAGGCTCAGGTATTATATCATCAATCGCTAATTCAGATGGTATTATTGAAATTCCTGAAAATATCAAGAGCGTAAAAAAAGGTGATGTTTATAAATTTTATCCTTTTAATGAAATGTACATTTAATATTTATTTAATGTATTTATATCTAATAATATAATTTTCTTTTATTTTTTCACAACCTATAAATATATTACCAGATTCTTCACAATAATGTTCAAAATCCATTTTAGCCAAAGGATCTGTACATATTACCTTTACAATTGTCCCTTTTTTAAGACTTTGAGATAATTTTCTAGCTTTTAGGACTGGCAGTGGACACTCTAATCCCCTAACATCAAGATCTATTTCATTTTTTTTAATGCTACTTTTCATTTATAAATATATTACTATTTATATAGAAATAAAAAAAATAAAATATTTATTATGAAAGATTTTATATCTCAAAACAAAAAAACTTTATTATCAAAAAAAAGAAGATGGCAGCCAAAAGGTAGACAAGTAAAAAAAGAACCTCTTCTTGAAATAAAGAGTTTATTAAATAGAAACAATTTTTATCGTGATGAATTGATTGAATATTTACATATAATCCAAGATCATTATGGAATACTATATGCAAAGCATCTTGAGGCTCTAGCATTATTACTCAACATTCCTTTTGCAGAGGTTTATGAAGTATCAACTTTTTATTCGCATTTTAACGTATCAAAAGATAACGATGCTAAACCATCAGATGTGATTATTAGAGTATGTGAAAACTTAACTTGTTCAATGTTTGGGTCAGATTCTTTATTTGATAAACTTAATTCAATTGATAATTTAAACTTAAAAGTATTACCAGCTCCTTGTATGGGTAGATGTCAAAATGCTCCTACAGTATGTGTAGGAAAGAATTACATCGATAATGCTAATTTTGAAAAAGTTTTGAAAGCAATAGAAAATAAAAATTATAAAGCAAAAATTCCTAAATATATAGATTTTAATAATTATTTAAAAAATGGTGGTTATAAAATTTATAAAAAAATTATTAATAAACAAATATCAACTAAAGAAGTTAAGAATTTAGTTCAAGAAAGTAACCTTAAAGGCAAAGGTGGAGCTGGATTTCCTACTTATAAAAAATGGGAATTTGTAAATTTTTATCCTGAACCCAGATACCTAGCTATAAACGCTGATGAGGGAGAAGTTGGAACTTTTAAAGATAGGCATTATATGGAAAGTGATCCCCATAGATTTTTGGAAGGTATTTTAATAAGTTCAGAAATAGTTAATGCAAAAAAAATTTTTATATATTTAAGAGATGAATATCCTGCCGTTATGTCAATTCTTGAAAGTGAAATTCAAAAACTTGAAATAAAAAATATTATTGAAAAGAATTATATTATATTAAGAAGAGGAGCAGGTGCATATATTTGCGGGGAAGAATCTGCTATGATTGAAAGTATTGAAGGAAAAAGAGGCCTTCCAAGACATCGTCCTCCATTTGTTGCAGAAAAAGGATTGTTTGGACGACCTACACTTGTTAACAATGTTGAAACTGTCTATTGGTTAAGAGACATTATTGAGAAAGGCCCTAGATGGTTTTCTAAAAAAGGAAAAAATGGAAGAAAAGGATTTCATAGTTTTTCAGTTTCTGGAAGAATAAATAATCCTGGGGTTAAAATTGCTCCTGCAGGAACAACTGTTCAAGAGTTAATAGATGATTATTGTGATGGTATGATTGAAGGCCATATATTTAAAGCTTATTTACCAGGAGGAGCTTCTGGAGGTATATTACCAGCATCTTTAAATAATATTCCACTTGATTATGGTGTTGAAGATTTAGCAACTCATGATTGTTTCTTAGGTTCAGCAGCTATTATTATTTTATCAGATCACGATAGTATAAAAAATGTAGGTTTAAATTTATTAAAATTTTTTGAAGATGAGAGTTGTGGACAATGCACTCCTTGCAGAGTAGGTACAGAAAAAACTGTTATTGAAATGAGAAAAAATAAATGGGATAAAACAAAACTAAATGATTTATCAAAAGTTATGGTAGAAGCATCAATTTGTGGCTTAGGTCAAGCTGCCTCAAACCCTCTAAAATCAATATTAAAACATTTTTCTAGTGAACTTGAAAATGAATAGTGATTCTAAAATTAAATTTTCAATTGATAATAAAGAGTTTTTAGCAGAAAAAAATGAAACTATTTGGCAAGTTGCAAATAGGAATAATATAGAAATACCACATTTATGCCATTTGCCTTCAGAAGGCTATAGATCAGATGGAAATTGTAGGGCTTGTATGGTTGAGATTGATGGAGAAAAAAGCCTTGCTGCATCGTGCATAAGATATCCTTCAGAGGGGATGAAAGTCACCTCTATTTCTACAAGAGCGAAAACAGCTAGAAAATTAGTTTTTGAACTATTACTAACTGATCAACCATCAATAGATAAATCACACAACAATAAATCTAATTTTACAAATTGGATAAATAAAATAGGCATAGAGTCTTCAAGATTTGAAACAAAGGAAAAGTGTCTTCCAGATATTTCTCATCCTTCTATGTCAGTCAATTTAGACTCTTGCATCCAATGTAATTTATGTGTTCGAGCATGCAGAGAAGTTCAAGTCAATGATGTTATAGGCATGGCTTATAGAGGAAAAGAAACAAAAGTAGTTTTTGACTTTGATGATCCTATGGGGGATAGTACCTGTGTAGCTTGTGGAGAATGTGTTCAGGTATGCCCAACAGGAGCTTTGATGCCTTCATCTATAGTTGACAAAGATGGTTTAGGAATTACAGATATAGATAAAAAAGTTAATAGTGTTTGTCCTTATTGCGGGGTTGGATGTCAATTAGAATACAATGTAAAAGATAATAGAATACAATACGTTAATGGAGTTAATGGCCCTGCAAACAAAAATAGACTATGTGTAAAAGGAAGATTTGGCTTTGACTATGTTAACAATCCAGAAAGATTAACTACACCACTTATTAGAAAAGAGAATAAACAAAAAGATTTGAATCCAAATATAAATTATGCAAATATATATGATTATTTTAGAGAAGCATCATGGGAAGAAGCTCTAGATTTTGCTGCAAAAGGTCTCATAAATTTAAAAAATAAAAACAGTACAAACTCAAGTAATTTAGCAGGATTTGGATCCGCAAAATGTTCAAATGAAGAGGCATATTTATTTCAAAAACTCATTAGAACGGGATTAAATACTAACAATGTTGATCATTGCACTCGTCTCTGTCATGCATCTTCTGTTGCAGCCTTATTAGAAACAATTGGATCAGGAGCAGTTTCAGCACCTTTTTATGAAGTAAAAAATTCTGAAGTAATAATAGTAATAGGAGCTAATCCAACTGAAAATCATCCTGTCGCAGCCACTTTCTTTAAAAATGCAGTTAAAAATGGATCAAAATTAATTGTAATGGATCCAAGAGGGCATTCATTATCGAAATATGCTACTCATATGATTCAATTTAAACCAGGTAATGATGTTCCATTGTTAAATTCAATTATGAATGTAATTATTGAAGAAAATTTATTCAATAAAGAATATATAAATGAAAAAACTATTGGTTTTGATAAGTTAAGGAACCACTTAAAAATTTTCTCTCCTGAAAAAATGGAAAAAAATACAGAAATTAAACCAGAAACTATCAGAGAAGTTGCAAGATTATTTGCTAATACTAATAAAGGAATAATTTTTTGGGGTATGGGAATTTCACAACATATTCATGGAACAGATAATGCTAGATGTTTAATTTCATTAGCACTAATGACTGGGAATGTTGGAAAAGAAGGAACGGGCTTACACCCTTTGAGAGGACAAAATAATGTTCAAGGGGCATCAGATGCAGGATTAATACCGATGATGTATCCTGATTATCAATTAGTTGAAGAGAAAAAAAATAAAGATTATTTTGAAGAAATATGGAAAACTAAACTAAACGATAAAAAAGGTCTAACAGTAGTTGAAATAATGAATTCAATTAATTCTGGTCAAATTAAAGGTATGTATATTCTAGGAGAGAATCCTGCTATGTCAGATCCTGATTTAAATCATGCAAGATCAGCATTACAGAAATTAAATCATTTAATCGTACAAGATATTTTCTTAACCGAAACAGCAACATATGCTGACGTAATCTTACCTGCTTCTGCATGGCCAGAAAAAAATGGAACAGTTACTAATACCAATAGACAAGTTCAAATGGGAAGAAAAGCTATTGAACCTCCAGGTCAGGCAAAAGAGGATTGGTGGATTACTAATGAAATTGGAAAAAGACTTGGTTTAAGTTGGAATTATATTCATCCAAGTGAAATTTACGAAGAAATGCTTAATGTAATGCCTTCTCTTGCAAATATAACTTGGGAAAGACTTGAAACAGAAAATTCTGTTACATATCCTTGTAAAGATTCTAATTCTTTAGGAGATGAAATAGTTTTTAAATCCAGTTTTCCTACAAAAGATGGAAAAGGGAAATTTATTCCAGCAAATGTAATATCTCCAGATGAAATGCCTAACAATAAATATCCTATGATTTTAACAACTGGACGACAACTAGAGCATTGGCACACAGGGGCAATGACAAGACGAGCATCAAATTTAAATGCTATAGAACCTGAAGCAACTATATCTTTATCACCTTCAGATATAAAAGATCATAAAATTAACAAAGGTCAATTGATCAAGGTTTCTACTCGAAGAGGATCAGTAAATATTAGAGTTAGAGAAGACAATAGTATTCCTAAGGGAGTTTTATTTATACCTTTTTGTTATAATGAGGCAGCGGCAAACTTATTAACTAATCCTGCATTAGATCCTTATGGGAAAATACCAGAATTTAAATATTGTGCTGCAAAAATAGAAATAGTAGTAAATGAGAATGTTTAAAAAAGTTTTAATAGTAATTTTTTTAGTAGGTTCGCTTTTTACTTTTTCGAATTGCAGTACTATTTCTGAAATAAACGAAACTGTAAAAGGTGATGGTGTCCCATACATCCCTGGAATATAGTTTTTATTAACTTAATTCTTGTTGATTTATTAAAAAAATTGTAAAGGCTATTAAATTAGCCGCGTTAGCTCATTTGGTAGAGCAGTTGATTTGTAATCATCAGGTGGTCAGTTCGAATCCGACACGCGGCACCATTTTATATGAATCAAGTTTCACCTACAAATAAGATCTCAAAATATGTTAAACTGCTGGCAAATTGTGTAATTTCTTTTTTAATTTTATGTTCTTGCATATTAATCTTTTATGCAATTTTTAAAATAAATTTTCTCTCTAAAAATATTTCACTATATTTTTATTTTATTTGCATTCTTTGTGGTATTTTTTTTAATTTATTTATGATTTATGTTTTTTTTTATTTCAAAGATAATTCTAAAATAAATATTTCATTGTTTTTTTTAAGCGTAGGCATTTCTTTATATTGTTTTGAAATATATTTAGAATATTCAAAAGAAAAAAATTATAAAATGAAAATTGAAGAAGATAAAAAATTAACTCAATCTATATTAAATTTTGTAGAAAAAAATGGTCTTTCATATGATAATAGAACAAAAATAGAAGTTTTAAATGATTTAAAAAAAATGGGATATAATTCTTTTCCCAATATATTGCCAAGTTTTTTTCTTTCTAATAAATCAACAGTTAATGGTTTAGATAATTTAAATGAAAAAATTTATCCACTTGGAGGTATTTCAAATATAACTACAATTTTATCAAATGAATTAGGTTATTATCCAATTATACAAACTGATCAATATGGTTTTAAAAATCCAGAAAATTTTTATAATGAAGAGATTGATATTGCTTTAATAGGAGACTCTTATGCTGAAGGTTCATCTGTTAAGGAAAATCAAAATATCGCAAGTGTTTTGAGGTCTAATGAACTTAAAACTATTAATTTTGGAATGGGTGGTATTGGAAGTTTAATAGAATATGCTATTTTTAGGGAATACATTATTAAATTAAAACCAAAAAATATCGTATGGTTATTTTGCTTCAATGATTTTGAAAACTTAAGAAAAGAATTAAATTCCGATTTATTAAAAAAATATATTTATGATGATAATTTTTCCCAAAATTTAATTACCAAGCAAAAGATGATAGATATTTTATTAAAACAATATGCCAAAAAAGAAAAAGCAAAAGAAAATCAAAAAAATAATGCAAAAATCTCAGTAGAAAAAAACAATATTTATTCTACTTTTATTATTTTTATAGAAAGGTTCAAATTATCAAATTTAAGATCTTTATTAAAATTAAATCCTATACAAAATAATAATCATGATGAAATTAAAAAAATTATTTTTGATATAATATCTAAGACAAATGAATCAATTTCTATGTGGGAAGGAAAGCTATTTTTGGTTTATATTCCAAAAAGTTTAATAAACGGTAATAGTAAAGATTTAAAAAGTATAGCAAATCGTGAATTTATTAGTAACTTAGCTGAAGAACTAAACATTCCTTTTTTAGATCTTAAAAAAGATGTTTTTAGTCATCTAGATGATCCTTTAATTTTATTACCTTTTCGGTTAAAGGGTCATTATAATGAAATAGGTTATAAATTAATTTCTGATGAAATAATAAAAATGATAGAAAAAAATTAAAATATTATTATATGATAGAGAATACAAAGCCTTATACAAAAATAAAGATAAGTTCAGAAAAAAATTTTGGATATACCTTTGCATTTTTTTTTCTAATTATAAGTTTATATTTATATATATTTAGGGATCAAATAAATATTTGGCTTTTATTTATAACTTTATTATTTTTTGTGATTTCTTTTTTTGTTCCTAAATTTTTATATTATCCAAATTTATTTTGGAATAAATTATCTATTCTTTTAGGAAATATAGTTTCTCCACTAGTTATGTTAATATTATATTTCTTAGTATTATTTCCTAGTGGTATTTTTGTAAAAATTTTAAGGAAAGATTTACTAAATAAAAAGATAAATTTTGATAAAAAAAGTTATTGGATAATTAACAAAGAGGATAATCATTCTATGAAAGATCAGTTTTAATTTACATGAATTTCTTAATTGAATTTATGAGATTTCTATATTTAAGAAAAAAATATTGGCTTTACCCAATTATTATAATGTTATTATTATTTGGAGGTTTAATTATTTTAACTCAAGGCACAGCTGTTGCCCCGTTTATTTATACTCTTTTTTAAGATGCAATATATATTAGGCATATCTTCATTCTATCATGACAGTGCAGCAGCTTTGCTAGGAGATGGTAAAATTTTGGCAGCTGTTCAGGAGGAACGTTTTACTCGAATTAAAAATGATGCAAGTTTTCCAATTAATTCTATATTATACATATTACGATCAAATAATTTAAATTTAAATTCAATAGATAAAATAATTTTTTATGAAAAACCTTTTTTAAAATTTGAAAGAATACTAGAAACTTATCTTGCAGAGTCTCCAAAAGGATTTAATTCATTTAGAATTTCAATGCCTATATGGCTTAAGGAAAAGCTTTTTCAAAAAAAACTTATCATTGATGAATTAAAAAAAATTGATAATAAGTTTGAAGGAAACAAAGTATTTTTTTCTCAACATCATTTAAGTCATGCTTCAAGTGCTTTTTTCCCATCTCCTTTTAATGAAGCTCTAGTTCTTACTTTAGATGGTGTAGGAGAATGGTCTACAACAAGTGTTTATATTGGCAAAGAAAATAAGCTATCCTTACTTAAGAATATAGATTTTCCTCATTCCTTAGGTTTGCTTTATTCAGCTTTTACTTATTATATTGGTTTCAAGGTTAATAGCGATGAATATAAGGTAATGGGTTTAGCACCATATGGTAAAGATAAATATAAAAAAATTATTTTAGAAAAAATTGTGAATTTGAAAGATGATGGCTCATTTAGATTAGATATGAGTTATTTTAATTATACATCTGGATTAACAATGATTAGTAGTAAATTTGTTAAATTATTTCAAGAACCAATTAGATCAAGTCAAGAAAAAATTACTCAGTTTCATATGGATATAGCTTCTTCAATACAATCAGTTATTAATGAAATAATAGTTAAAATTACTACATCGCTTTATAAAGATTATAAAATAAATAATTTATGTCTGGCTGGTGGTGTAGCTTTAAATTGTGTAGCAAACTCAGAAATTGTAAAATCTAATTTATTTAAAAAAATCTGGATACAACCTGCATCAGGGGATGCAGGAGGAGCTTTAGGAGCTGCCCTTGCATATTGGTACAATGAACTTGGAAATCAAAGAATTATAAAAGAGAATGATAGTATGCAAGGCTCTTATCTTGGTCCTCAATATAGTCAAAATCAAATTGAAAATTCATTAGTTAAGTTAGGCGCAAATTTTGAGGTTTTTGACGAAGATATTATATTAGATAAAACTGTAGAAGAGATTATGAAAGGTCAAGCTATTGGATGGTTTCAAGGTAAAATGGAATTTGGACCTCGCGCTCTTGGGGCAAGGTCTATATTAGCAGATCCAAGAAATGAAAAAATGCAAAGATTATTAAATCTCAAAATTAAGTTTAGAGAAAGCTTTAGACCTTTCGCCCCTTCTGTTTTAAAAGAATTTGCTGAAGATTGGTTTGAAATTAAAAATGAAAGTCCATATATGTTGTTGGTAGCAGATGTTAAAAAAAATAAAAGAAAAAAACTTTTATCATCAGAAAAAAATCTTTTTGGAATAGAAAAATTAAATATAAATAGATCTGAAATACCTGCTGTTACACATGTAGATTATTCGGCTAGAGTTCAAACTATAAATAAAGATTCAAATAAAAAATATTATAATTTGATAAATAAATTTCACAATAAAACTGGTATACCAGTTTTAATAAACACTTCTTTTAATGTTAGAAATGAGCCTATAGTATGCACGCCTGAAGATGCATATAATTGCTTTATGGGAACTGATTTAAATATATTAGTTATAGGGAATTGTTTTTTAAAAAAAGAAAATCAAGATAGTAAATTAAAAAAAGATTATAAGAAAAAATTTATTGGATAATATTATCTATAAATTTTTTTATAAAACTCATATAACGCTATAGAGCATGCATTTGAAACATTTAAACTTTCAATATTATATTTTAAATCTTTAATTATAGGAATTTTTGTTAACAAATTACATTGTTGTTTAGTACTATTTTTGAGTCCTTTGTTTTCTGCTCCAAATATAAAAATAACTTTTTTAGGAAATTTAATTTTGTTTATTTCTTGATTATTTTTCTCATCAAATCCTATAATAAAATAATCAATTTTTTTTAATTTGGTTATTGCATCTTTAATATTGTTTACTTTAATATAATTTACTTTTTCAATTCCGCCTGAAGCTGCTTTCACCATTGAAGGAGTAATTTCAGGTGAATTTTTTTTAGATACTATGATTGTATCGCAGTTTAATAATGAACAAGATCTAACAATCGAACCAATATTTTGAGGATCAGTGACTTGATCTAAAATAACAATTATATCGAATTTTGATTTCTTTTTTCGATTTATTAATTCTTCAATTGAAGGTTGGATTATTTTTGAAGTTAATAAATAAACCCCTTGGTGGTTCTTCTCATTTCCATAAATTTTGTTCATTTGCTTATTATTCATGATAATAAATTCTGAAACTCTTTGTCTAAATTGTCTAAATTTTTGTTCATTTTGACTAGAAACCACTAATTTCTGATTTTTTCTTGAAGAATTATTTAAAGCTGCAAGAGAGCTATGAATCCCATATATTTCTGAAAAACCCTTATTTTTCTTAGTTTTTTTAAATTTTTTTTTCATAAAATTAATACATTATTAATAAATATGGATAAATATCAATCTAAAACTATACAAATTCAAAAAATTTGTTTAGAAGGACACCGTTTTTAGAACTTGCTAAATTTTGCGTGGTAAAACTGATTTACATTGACAATCATACTATTAACTTAGTATGTCCCCAATTCTTCTTTTTTTTTTGGGAGGGGTGGTCGAGTGGTTAAAGGCACTAGACTGTAAATCTAGCCGCGTGAGCGTTCGTAGGTTCGAATCCTACCCCCTCCACCAAATACTTGAAGGGAAGTAGGAAAAAGAGTAGGTGAGTCAGTAAAATGCGGGTGTAGCTTAGTGGTAAAGCTCCAGCCTTCCAAGCTGGCTACGAGGGTTCGATTCCCTTCACCCGCTCCAAAACAAAAAAAAATATTGGGGTAAAAAAATGGCAAAAGCAAAATTTGAAAGAAATAAACCACATTGTAATATTGGTACAATTGGTCACGTAGATCATGGTAAAACAACTTTAACAGCTGCAATAACAAAAGTACTTGCAGAAAGTGGAGGCGCAGAATTTACAGCATATGATCAAATTGATAAAGCACCTGAAGAAAAAGAAAGAGGTATAACAATTTCAACAGCACATGTTGAGTATGAGACTGAAAAAAGACACTATGCGCATGTAGATTGTCCAGGTCATGCTGATTATGTAAAAAATATGATTACTGGAGCAGCACAAATGGATGGAGCTATTTTAGTTGTTAATGCTGCTGATGGTGCAATGCCTCAAACTAAAGAACATTTATTGTTAGCAAGACAAGTTGGAGTGCCTGCAATAGTTGTATATTTAAATAAAGTTGATCAAGTAGATGACAAAGAACTTATAGATTTAACTATTGAGGATATAAAAGATACATTAAAAAAATATGAATTTCCTGGTGATACTACCCCTATCATTAAAGGATCTGCATTGGCTGCTGTAGAAGGCAAAGATGATGAAATAGGTAAAAATTCTATTCTTGAATTAATGAAAGCAGTAGACGAACATATACCTCAACCCGATAGACCAAAGGATAAACCTTTTTTAATGCCAGTTGAAGATGTTTTTTCCATTTCTGGTAGAGGTACAGTCGTAACTGGTCGTATTGAACAAGGAGTTGTAAAAGTAGGAGAAGAAATTGAAATACTTGGAATAAGAGATCCTCAAAAAACTACATGCACAGGAGTAGAAATGTTTAGAAAACTTTTAGACTCTGGAGAAGCTGGAGATAATGTGGGTGTTTTACTAAGAGGCACTAAGAGAGATGAAGTTGAAAGAGGTCAAGTATTAGCTAATCCAGGTTCGATTAAACCTCATACTAAATTTAAAGCAGAAGCTTATGTTTTATCTAAAGATGAAGGTGGTAGACATACTCCGTTTTTTAGCAATTATAGACCTCAGTTTTATTTTAGAACTACCGATGTTACTGGAACAATAAAATTACCAGAAGGAACAGAGATGGTTATGCCTGGAGATAATATAACTATGGAAGTTGAACTCTTGTCTCCTATAGCAATGGATAAAGGATTAAAATTTGCAATTCGTGAAGGCGGAAGAACAGTCGGAGCTGGTGTAGTTGCAGATATTAAGGAGTAGATTTTAGTTTCTCTCTGTTATCTTTTGCGAATTACTCTTAGGAGTGTAGTGTCAATGGTTAGCACGTGAGTCTCCAAAACTCGAGGTGAGGGTTCGAATCCTTCCACTCCTGCCAATTAAGAAGTGATATGAATATAGAAAATAAAAAAACAAATCCTGCTCAATTTGTAAGACAGGTACGACAAGAAATATCAAAAGTTACTTGGGCAACTAGAAGAGATGTATTGATATCTTCTGCAATTGTAATTTTATTAATATTTTTGTTTTCTATCTTTTTTTTATTAACAGATCAAATTTGGTCTTTTGCTATTAATAAAATTATAGAAATAGGTGCGAATTTATGATCGCTGAAAATAAATGGTATGTATTGCATGCTTATTCTGGGTATGAAAAAAAAGTTGCAGATAGTATAATTGAACAATCTAAAAAATTAGGCATATCTGAATTTATTGAGGAAGTATCTGTTCCAACTCAAACTATTGTAGAGGTAAAAAGAGGAGCAAGAGTAAACACTGAAAGAAAATTTTTTCCTGGATATATTTTAATTAAAATGCTTTTAAATGATGATACGCTAAATATTATAAAAAATACCCCTAAATTAAGCGGCTTTCTAGGATCTAAAGGTAAACCTACCCCAATAACATCTGCAGAAGCAAAAAGAATATCCGAACAAGTTATAGACGGTGAAGAAAGTCCAAGACCTTCAATTATTTATGAGGTTGGAGAGCAAGTAAAAGTTATAGATGGACCATTTGCTTCTTTTAATGGGCAAATTGAAGAAATTGATGAAGAAAAATCAAAATTGAGAGTAGCAGTCTCTATTTTTGGCAGATCCACTCCTGTTGAACTTGATTATAAACAAATTGAAAAGGCTTAATTATGGCTAAAGAAGTATTAGGATATATAAAACTTCAAATACCTGCGGGTGGAGCTAATCCATCACCTCCAGTAGGACCAGCTTTAGGTCAAAGAGGCTTGAATATCATGGATTTTTGTAAAGCATTTAACGATAAAACTAAAAAGGTTGAAAAGGGAGCTCCAGTACCTGTTGTTATAACTGCTTATAAAGATAGAACTTTTGACTTTATAACAAAACTTCCTCCAGTTAGTTATTACTTGAAAAAAGCTGCAAATATTAAAAAAGGAAATTCAACTCCAGGACGAACTTTAGTAGGTAAAGTAACAAATAAACAAATAGAAGAAATAGCAAATGCAAAAATGCAGGATTTAAACGCAGTAGATTTAAAAGGAGCAATTAATATGGTTAAAGGCTCTGCTGTTTCAATGGGAATGGAAATAGTAAAGTAATGAAAAAAATGTCAAAAAAAAGAAAAGAAATTATTTCAAAAATTGAATTAGTAAAAAAATATGAACCTATAGAAGCAATTCAGTTTTTAAAAAACAATACATATGTAAAATTTGACGAATCTTTGGATATTTCAATCAATTTGTCTATAGATGTTAGTAAATCAGATCAAAACATTAGAGGAGTTGTTAATCTTCCAAATGGAACTGGAAAAACAATAAAAGTTGCAGTTATAGCAAAAGAAGAGAATGCGTCCTTAGCTAAAGAAAAAGGAGCTGATTTAGTTGGTGACAATGAATTGATTGAAAAAATAGAAAAAGGTTATACAGACTTTGATATTTTAATTACTTCTCCAGACATGATGAAACTTGTTAGCAAACTTGGTAAATCTTTAGGTCCTAAAGGTTTAATGCCTAATCCAAAATTAGGAACTGTTACTAACGATATTGGAAAAGCAGTCTTAAATGCTAAATCAGGACAAGTTCAATATAAAAATGATAAAAGTGGAATAGTTCATGCAGGAATTGGAAAAATTAAATTTAAAGAAGAAGAATTATTAGAAAATTTAAAAACATTTTATGAAGCAATTATTAAAAGCAAACCGGATACCGTAAAAGGTTCCTTTGTAAAAAAAGTTTCCATAGCTTCAACTATGGGAGTTGGAATTGAAATTAATACATCAGGATTGCATTAATGAGATTTCAAAATTTAAATGACAATACTTATGTATTGTTGCCTGTCAAAGACTGTAGGAGCGAAAGCTTAATATCCTACACAGACGTAAGCAAGTCATTAAGATCTGCTTCGTGACAGGTTGTTGTTAATTAAGATGAGCTTATTAACAATAACAATTAGGATGTAAGTCCTAAAAGACTGGAGTCAAAGTGAGACGTAGTGAAAAAAGTGAATATGTTTCCAAACTAAAAGAAGAATTAAATAATTCTTCAACAGTAGTAGTAGCTCATTATAAAGGTCTTAACGTTAGTGAATCTGAAGAGTTAAGAAAAAAAATGAGGGAAAATGGTGCAAAGTTTCAAGTTACTAAAAACACTCTGACAAAATTAGCTTTAACTAATTCAAAAAACGAAGCAATAAAAGAATTATTTACTGGTCCTACCGCAATTGCATATTCTCAAGATCCGATAGCTCCTGCAAAGGTTGCAGTGGAATTTGGGAAAAAGCATACTAATTTAAAAATCATCGGAGGAATGTATGAAGGTGAAAAAATTGATAATGAAAAAATTAATTTTTTGGCTAGTCTTCCAAGTTTAGATGAGATTAAAGGAAAACTAATAGGTTTAATTAATGCTCCTGCACAAAAAATAGTTTCTATATTGCAGGAACCTGGAAGTAAAGTGGCTAGAATTATTAGCGCTCGTAATAATGAATTAGAAAAAAGTAACTAGTTTTAACAAAGGAGAATATTAATGGCTGATTTAAATAAAATAGTTGAAGAATTATCTTCCCTATCTGTTATTGAAGCAGCGGAATTAAGTAAATTACTTGAAGAAAAATGGGGGGTTTCTGCAGCTGCACCTGTAGCAGCAGTTGCTGCTCCTGGAGGAGCTGCTCCTGAAGCTGCTGAAGAAAAAACCCAATTTGAAGTAATGCTTAATGAAACTGGCTCAAATAAAATTGGAGTAATTAAGGAAGTAAGAACTATTACTGGATTAGGTCTTAAAGAAGCAAAAGATTTAGTTGAAAGTGCACCTAAATCTTTGAAGAAAGATGTTGCTAAAGCTGAGGCTGAAGAAATGAAAAAATCTTTAGAAGCAGCTGGTGCCAAAGTTGAATTAAAATAAATTTTTTAACCATCTTACTTTATTAGTAAGATGGTTAATTTAAAAATGGAAGTTAAATGAGTCTTGAATTTATAAATAATAAAAAAATTAGAAAATCTTTTGGAAAAATCGCAAAAATAACTTCATTGCCAAATTTAATCGAAGTTCAAAAAAGATCATTTGATAATTTTCTTCAACTAACAGTTGATCCAGATAAAATGTTAGATACAGGTTTGCATGCAGTATTTAAATCTGTTTTTCCTATTAATGATTACACAGAAAGAGCTACTGTTGACTATGTTAGTTTTAAAGTAGGACCTCCTAAATATGAAGTAGCTGAATGTTCCCAAAGAGGAATGACATATAGCGGCCCACTTGAGGCAAGATTTAGATTAATAGTATGGGATATTGATGAAGAAGCAGGAACAAAATCTGTGAGAGATATTAAAGATCAAGAAGTTCATATGGGAGATATTCCACTAATGACAAAAGATGCAACATTTGTTGTAAATGGAACTGAGAGGGTGGTAGTTAGTCAAATGCATAGATCACCTGGTGTATTTTTTGATCATGATTTCGGAAAAACACATGTAAGTGGAAAATATTTATTTAACGCAAGAATTATTCCTTATAGAGGATCTTGGTTAGATTTTGAACATGATGCTAAAAATAATA
>CETH01024995.1_pt1 | contig 18350 bp, 23 predicted proteins | sample 361461 | NCBI WGS metagenome assembly CETH01 (sample SAMEA2622695, study PRJEB7988) | marine metagenome | isolation source: saline water (ENVO:00002010), including
TTTTTTAGAGACCCCGTTTATTTCGGGAAGCTAACAGTCGTGATTCCAGAATGTTTGACATCTACGCGATCTCCTACTTGATGAGCAGGAGAACCTCCTCGTCGACACCGAAGATCAACACCAGACGACGTCGTAATCTCATAGATTGTGTCATGTCCAAAATAGTCAACGCGAGTAATTAGCGAATCAGTCCCATCAATCAGTACTATTTCCTCCGGCCGCACGATGACGTTGACAGCACCATGTGCGGCATTACAAAGGCGCACAGTGCCTATAGATGTCTCTGCTGTTTCACCTGAAGCAACTCCAGGTATTTGATTTATTTCCCCAACAAAGCTTGCAACCCATGAGTTTGTTGGGTGCCGATATATCTCCCATGGTGTATCGTGCTGAACAACTCTCCCCTCGTTCATCACTGCGACTTCATCTCCAAGAGTAAACGCCTCATCCTGGTCATGGGTAACAAAAACACTCGTTACATTTAACAATTTGAGAAGATCAGATACTTCTGACCGAAGCTCCACTCTCAGGCCTGTATCAAGGCTGGAAAAGGGCTCATCAAGTAAAAGAATCGAGGGCTGAGGAGCAAGCGCCCTTGTTAAAGCAACACGTTGTTGCTGACCACCTGAAAGTGAAGAAGGAAGGCGATCCGCGAGTTCAGATATTCCTACCATTTCAAGAAGTTCCATAATTTCCTTGGTAGGAGCCTTTCGATCAGATCTCTTTAAACCAAAAACAATATTTTCTAACACTGTTAAGTGTGGGAAAAGAGCCCAATCCTGAAACACCAATCCCACATTCCGTTGTTCCGGTGGAATATCTACCTGATCAGATACAACACATCTACCATCAAGCGTGATTGATCCACTTTTAGTTTTCTGCAAACCTGCAAGAACGCGAAGCAATGTTGTTTTCCCACAACCACTTGGTCCAAGTATCGAAAGTGAAGAACCTTGTGGTGCTTGAACACAAACGTCTGTGAGGATTCTGCTTGATCCGATATCTACAGTGATGTCTTCAACATTTATGCCTGCGACTGATTCACCATTAGCCGAAGATGGGTCTGATGTGAATCCTGCAGCACTTTCTTTATCAAGCATGCTTTACATGATAGTGGCTCAAGAAAGTTTACGCTATGCCTAAGTTAGTGACGCAACGTCAAGGATAAGTAACACTCCTAACAAGACAATAACAGCCACATTGAGCGTTGTAATTCGCCATTTCCATTGATGATTGGAAGAATGAAACCGCTTAATGCTGTAGAAATTTGCAGCTATTCCAATGATGCTTGCCACTAAGCCGATACCCGATCCTACTCCAGAGGCTATTCCTAAAGCGGGTGCGAATATAGGGAAAATCACATATGTGAAAGCACAGCGTATTCCAGATATAACCATCGCAGTAGAAAACATATTTTGAGCTTTTTCATTACTGACGACTTTTGGTTCCTGAATAAGATTTTCGGTCAATTCGCTCACAGATGTATCCTATCCCCTGTTTAACTTTCCTGATTAGTTTTTATGTCACACCTAAAGTTCGTCATACAACGAACAGCCGAAATAGAGCAGTTGCGAATGCAGCAATTACCACAACAAATACAAAGGGAAGTTTCTTCCAGAGTGCAATACCAGCAGCTATAACACCGATAATTCGAGCATCTAACGTAATTACATTATCGGAACTAAATGTGCTAGTTATAACCAGAGCCGCAATCAGAGGTGTTGGCAACAAGAGAGCTATTTTCTTGAATTTGGAAGGTAATTCTCTGCGGTTCCCAAAATACATTGGCCCTAATGCCTTAAGCACGTAAGTTCCAGCTCCTAAAAGGACAACAACAAGACCAGCGTCACTCATAGTTATCACCTTCCCTTATAGTCCAGGGCCTAACCCAAATAATCGCAGATGCAGCAGCAATAACTGGAATTCCAGCGGGAGTAATAGGAATAAGAATCAATGCAGTTATTGCACCGATAACTGCAACAGCTCTATGTTTAGCATTTTCCAACTTGTTCCAAATCAAACCGAGAAATGCTGCAGGGATTGTTGCGTCAATTCCTAAATCTGTGATTAAGGATTCTGCTTCCGATAAAACTGAGACACCTATAAGCGTTGTTGCATTCCACAATACAAACACACTTAATCCGCCCCAAAGATACCCATAGCGTCTGAGTTCATGAGTGCCTTGGGATGTACCAATAGCTGTTGACTCATCAATCATTAACTGTGACACTCCGGCTCTCCACAAAAGAGACCCTTTCAACGATGGCGCCATTGAGACTCCAAAAGCTAACGATCGAAGATTCAAAAGTAAACCGGCCGTGATAGCCGCAATTACAGTCCCATCATCAGCAAGAACTGACACAGCAGCAAATTGGGATGACCCTCCAAAAACTATTGATGAAAAACCTAACGCTTCCCACACCCCGATCCCTGACTCAGCACAGAGGGCTCCAAATGCCAAACCAAATGGTGATATTGCTAAACCAATAGAGATAGCTTGCGCCCGAATAGATCGACGTTGAGCGTCATTTACAGCCATAGTGTTATCAGGATAGAGAGTGAATCGGAATTTAGGAGAATTAACTTCAAATCAAGCTGATAATGGCCCAAATCGCCGCAATAACGCCTATCAGAATCATCACAATCGAGCGAAACAAAGGCGGTCTTTCAAAGTCACTATCTTTAGGAGCTTCTTTTGTGCTTACCAACGCTAAAAAATTACCAACTGCTAATGCCCCACCAAATGCGAGAACTAAATAAACGATGAGATTTTCGCCGAGAAACATGTTTAATACTCTTCATAATGTTGAGGAGCTGGAGCATCATCATCACTTGTCTTCGCCATATCAGCAAATTTCGTGTAGTGCTTCAACCAAGCAAGTTTCACTCTTCCTGTTGGACCGGAACGGTGTTTTGCTACTAGAACTTCAGCCATCCCTTGGTCAGGAGATTCAGCATCATAAACCTCATCTCTATATAAGAACATGACGACATCAGCATCTTGTTCAATTGATCCTGATTCTCTTAAATCTGAAAGCATTGGCCTTTTGTCTTGCCGTTGTTCGAGATTTCTACTCAGTTGGGATAGTGCAACGACTGGACACTCTAGCTCTCGTGCCAAGATCTTTAAACTTCGACTTATCTCAGATACTTCAACTTGCCTATTCTCAGCACGCATTCGGCCGCTCATGAGTTGAAGGTAGTCAACTACGATCATTCCGATATTCCCAACTCTACTTTTTAGTCTTCGTGCTTTGGCTCTAATTTCCATGACTGTGGTATTAGGGTTGTCATCAATCCATAGCGGAGCGCTACCTAGACGCCCTACGGCATGACTTATCTTGGTCCAATCATCATCCGTTAACCTGCCGATACGAACCCTACTCGAATCCACTCTTGCTTCTGTACACAAAATTCTTTGGCTTATCTCGTACTCACTCATTTCTAAAGAGAAAAACAGTACTGGTGCACTAGTTTCCATTGCAGCATGTGCAGCAATATTCAGCCCAAAACTAGTTTTCCCCATCGCTGGCCTAGCTCCGACAACAATAAGGTTGTTTGGTTGTAGCCCAGCAAGTATCCGATCTAATTCGGAAAATCCAGTTGCTGTTCCAGTAACTTCATCCCCTCGTTCAACCCGGGCTTCAATCTGATTTAATGTTTCCCCTAGAAGCGACTCGAGAGTTGAGTAGCTACTTGTATCTCGTCCTTGTGCGAGACTAAACATAAGCGTCTCTGCTTCATCAACTGCTTTGACAACATCATCGGGTTGAGAAAATCCAATTTCTGCAATTTCACGCCCTGCCATAGTTAATCTACGCATTTGAGCAAATTCAAATACAATACGTGCATATTCAGTAGTATTTGTCGCTGCTGGAGTATTCGCTTGAAGTTCAATAAGTGTTGCGTTGCCACCTAACCCCTCAAGAAAACCAGAACGTTCAAGCTCATCAGCTACCGTTACGATGTCGGCCGGTTCGCCCGCTGCAAACAGCGCTGTGATCGCATTAAATATTTTCTGATGAGCAGGCTTGTAGAGATCATCAGCAGTGACAATTTCAATCGCGTCAGCAATAGCTTCGCGACTTAACAGCATTGCTCCTAAGACGGCTTCTTCTGCTGCGACATTATGAGGTGGAACGCGAGTTGGACGTCCTCGTTCCGGTGGTTCATCTGGAGGAAGAAATTGATCAGACATGCGTTATATACAATGGTGCCAGATGCCTGTGACATGCAATAGGAAAACCAAAAAAGTCTGTGGATTTTAGGTACTTTTCTGTGGATTAGATGACAGGATCTGTGAGTAACTTCTTTAAGAATGAATATCCGAAACAGAATGACAAAAAACACGAATTCTTCATTCCATTTCCACCATTCCTGTTGCCGTTGGGCTTTGCGTAAGTAGTGACTTGTTAATTACTTTCTGCAACAACGTCAAGTGAAACAGAGAATTCCACATCGGAGTGAGGTTTGATAACTACTTGATAAGTTCCCACTTCTTTGATGCTTTCATCGATCGTAATAAGTTTCTTATCAATTGTTATGTTCTTTTGATCTGACAAAGCTTCGCTGATGTCAGTGGCCGAAACGGAACCAAACAGTTTGCCACCCTCTCCGGCGTTCACTGTGATGGTTAAAGTTTCATTTTCCATTCTGGTGGCCATTTCTTCGGCCATTGCCTTTTCCTCTGAAGCACGTAACTCACGTGCCTGCCGCATCTTTTCAGCTTCTTTCTCAGCTCCTGCAGTTGCTAGGTATGCCAACCCCTGGGGAATTAGCTTGTTTTGGGCATACCCATCAGAAATAGATACAATGTCACCTTTATACCCAAGCCCGTCTACGTCAGTACGAAGTACAACTTTCATTCTGCTGACTCCTGACTGGCGGTTTCTTCACTAACTTCTTCAGTTTGAGGTGATGGCATTGCACTTTGCTTGGGAGCATCTGATTCCCTCGGTTCTCTTGGTTCTCTTGGCCTACGATCATCATCTCGCTGCCTTCGATCTCCTCCGCGTCCACCTCGTTGAGTGGTAACTCGATTTTCGTATGGGAGCAATGCCATTTCCCTTGCATTTTTAATAGCCATTGCAACATCTCTTTGTTGTTGGGCGCTGTTACCAGTAACTCTTCGTGCACGGATCTTAGCCCGATCAGATGTAAATCTTCTCAAGAGGTTGACGTCTTTCCAATCGACGTATTCTATTTTTTCCTGTGTCAGAATAGATACTTTTTTCTTCCCTCGTCGGTCTAATGCTGATGGTGCTTTAGCTCTTTTTGTATTTTTTTTAGGAGGCATAATTTTTCCTTATATATCTAGAATGGTTCTTCGTTTGGGTCGTAGGTAGGTGTGGAGCTAGGAGTTGACGCTGAAGTCCCTCCGTCATAGCCACCGCCACCTCCGCGGCTTTGAGTTCTCTGGATAGCTCCGTTTTCAATTGTTGCCCAACGAAGACTTGGAGCTACATCATCAGCGATAACTTTCACTCGGTTTCGAGATTCTCCATCGGCTGTTTGCCATGACTCCCATTTTAGATTTCCGGTTACGACAACACGGTCGCCTTTTCGGAGTGTTGCTGCAACGTTTTCTGCTAAGTCAAACCAGCAAGTAATATCAAAATAGGAGGGAATATCTTCCCATTGCTGAGTCTCTTTATTTCTTCTACTTTCGTTCCAGGCAACACCAATATCAGTTACAGCGGCTCCACCTGGTGTGAATCTTAGTTCAGGGTCTCGAGTTAGATTCCCAACGATTGTTATGTTGTTGTCTCTTGCCATTTTTAATCCTTGTGTCTCTTGTTCTTGTTGTGAGCTTAGATCAGTCCTCTTCGTTGCGCTTCATGATCCGGCAATCGGATAAGTTTGTGGCGGACTACTTCATCGGAAAGTCGCAGAGATCTTTCAAGAGGTTCCATATTGACCTGTCCTGTAGTCATTTCAAGAACAACATAATGTCCTTCTGTTTTATGATTAATTTCGTAGGCGAATCTTCGCTTCCCCCACTTATCAGTCTTCACAAGGCTTCCATTTTCATCTTGGATCCACGTATCTACCTGTGAAACTATTTGGTCTACCGTTGCGTCATCATGGTCGTCGTCAACGATAATCATTAGTTCGTATGCTCGAGTGCTCACTACGAGTTTCTACCTCCTCTGGTCCCGCATGCGGGGCCCTCAGCAGGTCTGAGGGCAGGTTAAATTTTTCTGTCTCTAGCGTAGTGGCATTGACTGAAAATACCGACGTTTACCAGCTCGCGAGCGGATCTTCATCTTTCGGAATCGTCGCTCCATACAATCCCAGAGCTTCGGCGTCTTCGTCAGATAATTGATAGCTTTCATCTTCCGATGGGAAATTCTTACTTCTGACATCTGCAGCATACGTTTCAAGAGCTGAAACTGTTATCTCTTGAAGATTTGCGTAAGTTCTCACAAATTTTGGTTTCAGGTCATGATTGATTCCAAGTAAATCATGGAAGACAAGTACTTGGCCATCGCAATCAGGTCCAGCACCTATCCCGATTGTTGGAATTGGGAGTGAATCTGTTATTAGTTTCCCGACTAGAGATGGAACACATTCAAGCACTACTGCGAAACAACCTGCATGGGCTAACGCCTTCGCTTCATAGGAAATTTCAACAGCAGCATTGGTTGATTTTCCTTGTACCTTGTACCCGCCAAGAGCAAGAACGGATTGGGGGGTTAGTCCTAAGTGCCCCATTACTGGTATTTCCGCGTTAACAATGGCTTCAATCATTGAGACTCTGTCTTGACCACCTTCAAGTTTCACAGCTTTCGCGCCAGCACGAATTAGTCGTGCAGCATTCTTCACTGTTTCTTCTTGTGAAACGTGATAGCTCATCCATGGAAGGTCTGCGACAATAAAAGCATCAGGTTCTGCTCTGGCGACTGCGGCTGTATGGTGGACCATGTCATCTATTGTGACTTGCATTGTGTCTTCGTAACCTAGTACAACCATTGCCAGAGTGTCTCCGACAAGAATGATGTCGGCACCGGCTTTACTAACCATGCGGCCACCGGGTGCATCGTATGCGGTTAGCATTACGAGTGGCTCATTTCCATTACTAACTTTGTGTTTAGCAATTTGTGGAGCTGTCCAATTTTTCGCCATTGCCACCCTTTCGTGCAAAATTAGGCGTTGTATTTTCTGTTCATAGTGTAGGGGTTTTGTTTGAAATGCCTATCAAAAAGTCAATTTTTAGCTTTCGAGGGCATCAACATAGAGTTGTAGGCTTTCCCATGCTTTATCAATTGGCATACCCCCGCACAGTGGATGATGGACAACCTGGTCGAGCGTACTTGCTTCTTGCGGAGTGACTATTTGATAGATCCCCTCTTCCCTTAACTCTTCAGGAGTTGTGGCATGGCTATGTACAGCGGACGAAATATCTGAGGTTTGCCATTTGGAATACACAGATGCCTCATTTAAAAAATATTGTCCGAGTTCAGCCCATGCCTTGTCAGGATCTTCGGCCACAAAGGTCATGTGTGTCTCCTGCCCAGGCATGGCACAAAAACCTTGTGTGCCGTTCAATTCGCATTGCTCGTAATAATATGCTTCAAGTTCCGGCATGTGCGCGGCCGGTGATAGCGGCAACCCAAATTTGGCAGCCCTACGGGCAGCAATTTTGCTAGTCCCTCCAATCATAATTAATGGATGTGGTTTCGTTAGTGGCGACGGCGTGATTCGATGTGTTTCTCCTTTATATTGGAAAGGCTCGCCAGTCCATGCATCGAGTAGAGTCTGGATGCTCTCATCCATAATTTTTCCTCTGTTGTCCCAGTCTTTACCCATGAGCTGATATTCACTGGGCCGATATCCAAGGCCGAAAATAACAGTGAGTCGCCCTCCACTCAATAGATCAATGACTGCAATATCTTCTGCGACTCTAACCGGATCATGTAAAGGCAGTAGTAAAGCTGATATTGATGCCGACAGATTTGTTGTTCGTGCGAGAACAGTTCCTGCGTTCATTAATGGTGTGGGGCTCCAAGCATTATCAGCACCATGGTGTTCTTCGAACGTTGCCATGAAAAACCCATTTTGGTCAGCGAATTCAGCCATATCCAACATGGCTTTGTATCTGTCTGAGAGTGACTGGCTGTCAAGTGTTGGGTCTATTAGGTTGAATCGTATTAGTGAGAAAGGCATGAGTTCTCCTGAGGTTTTTCTTTTAAGTTAGTTGATGTTTTGTAACGAGACATAATATTGTGTCAGCTCACAGCGGGTAGGCCCGATTTAGATAGTTCCATGAACAAGCCGTACAAACTTCAACTTCGTAACATGTAAATGAGCCTTTTCTTTTGCGTATTCGATCAAAGTCTCTCTTTGAATTTACGCATCGACCATGAGAAGGTAGCCGTGGCCCAAATACATAATTTACTGTCACTAAAGTGTCCTCAGAACATATGGGGCAATCTCCCAATTGTTTATAGGAATAGTTATGTGCGGCTCTAAGAAGTTCTGGGTGTGCATCACAGACATCATGGCTTGAAAGCATTCCTGTTCGATATTGCTCAAGTATTCGTCTCTTTTCAAGTTCATAACTTATCTCACTTGTTGGACGTTTTTTCGTTAACTGAGAGGGCAGAAAGGCCATAAAATAACATTAATTTAGGACCAGACTAGAAGCATTATTTTCTCTCCTAGTTATCTTTACGCCCTCTCCACTCGGCTAGGAAATCAAGTGCTTCTTGCTTGCTAACAGGACCGCTTTCTATGAACAAGTTTTCAAGGAGTTGGAGGACTTCTCCCACCCTGGGCCCCTGGGGCATCTCCAAAATACTAATAATTTCAGAACCTGTGAAGGGGGGAGTGTAATTTTCTAATTCAGGGTCAAGGTAACGTGCTTTGCGATGTATCGTTGCGATTTTTCTACGAGCGCCGCGTTGTATAGAAGCAATTTCAATTGAACCTTGGCGGTTTTCTCCTGCATATAAGTACCACTTTCTATATTGAGCATTATCCATTGACTTTGTCAGTATCATTTGTGAAGCACTTATCAAGTTGTCTATTGCGTCAATATCCTGGTTTGAATATTTCAACTCTTTCAATCTGTTCTTTCTTGACTCAGAAGCACTGTCGATTAACAACGCTGCAAGGCGTATGCAGTGGTCATGTCTGAGATAACGAATTCGATGTTGCCTTCTGCAATTCTTTAGCTCAGGCAAGAATCTTTCATGGAGCTTCGTTTTTAACAGGAACTTAAACCCGGGGTTTGGGTCTGGGGTAATAAGTAATTTGTTCAACTCATCACGTATGCGTTCATTTGAAACAATCTGAAGTCGCCCCTTTAACTCACTTACGCTTTTCTTAATTCCCTTGTCGAGCGTGAGGTTAAAACGAGAGATGAACCGAGCAGCTCTCATCATTCGGAGTGGGTCCTCAGAGAATGAAATATGTGGGTCAAGCGGCGTTCGAAGGATTTTCATTTGAAGATCTCTCAATCCATTAAATGGGTCAATAAGTTTCCCAGATTCGAGGTTTATAGCCATGGCGTTGATGGTGAAATCCCGACGAGAAAGATCCTCCTGAAGGTCAGTTGAGAAAGTGACAACTGGCTTACGCGATTCTGAGACATAGGATTCTGACCTGTGAGTTGTAATTTCTATTGTTTTGCCATTGACCTGGGCTCCAATTGTTCCGAATCGTTGTCCGGAAAGCCACACACTTTCAGCTAGTGGTTGAATTATTGTCTTTATTTCGTCAGGCGTTGCATCAGTTGTGAAATCCAAATCAAGATGAAAAGTGTCATTCAGCCCTGCACATATATCACGAACTATGCCGCCGACAAGGTAAATCTGTTTCCCATCTGATTTAAAGCACTCATTTATCGGTGAAGTAAATTCCAATAGCTTCTTGAATTGTTCAGTGTTCATGAGTACGTAATATTTCTGCGACCTCATCAATTGCTTCGCTACCAATACCCCCATTAGATAATTCTTCAGGGTGTGTTTCTTTATCAACTAATGCATGTAATACCGCACAAGTTGAAAGTTCTAAAGCTTGGAGATCGTATCCTCCCTCTAAAAAGACTAGACGACGTCCAGCAGGAACTGTTTGGATTATTCGGGAAGTAAGCAAGTTATAGTCCCCTGATGTTAATCCTAACTCTGTAAGGGGGTCTCTACGGTGAGCATCGAATCCAGCTGAAATAATTAGCCACGTGGGCTCAAATTCCTCAATAATCGGTAACGCTAGCTTCTCCCATGCTGACACATAGACATCTCCAGTAGTCCCTGGCCGTAATGGAATATTCAGAGTCGTTCCTATTCCATCGCCTATTCCCCTTTCATTAACTGCTCCAGTCCATGGATAAAGAGGCATCTGGTGAAGAGAAACGAATAAGACGTTAGGGTCTGAGTAGAAGACGTCTTGCGTGCCATTTCCATGATGAGCGTCGTAGTCAACAATAAGAACTTTCTCTCCTTCATTTCTCAATTTCATTGCCGTAACTGCAACGTTATTTAATAAACAGAAACCCATTGATTTGGATGTTGTTGCGTGGTGACCTGGTGGACGAACTGCGCAGAATGCTGAAGTGGCGGTTCCATTTTGTAGTTCATCAATAGCTTGTAGCCCTGCCCCAGCGGCTACAAGCGCCGCTTTCCAAGAAGCAGAACTCATTCTTGTATCAGCATCAACGACTCCACCGCCTCGTTCAGATATTTCTTTCAGTTCATAAATAAGTTCTTGGTCATGGACTTGTAAAACTAAATTTTCATCTACTGCTTCAGCACGAAGTTTTGTAACGGTTGACCCCATTCGTGCTCGCTCAAGTCCATCTAACACAGCCGATAATCGGTCGGGTCTTTCCGGATGGTTTCCGCTTGGCTCATGTTCAAAGCAAATATCATTACTGATGAAGAGGATTCCCATAGCACTAAGGGTAGTTGACGATACACATCACTTTTGTGCCAAATATAGCAACTTTTCTAAAAAGCCAAGATTTTCTCAATGTGTTTCACCTGTTCAGAGGGTTTTATAAAGAAAATCTCCGTTTAATTTTAGGATGTATGGCAAGCCGGCATTAAAGTCCCCTTTGTAATCTTTTAGGGGGTTCCATGACGATTCGTATTGTTACCGATAGCGCCAGTGATATTAGTTTGGAAGAAGCTGAGGATCTTGGTATTGAAATTGTTCCTCTTTCTGTGCGATTCGGGGAGGCTGAATACACCGATCTGGTTGACCTCTCAGTTTCTGACTTTTACCAAAAGATGAGCGAAAGTGAGCTTTTGCCATCAACAGCTGCTCCTTCGCCCGGTGCATTCGAAGCAGCATTCAAAAGGTGTGCAGAGGCTGGAGCAGAGGGAGTTATCTGTATCAATCTATCTTTAGCCCTTTCTGCAACTGGACAAGCTGCACAGTTAGCTGCAGATGCGCTTGCTGATACACTGCCTGTAAAATGTATTGATTCAAAATCCATCACGTGCGGTTTAGGAACGATCATTCGTAAAGCTGCGGACGCTGCGAAAAATGGTGGATCCATGGATGAAATACTCTCTTTAGTTGAGAACTTAGCGAGCAGGACAAGGATCTTCGCTACATTAGACACACTTGAAAATCTCAAGAAAGGTGGCCGAATTGGCGGAGCGAAAGCGATGTTGGGAACGATGTTGCAATTCAAACCTTGCCTTGATTTAAGTAGTGGAGAGGTTGTTGAGGCGGGGCGACAGAGAACCAGAAAAAAGTCGCTTATCTGGCTTAAAGAAGTCCTTGAAGGCGAAAGCGAAATTTCAGAATTGAGCATAATTCATGGAGACGCTCCAGATGTCGAAGAATTCGCAACGCTCATTTCTGATATCGTTCCTAGGGAACAGATCCGAATAAATCAACTTGGTGCAGTTATTGGGACGCACGGAGGCCCCAGAGTGTTGGGTGTCACTTATCTTGTCGAATAGTCCTTTGGACATAGTCAAGTAAAGTGACTGACTCCTTTAATTCAGATACAAGAATATTACTTGGACGAAAATTATCAGGGAGATATGTTCTTACTTCGGTCATTTCATCTGAGTCAGGAACTCAAACATGGTTGGCGAGAGACTTGGTGTTATCACGAGATGTCGCTGTCAACCTCACTGATCCCTTTCAGATAACAAATTCCGACCATGTTTCGTTATTTAGAAAAGAAGCAAAACTGATTTCAAGACTTAATCATCCTTCGATTGTCACTGTTTTAGATACAACTGGTGACGAAGACTTAGAAGCAATAGTTATTGAGTTAGTGAAAGAAGAAACAATTTTTGATTATGTGGAACGTACAGGACCTCTATCTCTAGATTTTGCACTACAAATAACGAAACAGATTGCAGATGCTCTTTCATATGCGCACGAACAAGGGGTTCTGCATGGAAGCCTTGACCCGAAACGTATTTTTTTATGCCCCAATAGAGGTCCTCAAGTCTCAGGATTTGGTTTCAATAACTTTAGAAGTCTTATCTCCAAAGATTTATTACCCGATAGTGAAAACGACACTGATCATGATCCTGGTTTCAATGAAGATTCATTGACCTCGACCGTACACGGCGATATCTTTTCACTCGGGAAAATCTTACAATACATGCTCGTCGGCTCACTAAAAATCCCTAAAAAGAGCCAGTTATCAAAATTAATAAATAAAGAAATTATGCAATCTATCGAAAAAGCGACGGCAGGCGTACAAACTGAGAGATATTCTAGTGTTGTGGACTTTATAGATGACTTAGAAGAAGAATCACCAAATACAGACTCGAATCAAGAGAGCATTGATAAAAATCAATCACCAAAGACCTTTGATATAAATACGTTTATATCTAAGTTTCTTCTAACTGGTTTTGTATTTTTTCTGATCCTAGGAATAATTTTCGCAGCAAATGGAAATCCGTTTAGTTCAGATGATAACGATGAATCTTTTGAAGTCGTGGAAGCTACGGCTACGCCAATACCATCAACTTCAGTTCCATCTCAACAACCTGAAGTTGAAGAATCTGCTGAAACTGCAGAAAGTTCTGAGTCCAACTCCGAGTTATCTGAATCAGCAGTTTCACCGATTTTTGAGATGGTATCTGTTCTGGGTGCAAATGACTTCGATCCTTTGGGTGACGGCGTAGAGCACCCAGAACTAATTGATAATTTATTAGATGAGGATCCTGAAACAATCTGGTATAGCGAAACCTACGCTAACCGTTCAATGGGCGGCTTAAAAGATGGTGTTGGGCTAGTTATAGAGTTAAAGAAGCCTTACGAGCTTCAACGAGTAGTTATTGAAACTGCAAACACTGGTTGGTCTGGTGATATTTTCGTTGCAGACTCTCCCCAAAGCGCATTAGCTGCGTGGGGAACATCTGTCGGATCTATAGCTTCGTCACAAGGAAATGCAACCGTAGACTTAACAGGAGTTACGGGTGGCGCTGTTCTTGTTTGGTTTACTGACCTTGGAGATAAACCTCCACCTGGTATCCGAATGGAGATATCTGGAATAGAAGTTTCGTAAACAGATATCAGTACCCTATTTGTAGTAGAGATAGTCGTGTCATTTGATGAATCCCAACTTGTAGCAGAAGCGCAACAAGGAAGTAGAGATGCTTTAGAGCAGTTACTTGAACACAACTATGATTTTATTTTTTCAATCTGCCGGAGAATAACAGGAAATATTGATGATGCTAATGAAGCAACCCAAGAGACATTGATATCAGTTGCAAGAAACATTTCCTCATTTAACTCAACTGCAAAATTTTCAACATGGGTCTACCGCATTGCCACGAATGCGTCATTAGACGAGATTCGGAAAAAGTCTCGCAGACCAACAACTGAATTCAATGAAGAAACTGTTATAACCAAAACAACACCAAGTCTTGAAGATTCACTAATTGACAGCATTGACATTGATATTGCTTTACAAAGATTACCAGAGGAATTTCGCGTAGTTCTCGTGCTCCGAGATCAATTGGGTACTAGCTATGAAGAAATTGGTGAAATCCTTGATGTTCCATCAGGCACTGTGAAGTCACGGATTGCCCGTGCCCGCCAAAAGATGAAAGAAGAAATTTTGGGGAACAAAAACCATTTACGCGAAGTCAAAGAGGTTAACGATGGATGATTCTAAAAGACATAATGATTTTGAATTAATAAGCGCCTACATAGATGGCAGAGTAACTGATGCGGAACGAGCGCGCATTGAGTCAGATCCCAAATTAATGAACGAGGTACACCAGATTCTCTCGATAAGTAAAAAGGTTGGGAAAATTGTACCGAACGATCCGGAAACGAAAGCAATTCATATCCAGGCTGCATTAAACGAGATGCCCGTGAATTTGCCTGATTCGGTAATACCTATCAGAAATGCCAACAAACGAAGCTCTTTCTTTGCGAGACCAGCTCGAATTCTTGGAACAGTTGCTGCTGCAATACTAGTTATTATTGCTATTCCGTTATTCAGATCCGGAGACAGTTCAACGACACAGATAGCGTCTGAAAATCTTGAAAAATCAGATACCGAACAAGTGCCAGAAAGTGCCCCTGTAGAAGAGAGAGAACAAAGGAATGATGGTGCTGATCTGGAAGAATCAGCTCCCCTTAACTCGAGTCAAAACGAAACAGCTACAGATCGAGAAAAAGAAGGTGAAATCGCAACAGATATTGATCTGACAGAAGATAATGAACCAGATATTTCAGAGAATATAGAAGAATCTCAAAATGAAAAACTAACTAGTGGTGATCCTTCTACCGCTGGGTTACAAGCAGTAACAACTCTGGAAGAACCAATTAGGCGAGGACCTGTAAATACCTACACATCGGATAATCCTAACGAATACGACTCTTACCTTCTTCAAGACGTACGTATTGAAACGGGGGAAGAGTTCGATACGTTCATTATTCAGTTGACAGCTACTGATGATGATCCTCCCTCCATGGCCCCAGGCCCATATGCAATCCGGTTAAATGAGGAAAATTTTGTCCAAGAGGAGAGTCCTCGCTCAGTACCAGAAGATATATACGAGCATCTGGTTATAGAAATTAGTGGAAGAGGGGGGACATGGACCACTGAAGAAGAATATGAACCGTCGTGGGGATCCTTTGAACAGAGAATCGAAGCGGAAGGATCTGTTTTGACTGGCATCTATTTTGGAGACTTTGAATCGACTCTCACATTTGTTTTAGGTATAGAGTCAGGAAGTTCATTCAGGTCTTTTCAGACTCTTGAACCTCCACGTTTAATAATTGAGGTAGACCACATTGTTGGTGAGTAGTGATCTCGAGATAGACGAATAATCTTGTTGAATCGAATTAGCTCCATCAATTCTCAAAAAATTATTCAAAAAGTGATCTAAGCGGGTATTCTCACCACATGGTCGAAACAGACAATTTCCAACCAGAGGATCAAAAATCAAACGATTCTCTTGAAGGATTAGTTACCGAAAAGATAGTTAGAAAGATTGAAAGCATACGAGTAAAGACTTCAGGTCCAGCTATACGGATAAGTCGGACCTTGGTTTATGGATTAACTGCAACAATTACTATATTAATAGCGCTACCTTTTCTTTTCATTGGAATCAGTCGAGGCCTTATTGAGGTGTTTGATCAATGGGTCTTTTCAGAACGTTCAAGAGCAGTTTGGTTCGTCTACCTTTTAAGCGCTACGTTATGGTCCACCATCGGTCTTTTAATATGGAGACGAAGACCAAAAGGTGCAGCAACACCCAAAAAAGGTGTTTCTCATATGGAAGGAAATGATGTCTGAGCACAAAGAGGTTGTTATTATCGGTTCCGGTCCAGCTGGACTTACAGCTGCAATCTACACTGCACGTGCCAATCTAGAACCCCTAGTCATAGAGGGAGAGCCATCCTCAACAAGCGACCAGCCCGGGGGCCAACTGATGCTGACCACCGATGTTGAAAATTACCCCGGATTTCCATCAGGGATTATGGGTCCAGAGTTAATGTCTAACTTTAGAGCACAGGCAGAACGATTCGGAGCTGAATTATTAACAAAGAAAGTCACGCGAGTGAATCTTCACACCGCACCTTTTCAAATATGGGTAGGTGATCCATCATCAACCGAACCAACATTCACTGCCGAATCAATAATTGTTTCAACTGGTGCTAAAGCCCTGATGCTTAACCTCCCTAACGAAATAGAACTCGTAGGACACGGGATCTCAACGTGCGCTACTTGCGATGGTTTCTTCTTTAAAGATCAAGAGATCGCTGTCGTAGGTGGAGGAGACTCAGCAGTTGAGGAAGCAATGTTTCTCTCTCGATTTGCTAGCAAGGTGACCATAATTCACCGTCGAGACCAACTTCGTGCATCAAAGATCATGCAAGATCGGGCATTCGCTAATCCTAAAATAGAATTTCTTTGGAATCACCAAGTAACTGGATACATCGGTGGTACCAAACTTGAAGGCCTTAAGGTTCAAAACGTAACACATCAAACAGAATCAACGCTTAGTGTCTCTGGTTTATTCATAGCTATTGGTCATACACCAAATACATCAATTTTCGAAGGTCAATTATCGCTTCACGAAAATGGCTATATCAAAACAGAAAGCGATTCGTCTCGAACAAACATCGACGGTGTCTTTGCTTGTGGGGATGTTCAAGACTTCACATACCGCCAAGCAATTACAGCAGCTGGGTCTGGATGCATGGCAGCGATTGATGCTGAACGCTGGCTAGAAGAACAACATGCAGGGTAACTTGTCACATGTTCCCCACAAACACTAGTTTCACCACTACATTTAGTTAAAGCTTTTCTAAATTCGAACTGGAGACAAAATGTCTGATTCAACTACCACCCTTACTGCTGGCACCTTTGACGAGGTTGTGAACGCCTCGGAAAAACCAATCCTTGTAGACTTCTGGGCTGAGTGGTGCGGGCCGTGCAAAATGATTGCTCCCATTTTAGAAGAAATAGCTTCTGAGCAGGGAGAACATATACAAATTGCGAAACTGAATGTAGATGAAGCTGGTGATATTGCTAGACGGTTTGAAGTCATGAGTATTCCAACTCTGATCGTGTTTGATGAAGGCGTTCCAACAAAGAGAATCGTTGGTGCAAAATCAAAAGACGCCCTTCTCGAAGATCTTTCCGAGTTTATCTAACTTTCCATATACGCTGAAGCCGATAAACTACATGCCGTAGTTGTTTGGGATGCGAAATTATGGAAAAACAGTCTAAAGACTCTAATGCGCTTGACTTAGGTGACAGAGGCGCGCGCATCCAAGAGTTACATCTCATGCTTGAATCATTAGATTTTGATGTCGCTGAACCATTTGATTGCTTTACTGAAAAAACAAAGAATTCAATCATGATGTTTCAAAAACAACGAGGGTTACCCACATCTGGCCAATGTGATCAGAAAACATGGGATGTTCTGGTTGAAAATAGTTATGTCCTTGGAGACAGACTTCTTTATCTCACCCGTCCTATGTTGCGGGGAGAAGATATTGCGGAACTTCAAAGATCACTAGGTGCTCTTGGGTTTAACACTGGAAAAGTTGACGGTATTTTTGGTCCTGACACACAAAATGCAGTTGGACGATTTCAACGAAACTCAGGCTTGGTAGTTGATGCGATCTTCGGACCAAACTGTATGACAGCTTTGAAACGACTTGGAGAGCGAGTTGAGCAAGGCTCTGTTGCTGTCGTTCAAGAAAAAGAAAAAATTATTTCAAAGATGAGATCTGACGATACGCCATCAGTTGCACTTGGTCATCTAGGAGGGTTCTCCCCTGTCGTTGATCGCTTTGCGAAAAAAATGCGTCAATCACACATTCGGGTAGATGTAATTGGACATTACGATGAATCAGTGCACGCAGCCCTTTGTAACAAAAACAATATCGACCTTTACATAGGTATTTTTCCTCCCTTAGCAAGCGAAAGAACGATTTCCTTCTACTCAGCTAAAGGTTTTGCTTCACCTGGAGGAACACATTTTACAGAGTTATTTTCAAAAAATTTTTTACGACAAACTGGGAAAATTATTGAAACTATTGGAAATAGTGAAAAGATTCTCAGAGAAACACGGATGCCAGCTGTTGCAATTAGATACGGCTCAACAGAGGATTTAATTACGGACTCGCAAATGCTACTTAAGGTCTTAATTGATGCTATTTCATCTTGGTTTTCTGAACCTTTTGAGGAAAGTGCTTAATAATTGCAAAAAATGCTATTTTCCCTGCTCAGAGAGTTTTTTTAAAGGAAAATCACAGGTTTTTCCCCAAACTGGGGATAACAAGCTATGAACAACTAAAAAGCCTAAACCAAAGATACAGACTTTTGTCTAAAGACCTTTAATTTATTGACCTTTTGTATTTTCAATAATGTTAAGTATTCGACTTAGATCATCGCTATT
>CETH01184474.1_pt1 | contig 18330 bp, 18 predicted proteins | sample 361461 | NCBI WGS metagenome assembly CETH01 (sample SAMEA2622695, study PRJEB7988) | marine metagenome | isolation source: saline water (ENVO:00002010), including
GTAATGATCAAAATTTTAAAAAATAATAATATAAAAGGTGTACTTTTTATGCTTTTAGCTGCATTTTTTTTTTCAATTAATGATGCACTAGTTAAATTTATTGTTAAAGAAATTAAAAATGATAATTCTTTATTCGATGTAGTTTTCTTAAGAGGTATTTTTACAAGTTTATTTATTTTGATACTAATATTTTTGTATGGAAATTTTAAATTTAAAAAAATTTTTTATGATAAACGATCGTACTTAAGAGGATTATGCGAAGTTCTAGCCGCTTTTACTTTTTTATCTAGCTTAATGCTAATGCCTATGGGTGATGTTTATACTCTCTTAAATACCATTCCTCTAATAATTACTGCTATTGGCGCATTATTTTATAATGAGAAAGTTGGAATAAGGAGATGGTCTGCAGTATTTATTGGCTTTATTGGAGTTTTAATAGTTATTAATCCTTCAAATTTGAAGTTTGGACCTATTTTTATTTTACCTTTATTTTCTGCAATTTTTCTTACTATGAGGGATGTAATTTCAAAAGGATATAAAGATTCTTCTAATAGTTTAGAAATAATTTTTATAACAGCAGTTCTCGTCACTTTTTCTTTTGGTATAGCTTCTTTATTTTTTCCAGTTGATTTTAATATTACAAACATATTTTATATATTATTTGCAAGCGCTGTCCTAACTATGGCATATTTGTTTTCTTTTTTAACTATTCTTTATGCTCCACTATCTTTAACTTCTTCATTTAGATATACAGGAATAGTTTTTGCAATTATATTAGGCTATTTCTTCTTTAATGAAATACCAAGCATTAATATGTTAATAGGAGCTATAATAATATCTTTAAGTGGATTGTTCGTTATAAGAAGAGAGAAATTTTTAGGAAAAATAGATTAGATTTGATTAACTTTTTTATTATTGGTTTTTTAACAGGTTTAAGTCTTATACTTGCTATTGGTGCACAAAATATTTTTGTTATTGAACAAGGATTAAAAAATAAATTTGTTTTTCTAGTTTGTTTTATTTGTTCATTTTCAGATTTTCTTTTAATTTTTATAGGAATATTTATTTTTAATTTTTTTCAGAATTTATTTACTCCTTTAATTGAATTAAGCTTAAATATCTTACTAATATTTTTTTTATTATATTTTATACGGAAAAAATGGAAAGAAAATATAGAATATATTAATTTAAATATTTCTAAAGCTAATCAAAAATTTTCTGAAGTGATTTTTAAAACACTTAGTTTTACATTTTTGAATCCACATGTTTATTCTGATACAGTATTTATATTAGGCAATTTTTCTAAATCTTTCTTATTAAATCAAAAGATTTTTTTTGGACTTGGTGCTAGTTTAGCTTCATTATCATTCTTTTTTTTTCTTGGCTATCTATCAAAATTTTTTTCCAGTTATTTAAATTCAATTAATGTATGGAAAAAATTAAATACGATAATAATAGCATTTATGTTTTTGATCACTTTATTAGTTGTTATTGAAACGTTTAATTTAATAAAAGATCTTATTTAATTAATTATTAAAATTAATAAATTATACATAATATATTTTATCAGAAAATATTTATGAAATAGCTCTAATTAATTCATTTGTATAATTACTTTTTGGATGATTAAGAATTCTTTTAGCAACCCCTTTTTCAACAATTTTTCCATTTTTTATAACTATGATTGTGTCAGCGACAGCTTGAATAACTTTTATGTCGTGACTAATGAAAATATAACTTAAACTATATTTTAGTTGTAATTTATTTAATAAATCTAAAATCTGATTTTGTATACTTACATCCAAAGCAGAAGTAGGCTCATCAAGTATCATAAGTTTAGGTTTTAATATAAGGGCTCTAGCAATTGATATTCTTTGCCTTTGACCTCCTGAAAACTCATGTGGATATCGATTATAAACTTCTTTATATTCTAGTCCAACTTCATTAATTACATTTTTAATTTTGTTATTTTTTTCTCTATCATTTAAATTATTAAAATGCACATCCAATCCTTCAGAAATAATTTGTTTAATTGTCATTCTAGGGCTTAATGAGCTAAAAGGATCTTGAAAAACAACTTGCATATCTTTTCGTAATTCTTTTATTTGACTTAAATTTAAGTTTTTAATTTTTTTATTTCTAAATATAATTTCACCTTGTGAGTTAATTAATTTAAGTAAAGCCATTATTAATGATGTTTTGCCAGAGCCAGATTCGCCAACAATTCCTATAGTTTCACCTTCATTAAGTTTAAAACTGATATTATCAACTGCTTTTACATAGTCAACAACCCTTCTAAACAACCCTTTTTTTATTGGATACCAAACTTTTAATTTTTCTACTTCTAATATATTTTTTTTATATGAATTTTTATCAAAAAGAGTTTTATTTTTTGCTTGAGAAGAAATAAGTTCTTTTGTGTAGCTATGCTTAGGACTTTTAAATATTATATTAGTAAAGTCTTGCTCAACTATTGTACCATTTTTCATAATACAAATATAATCTGCAATTTTTTTTACCACAGCAAGATCGTGACTAATAAAAAGAATAGACATTTTTAAATTATTCTGGAGTTCTTTCAATAGTTTTAAAATTTGTAATTGTATAGTTACATCAAGGGCAGTAGTTGGTTCATCAGCAATTAATAAATCAGGATTATTTGCTATACTCATTGCTATCATTACTCGTTGTCTTTGTCCTCCAGATAATTCGTGTGGATATGACTTTAATCTATCAGAAAGATTATTTAAACCAACTAAACTTAATAAATGTTTTGTTTTTTTCATTGCATCAATTTTATTAATAGAATTGTGAAGTAAAATTATCTCATTTATTTGTTTTTGAATTGTGTGCAATGGATTCAGGCTGGACATAGGTTCTTGAAAAATTGTAGTTATTTTATTACCTCTAATTAATTTGATGTCTTTTTCATCTAAATCTAATAAATTTTTGTTCTGATAACTTATTTTGCCACTTTTGTGAAAAGCGGAAGGATAGGGTAGTAATTTTAAAATGCTTAAAGCTGTAACTGTTTTTCCTGAACCAGATTCCCCAACTAATGCAACGGTTTTCCCCTTCGGTATATTAAATGATATTGAATTAACAACATTTTTTTCAACACCTTGAGAATTAAAACCTATACTTAAATCTTTAATTTCAATTAAGTTTTCCATATTATTTGTTTTGAGCAAATGTTTTTCTTGGATCTAAAGAATCTCTAATAGCTTCTCCAACAAACACTAAAAGACTTAGCATTATTGCAAGAGTGAAGAAACTTGTTATTCCCAACCAGGGTGCTTGTAAGTTGTTTCTTCCTTGATTTACCATCTCACCTAGTGAAGCTGATCCAGGAGGTAGGCCAAAGCCTAAAAAATCTAAACCAGAGAGAACTGTAACTGAAGCACTTAAATTAAAAGGAAGGAAAGTTATTGTTGCCACAGTTGCATTTGGCAAAAGGTGTCTAAAAATAATTTTAGTATTGGAAACGCCTAGAGCTTTTGCAGCTCTTACATAGTCGAAGTTTCTAGCACGCAAAAACTCTGCTCTAACTACTCCCACGTATCCCATCCAACTAAATAAAAGGAGTATGATAAGAAGCCACCAAAAATTTGGTTGAACTACGCTTGCTAAAATTATTAATACATAAAGTGTTGGAATAGCTGACCAAATTTCCATAAATCTTTGAAAAAATAAATCAATATTTCCTCCAAAATATCCTTGGACAGCACCTGCTGTGACTCCAATAATCATTGAAAAAAAAGTAAGAGTTAATCCAAATAAAATAGAAATACGGAATCCATGAATTAACCTTGATAGAACATCTCTAGCTTGATCATCTGTTCCTAACCAATTTTTAGGTGAGGGAGCTGAAGGAGCAGCAGAATCTAAATCTCTTATTATTGTATCATAAGAATAAGGAATAATTGGCCAAACCATCCAACCTTTATTATTTATTAATTTTTTTACATAAGGATCCAAATAATCTGCTTCAGTTTCAAAATCTCCACCAAACTGAGTTTCAGAATAGATATTAATTATAGGAAAATAATATTTACTTTCAAATTTCATAATCAAAGGTTTATCATTCGCTATAAAATCAGCACATAAGGAAATAAAAAATAAAGTCACAAAAATAATGAATGAGTAAAATCCACGTTTATTAGATATAAAATTATTAATACGTCTTTTATTTAAAGGAGATATATTTTTCATTTAATTTCTCTTGATTCAAAATCTATTCTAGGATCAATTATGGAATACATGACATCACCTATAATCCCCATGATTAAGCCTAATAAAGAAAAGAAATATAGTGTAGCGAATATAACCGGATAATCTCTTGATAAGGTTGCTTCATAGCCTAACAGGCCTAATCCATCGAGAGAAAAAATAACTTCTATAAATAAAGAACTAGAAAACAAAATTCCTATAAAAGCCGATGGAAATCCAGCAATAACTATTAGCATAGCGTTTCTAAATACATGCCCATACAATACTTTTCTTTCTGATAAACCTTTTGCTCTAGCAGTCATTACATATTGTTGATTAATTTGATCAATAAACGAGTTTTTAGTTAAGAAAGTTAAACCTGCAAAACCACTTACTATCATTGCTAATAAAGGAAGCGTTAGGTGCCAAAAATAATCTATGATTTTTTCTATTAAATTTAAATCACTAAAGTTATCTGAAAAAAGACCTCTTAAGGGAAATATGTCCATGTATCTTCCACCAGCAAAAAAAACAATTAATATTACTGCAAATAAAAAATTTGGAATTGCATAACCTATAGTTATAATTGTACTTGAAGTAATATCAAAGTTACTTCCATCCTTAATTGCTTTTCTTATTCCAAGGGGGATTGATATCAAATAAACTAACAAAGTTGTCCATAATCCTAAAGATATAGATACGGGCATTTTTTCTAAAACTAAATCAATAACTAGTGTATTTCTAAAAAAGCTTTCTCCGAAATTAAAAGTTAAATAATTTTTGATCATTTTAAAAAAACGATTTAAAGGAGGTTGATCCATTCCATACATTTTTTCTATTTCTTTAATTATATCTTCATCTAATCCTTGAGCTCCTCTATATTTACTATCAATATTATCTGTTGAAGTGTTATCAAAGCTTCTTAAAGTTTCTCCTTCATCGCTACCTGAAAATCTTGCAGTAGATTCTATTGCAGTTCCAGTTATTTTAGCAATCATTTGTTCTACTGGTCCACCTGGAACTATTTGAACAACTGCAAAATTTAATAACATTATTCCAAACAGCGTTGGGATTACTAAAAGTAACCGTCTAACAATATATGCGGTCATACTTTTAATTATAGCATTAATTATGAATAAATAATCTCAATTAAATAAATTATTGAATAGATTTCTTTCTTTCTTTGAGATTACCTTGTTTATTCTCATCGATCCACCAAGTATTAGTTCCCAAAGAATATTTAGGTCTAACTTCAGGTTTATCAAATATATCCCAATGAAGAGTTCTATATGATGAAATATGCCATTGAGGTATTATATAATGATTCCATAAGAGTACTCTGTCTAAAGATTTTGTGAGAGTAATTAACTCTTTTCTATCTTTTGCATTAATTAATTTTTCAATCAATTTATCAACAATTGGATCTTGTATACCAATAATATTTCTAGAACCTATTGTATCTGCTGCTTGTGAGCCCCAAAAATCTCTTTGTTCATTTCCTGGTGATAAAGATTGCCTAAAAGTAGCTACAACCATATCAAACTCAAAATTTTCTAATAATTTTTGGTATTGTGCTGAGTCAATTGTTCGAACATTTGCAGTTATTCCAAGCTTTTCTAAATTTTGTTTGAAAGGCAGTACAATTCTTTCAAAGGCAGGTGAATTTAAAAGAATTTCAAATTCAAAATGTTTTTTTGATTCTTTTTCTATTAGTTTTCCATTTACTAAATCCCAGCCAGCTTCCTTTAAAAGTTTAGTAGCTTCTTTTAGTTCAGATCTTATAAATCCAGAACCATCAGTTTTTGGTGGATTAAATTCTTTTATAAATAAATCTTTAGGTAAATCTTGTTTGTATTTATTTAAAAATTTTAATTCTAGTTCTGAAGGTAATCCATCTGATGCTAATTCTGAATTTTCAAAATAGCTGTTAGTTCTTTTATATGCGTTATAAAAAAGATTTTTATTACTCCATTCAAAATCAAATGCATATGAAAGAGCTTCTCTCACTTTTTTATCTTTAAAAAAGTCTTTACGAATATTAAATGCAAATGCTTGCATTCCTTGTGGATTCTCATGTTCAATCAATTCTTTAATAATTAGTTTATTTTCCACAGCAGGTATTTCATAACTAGTAGCCCATTCTTTGGAGCTATTTTCTGAAAAGAAATCCATTTCTCCTGATTTAAAAGCTTCTCTCTCTATGTTTCTATCTTTATAATAATCATATTTTATTATTCCAAAATTATCTGTTCCTTTTTTGATTGGAACATTTTTACCCCAATAATCTAAATTAATTTCGTATGTAATACTTTTTCCAGCATCAAAAGATTTAATTTTATATGGCCCACTTCCAATTGGTATCTCTAATGTAGTTTCTTCAAAATCTTTATTCTCCCAATAATGTTTTGGTAAAACTGGCAATTGACCAACGATTAAAACTAGTTCTTTGTTAGTATTTCCTTTAAAAATAAATTTTACTTTTAAATTATTTTCTTTGATTACATCAACCACATCTCCATAATAGAAATTATAGAATGGGTGCCCCTTTTCCATCAAAGTATTGAAAGTCCAAATAACATCATCAGCGGTAATTTTTTTTCCATCATGCCATCTTGCCTCATCTCTTAATGTAAATGCTACCCAAGATCTATCATCTGGCCATTCAATGGTTTCTGCAATTAATCCATATTGAGAGAAAGCTTCGTCACTTGATGCAAGTGTTAATGTTTCAAAAAGATTAGAAACTCCTGCAGCAGGGTTACCTTTCAAAATAAATGGATTTAAAGAGTCAAAAGTGCCTGTTGTACTAAAGACTACTTTACCACCTTTAATTGCTTCAGGATTTACATAATCAAGATGTTTGAAATTACTCTTGTATTTTGTTTCTCCATGCATAGCAATACCATGAGAAATATTTATTTCTGCACTTAAAGAGAATGAAACAAAAAGAAAAATACATAATTGTAACTTTGTTATAAAAAATCTATTCATAAATTTATCCTAAAAAAATAAAAATTAATTTTAATTATATTTTAAATATTTTTCAATATTTCTATCACCTGTTTGTGAATGTTTTTGTTTGCTGAAGCTACTAAACTTCCATCAGAGTCTATTTTTATAGATTTATTGTTTTTATCAGATATTACACCTCCAGCTCCTTGTATCACTGGAATTAAAGCCATATAATCATGAACCTTTAGGGTATCTTCAATAACTATATCTATAAGTCCTGACGCTAACATTCCGTACATATAGCAATCACCACCCATACGATAATATGCTGATTTTTTAGTTACTTTCTCAAAGCCTTTTCTAAATTTCTGATTATCAAAGTATAAACCTGAACTATAGGCATAACTTTTACTAATTAATTTCTTTTTTGAAGTTGATATTATTTTATTATTTAATTTTGTAGGTTGATCTTTTAAACCAACCCATCTTTCTTTATGGGCCGGACAATTTATTATTCCTATAATAGGTTCATTATTTTTTAATAAAGCGATAAGGGTGCCAAAATCTTTGTGACCAGAAATATAACTTCTAGTTCCATCAATAGGATCAATTACCCAAGTATATTTATTTTTATTATTTTTTTCTTTATATTCTTCCCCTAAAATATTGTGAGATGGAAATTTTTTAGAAATCATCTCTCTTATTTTCTTTTCACATTTTATATCTGCAATAGTAACAGGAGAGCCATCTATTTTTTTTTTAACAATAAATTCTTTTCTAAAATACTTCATTACTATTTTTTCCGAAATATCAGCTAATTTATTTGCAAATTTTGCAAAATTATTAATTTCATTTTTTAACATATTATATTTAAGGCAATGGAGAAGGTTGATCTGAATTTTCTCTTAACCATAAAATCAAATCAGCCCTATCTTGTGGTTTTTTAATACCTACAAAATTCATCTTAGTTCCTGGTATGTATGATTTTGGATTATATAAGAAAAAATTGAGTTCCTCATATGGCCAATGTCCACCAAATTGAATAAGAGCATTTGAATAAGCAAATCCATCAGCATTAGCCTTTCTATTATTAACAATATTCCATAAAGAAGGTCCAATTTTAGATTTACCTTCCTTTTTTATAGCATGACATGTTCCACATTTTTTATATATTTTCTTACCATTTTCAATAGATGCATTAATAAGTAAATTTGATATAGGGACAATTTCATTTGAAACAGAGTTAGAAGCTAATGAAGTGTTAGAATCATTAGAGTCAGGAATTTCTATTTTGTATGCATTTTGTTCATTTTTATTATTAGGATTGATTATAATATTTCCAATAATTCCAATAATTATGACCAATACAATAGCTAAAATTAATGATGCAAATAATTTGTTAATTTCAAATCCAGACATGATATGGTGTATATATAAATTATTTATACTTGTGAATAAAGATAATATAATTGTAGAAATCAAAAAATTTAAATTAAAAAATAATCAAAAATAATGAAAATAGTTATTGTTATTCCTTCAAGAATGGCTTCAGAAAGGTTGCCAAACAAACCTATGGTTATGATTCATAAAAAAACTATGATTCAAAGAGTTTGGGAACAGGCTAAAATATCCAATATTGGTGATGTAATAGTTGCTTGTGGAGATGAAATTATTCAAAAACATATAACTTCAATAGGAGGAAGAGCTGTAATGACTGATCCAAAACTACCTTCAGGTACTGATAGAGTATACGCAGCTTTAGAGAATATGATGACTAATGAAAATTATGAATTAGTTATTAATCTGCAAGGAGATATGCCTTTAATTAATTCTGATGATATAAAAAAAATAATTTTACCAATTCAACAAGGATTCCAGATAGGAACTTTAGTTACTAATTTTGAAAACAAAAAAGACTATTTTGATTATAATATTACTAAGGTAAGTGTAGAATGGATAAAAAAATATTATATTGGAAAAGCTATAGATTTTAATAAAGACTATAATTATTTTAATTCTAACAACGTTTTTCATCATGTGGGAATTTATAGTTTTAAAATTGAAACCTTAAAAAAATTTGTTTCATTACCAATTAGCTCAAATGAAAAACTAAGAAAACTGGAACAAATGAGAGCATTAGATTCAAATATGACTATTGGATTAGGATATGTTAATAATGTTCCAATTAGTATAGATACTGAAAATGATTTAATAAAAATTAGAAATAAAATATCAAAAACAAAATATGAATAAAAATAAAATTAAATTTTCTTTTCAAGGTGTTAGAGGCGCATATAGTGAGCTAGCTGGCAAAGAAAAATATCCTGATCTTGAAGGTCTTCCTTGCAATACTTTTGAGGAAATGTTTGAGTCCGTTAAAAATGATAAAGCTAAAATTGCAGTAGTTCCTATTGAGAACTCAAGAGCCGGTAGAGTAGCTGATACTCAAAGATTGATACCTAATTCAAATTTAAAAATTGTAGGTGAACATTTTTTAAAAATAAATCATTGTTTAATGTCTACTAAAGACTCATCTTTAGAAACAATAAAAAGAGTTCATAGTCATGAGCAAGCTATAGCACAATGTAGAGAAAATTTGATTAGATTAAACAAAGAAATGATAGTTGCAGCAGATACAGCTGGTTCTGCTAAAATGATTTCTCAAAATCAAAGTAACAAAGAAGCAGCTATAGCATCAGAACTTGCAGCTGAAATTTATGGTTTAAAAATTTTAAATTCAAACTTTCAAGATAATATTTATAATGTTACACGTTTCTTACTAATGTCAAAAGCAATGGAAGATTTTGATATAGATTCTAAAAATTTAATTACTACATTAACTTTTTCTGTAAGAAGCATACCAGCTGCTCTTTATAAATCTCTAGGGGGATTTGCTAGTAATGGTGTTAATTTAACAAAGCTTGAAAGTTACGTGCATCCACAAGGTTTTGATATAGCACAATTTTATATAGATTTAGAAGGTCATCCAGATAATAAGTCAGTAAAATTGGCATTAGAGGAAATGAAATTTTTTTGTAAGGAAATAAACATTTTAGGAGTATATAAATCCTCAGATTTTAGAAAAAAGTAAATATTTTTTCGTAACTCTAGTTATTTCTTTTCTTATAATGATGGTATATTAGATTTATTGGAAGGTAAAATGGGCAGATAACTTGTGAATTCAGTCAGGTCTGAAAAGAAGCAGCTGTAACAAAATTATCTGGGTTATTTTTGCCTTCCACAAATTAAATTATGACAACCAAAAACTTAGAATATAGGGTATTGGCTCGCAAGTATAGACCCCAGAAATTTTCCGATTTGATTGGTCAGGAAATTCTTGTTAAAGTTTTATCAAATGCTATCAAAAATAATAGAGTTGCCCATTCTTATATTTTAACAGGAGTTAGAGGTATTGGAAAAACAACTACTGCAAGAATCATTGCAATGGCATTGAATTGTAATAATAGACAAATTGATGAATTTGAGCCTTGTGTACAATGTGACTCTTGTATTTCAATAAAAGAAGATAGAAATATAGATGTAATTGAATTAGATGCTGCTAGTAAAACTGGCGTTGAAGATGTTAGGGATATAATTGATAATGTCAAATATAAACCTGTAAATTCTAATTATAAAATATTTATTATCGATGAAGTTCATATGTTATCCAAAAATGCATTTAATGCTCTTCTAAAAACACTTGAAGAACCCCCTTCTCATATTAAATTTATTTTTGCTACTACTGAAATTAAAAAAATTCCTATTACGATTATATCAAGATGTCAAAGGTTTGATCTTCTAAGAATAAACTCTGTAGAACTATCAAAATATTTATTAAAGATCACAAATAGTGAAAAAATAGAGATAAATGATGAAGCTTTAAGATTAATAGTAAGAGCGGCAGACGGCTCTGTAAGAGATGCATTAAGTCTTTTAGATCAAGCAATAGCAAATGAAAGTAATAAAATTACAGCTGAAACAGTTTCATCTATGTTAGGCTTGGCAGATCGAAGTAAAGTTTTTGAACTTTTAAACTCTATATTTAAATCTGAAGTAGAAAGCGCTCTAAATATTTATAAAAATTTATATGAATCTGGAGCAGATATTTTAATGATTTTCGATGAAATGTTGAAAATTATCCATTTTCTAACTCAAATTAAAATTTCACCTAAATATTTAGAAGATCAATTTATTCCTGAATTGGAAAAAAAACTTGGTTCTGAATTAATAAAAAATTTATCTTTATCAAATCTTGGAATGATGTGGCAATTACTTTTTAAAGGATATCAAGAATTGCAAAAAGGAATTTTTTTGTATCAGCATGGAGAAATGATAATTATAAGATTAATTTATTTTTATGATGGACCATCTCCAGAGGGCTTATTAAATAAAATTGAAAAAGAAATACAAAAGAATACCAATAATAAAGATAAAAAATTTTCAATTCAAAGTGAATCTTCTAATTTTGAAACTAATAATATAGAAAAAAATAAATCTGAAAAAAAAATAAATAAAACAGAATCAAATCTCACAAAAATTGATTCATTTAGAGATTTTGTAAATATTTTTTACAAAAAAAGAGAGGGAATTTTGCACTCAAAGTTATATAATTTAGTTAAACTTATTTCATTTGAAGAAGGAAAAATAATAATAAATAAAGAAAGTATTTCAGATAAAGATTTTAACAGAAAGGTTGCAAAACTTATTTCAAAGTGGACAGGTAGAATATGGACCGTAATTGATTCTGATAGTAATATTGGAAAATCTTTACAAGAAGAGGATCTGATTAATCTGCAAAACAAAATACAGATATTCAAAAAAAACAAAGACATAAAGGATTTTTTGGATAAATTTCCTGGAGTTTCAATTCATTCTATTACTCCAATAATTGAAACAAGTGATAAGGAATTTGAATATGATAATCAAATTAAAAACAAAGATATAAATAAGGAGATATAATGGTAAATTTTACAAATATGATGAAGCAGGCTCAAGAATTACAAAAAAAAATGAGTGAAGCTCAAGAAAAATTAAAATCAATAGAGGTAGAAGGGGTTTCAGGAGGAGGTCTTGTCAAAATTATATCAACAGCTAAAGGAGAGATAAAAAGAATAAACATAGATGAATCATTAATTAAGCAAGACGAAAAAGAAGTTTTAGAAGATTTAATAGTAGCAGCAATTAATGATGCAAAATTAAAAGGCGAAGAAGCCGCTCAAGAAGAAATGAAAAATTTAACAGGGGGATTACCACTTCCTCCAGGAATGAAATTACCATTTTGATGTCTAATTTAGAAATCGATAGTTTAATTAATGAAATTTCTAAACTTCCAGGTTTTGGAAGAAAATCAGCACAAAGAATAACTTTATTTTTATTAAAGAATAAATCTAAAGCTCTAGTTCCTTTAATAGAAAAATTGAAAACTGCTAATGATAAAATTATCAATTGTGAAATTTGTTTTAATATAGATACTGTAACTCCTTGTTCCTTATGTGAAAGCAATAAGAGAGATCATCTAACAATATGTGTAGTCGAAGATATTTCAGATCTTTGGACTCTTGAGAGAATTGGTTTCTATAAAGGTTTATATCATATATTAGGAGGGAATCTATCTGCTGTCAACGGGATAGGAATAGATGATCTTTCAATAAATAAGCTGATAAACAGAGTCAAAGATAATAATATTAAGGAAGTAATACTTGCTTTAAGCACCAATATGGAAGGACAAACAACAAGTCATGTAATAGCAGATAAATTGAAATCTTTAGATGTAGAAGTAAGCAAGTTAGCACAAGGAGTTCCAATTGGAGGTGAATTTCAATATTTAGATGAAAATACTATTAGCACTGCTTTTCAATCAAGAAAATCTATTTTATAAAATAAATGAAAAATATTTTAATTGTACCAGATTCATTATTACGTAAAAAATCTATTCCTTTAGCTAAAGTAACAAATCAAGAAATAGATATATCAAATAAAATGATCGAAATTATGAAAAATGCACCAGGTGTGGGCTTGGCAGCTATTCAAATTGGAATAATGAAGCAAATTGTTACTGTGAGAATAAAAAAAGATGCTGAAAGTAAAGAAAAAATATATTCTTTATTTAATCCTGTAATAACGAGTTATTCAAAAAAAAAAATAATTATGGAAGAAGGATGCTTATCTATACCTCTTCAATTTGCTGAGATTGAACGTCCAGAAATAATAAAGGTAAAATACATAAATGAAAAAAATCAAATTATCGAAGAAACCAAAGATGGAATAGAATCAAGAATTTTGCAACATGAAATTGATCATTTATCAGGTATACTTTTTATAGACTATTTATCTAATTTAAAAAAAAATATGATAATAAAAAAAGTTATAAAATTAAAAAAAATTGGAAAAATATAATGAACAAAATTCGAATAGTTTTTATGGGTACTCCAAATGTTGCTTCAAATTATTTAGCATTATTACAAAAGGAAAAATTTAATATAGTTGGAATATACACTCAACCACCTAGACCAAAAGATAGAGGCATGTCTCTAAAAATGTCACCAGTAAATTTAAGAGCGATAGAATATGGGATACCTGTATTTACTCCTAAAAATTTTAAGAATAAAAATGATATAATTGAATTTAAAAAACTCAAACCCGAACTTGTAATTGTTATGGCTTTTGGAATGTTATTGCCTTCAGAAATTATTGATGAACCTAAGTTTGGATGTATCAATATTCACAACTCTATTCTTCCAAAATGGAGAGGAGCTGCACCCGTAGAACATGCTATTATGAATGGAGATAAAAAAACTGGCGTTACCATTTTTAAAATAAATAATGCTCTTGATGAAGGGCCTATTATTGCAAGTGAGTCAGTTGATATTGATGATACAATTTCAAAGAAAGACTTATTTAATCAACTTAATAATACAGGCATGAAATTATTAATAAATATACTTCCAAAATATTTAGAAGATAAAATTAGTCTTGTTGCACAAGATAATGTTAAAGCAATATATGCTAGCAAAATTTCAAGTAAAACAACAAAAATAGATTTTTTTGAAGATGCCCAAAAAATTTCTAATAAAATTAGAGCTTTTTCACCAAATCCAGGTGCTTGGTTTCTTTATAAAAACGAGAGATTTAAAATTATAAAATGTAAATTTAATATTCATAAATCCTCACCTTCAATACTTTTGAATCAATCATTTCATATTGGTTGTAAAAACGGATCAATAATACCAGAAATAATTCAAAGACAAGGTAAGATTCCTTTAAATATAAATGATTTTGTAAGAGGTTTTAATTTTAAAGCAGGTGAAAAAATAAATGAATAAATATAAACTTACAATTGAATATGATGGCACACAGTTTGTAGGTTGGCAAAAACAAAAAAATGGAAAATCAATTCAAAGCTCTATTGAAAGATCAATAAAAAAAATTTCAAATGAAAAAATAACTCTATTCGGTGCTGGCAGAACTGATTCGGGTGTTCACGCAAAAGGTCAGTCTGCACATTTTGAATTAAAAAAAAAATTTGAATTAAATAAATTAAAAGATGGTCTAAACTTCTATCTTCGACCTCTACCAATATCAATATTAAATATAAAACCAGCAAGTAAAAAATTTCATGCAAGGTTTTCTGCAAAACAAAGAACTTATGAATATATTATTGTAAACAGAAGATCACCTCTAACCTTTCAATCAAATCAAGCATGGATAATTTATAAAAAACTCAATGTAAAAAAAATGAAAGAAGCTATTAAATATTTTATAGGAAAAAAAAATTTTAATTCTTTTAGATCTATAAATTGTCAATCATCATCATCTTTAAAAACAATCGATAAGTGTATAATAAATAAAAAAGGGAATTATATTTATTTATTGTTTTCTGCTAAATCTTTTTTACATTCCCAAGTTAGAATTATGGTAGGTACTTTAGTAGAAGTAGGTAAAGAGAATATTGAGCCTAAAGAAATTTTAAAAATTATTAAATCCAAAGATAGAGCAAAAGCTGGTCCAACAGCTCCAGCTAATGGACTATATTTAAAAAAAATAAAATATTAATAAAAATGTAATTTACTCAGTAAAATTATTATTGAATATATCTAATTTTTTTTTATATATCTTTTTAAAAATATCAAGTAGGTTAAGGTAATTATAAAAAAATATGTTTGATTTAAAAATCTCAAAAATAAATAAAGCTCATAAATTTTTAAAAAATACTATTAATTATACTCCTCTAATAACTAATGATAAAATTAATAAATTAACTAATTCTAAAATTTATTTTAAATTAGAAAATTTGCAGAAGACTGGTTCATTCAAATTGAGAGGAGCAGCATATAAAATTTCTAGATTAAGCAGAAAAGATAAATCTAAAGGAGTGGTAGCATATTCTTCAGGCAATCATGCACAAGGAGTAGCTTATGCAGCTAAACAAATGAATGTGAAAGCAACCATAGTTATGCCATATAATGCTCCCAAAATAAAAATTAAAAAAACTAAAAATTATGGAGCTACAGTTGTTCTCTATGATCCAAAAAAAGAAAGGCGGGAAGAAATAGCTAATAAAATTTCTAAAGATAAAGGTTCAATCCTTATTAAGCCTTTTGATGATATAGATATAATAACCGGTCAAGGAACTGTAGGAAAAGAAATTGTAGAACAATTAAATGCAATTAACGTTATACCAGATGTATATATTTGTTGTACTAGCGGAGGAGGTCTTATAGCTGGATCATCATTTTATTTAAAAAGAAAATATAAAAATATTAGATGTTATTCTGCTGAACCAGCATTCTTTAATGATCATCAACTTTCACTAAAAAAGAAAAAAATAATCAAAATAAACAATAAAAATAAATCTATATGTGATGCTCTTTTAGAGCCTCAACCAGGAAAAATAACTTTTCCTATAAATAATAAAATTTTAAATGGGGGATTGTCTGTAAGTGATAAACAAATAAAAAAAACTATAAAATTATTGGCAGAAGAGTTAAATTTAATTATTGAACCAGGCGGCGCTGTTGCAGCTGCTTCAGTATTAAATAATAAAATAAATTTAAAAAATAAAAAAGTCGTTGTTGTGTTATCAGGATCAAATATAGATTTAGATTATTTTCATAAAATAATTAATGAAATAAATGAATAATGTAAAAAAAATTCAAAGATGGTTAGAATTAAACAATTTTGATTTTTTTTTAGTTCCTCACAATGATGAATTTCAGAGTGAATATACAGCTAAATATGCAAAAAGATTAAATTGGATCACTAGTTTTAGTGGATCCTATGGAATAGCAATTATTTCAAAAAAAAAATCAATTTTATTTGTAGATGGCAGATATACTATTCAGGCTAGAAAGGAGGTAAATAATAAATTTTTTTATATAAAAAATATTTCAAATTTTTCTAAATGGATTAAAAATAATTTTTGTAAAAATAAAACTGTTTGTATTGATCCTACTTTACACACTAAGCATAATTTAAAATTAATTTTAAGTTTATATAAAAAAAAGAACATAGATTTAAAATTCTTAAACAAAAATCCTATAGATCAATATTGGAAGAATAAACCACATAGACCATATTCAAATTCTTTTTTACATAAATTAATCTATTCGGGTCAAACTAGTGTAGAAAAAATAAATAAGATAATCAAATTTTTAAAAAGGAATAGGTGTAATTTCTATATCTTATTAAATTTAGAATCTATTTCATGGTTATTAAATTTAAAAGGGAATGATTTTAAATTTACACCTCTTAATATCTCATATTTGATAATTAATATCTCTCGACAAAAAAAAGTTTCACTGTTTATAAGTAAGAAAAAAATCAAAAATACTGAAAGTAAATTAAAAGAAGTTTGTAATATTTATGATTTAGATTATGTTTCAAACTATCTAAAAAGAATAAAAAAAAATTCAATTATTGGCATAGATAAGAACGCAACTTCAATATATTTTGAAAATTTATTAAAAGAAAATAATTTAAAGATAAAATATTTAGAAGATCCTTGTTTAATACCTAAATCTATAAAAAATAAAACTGAAATTAGAGGAGCTAAAAAGGCCAACCTAAGAGATAGTGTTAGTATGACTAAGTTTATTTATTGGATAAAAAACAAAATGATTATTAAAAATACTACTGAATTAGTTGCAGCAAAAAAAGCTTTATTTTATCGTAAATCCAATAAAAATTTTTTCTCTTTATCTTTTGAAACTATATCAGCATTAGGTAAAAATTCTGCAATGCCTCATTATATTCCAAATCAAAAAAATAATAAAAAATTTATTAATAATTCTATTTATTTAATTGATTCTGGCACTCAATACTTTGATGGCACTACAGATATGACTAGAACTATAATCATTGGCAAAGCATCAATCGAACAAAAAAGTAAATTTACTAGAGTTTTAAAAGGACATATCTCAGTTGCTACTAGAGTTTTTAGCAAAAAATCAAAAGGTAATGATCTAGATAATTTAGCTAGAAAAAGCCTTTTGGAGATCAATGAGAATTATAATCATTCAACAGGACATGGAGTAGGATCTTTTTCAAGTGTTCATGAGTTACCATTTAGGATTTCTAAGATTAAAAATAAACACTATTTTAATTCAGGAATAATTTTATCAAATGAACCTGCTTATTATAAAAAAATGAAATATGGTATTAGAATAGAAAATTTACTTTTAATAAAAGATTTTAACTATAAAAGTTATTGTTTTGATATACTTACTTACGTACCAATCGACAAAGATTTAATAATGATAGAACTGTTAAATCAGGAAGAGATCTCTTGGATAAACAATTATCACAAGAAAGTATATGATTTAGTTCATATTTATTTAAATAATGAACAAAATAAATGGTTATTTAAAGTGACTTCACCTCTCAAAATTTAGAAAAAAAATATTTTATCAGTTTTTATTATTTTTTCGTAAGTAATTTTCAGCCGCAATCTTCCATTCTGATCCATATTCTGTACGGAAGTATCGGATGAGGTTTTCATCAATTTTATTGAAGTGATTATCATTAATAAAAAAAATAGAATTAAATATTTGGTATAAGATTTTAAAAACATTTGACATTAATTGGAAAAATTTATACATTATTATTTATGCATATAAAGCATTATAAAATTAATATAGATATGCAAAAAATGCATATCAAAATACTTTATTA